>Ga0209611_10015258_pt1 | contig 10054 bp, 13 predicted proteins | sample S1TSphgellanicum_3_FD_187693 | JGI IMG/M metagenome (GOLD analysis project Ga0209611, IMG submission 187693) | Host-associated microbial communities from peat moss isolated from Minnesota, USA - S1T2_Fc - Sphagnum magellanicum MG (SPAdes) (version 2) | ecosystem: Host-associated > Plants > Peat... | reverse complement strand
TTTAAAAAGTCTCCCCCCCCCCCCCCACCCGCACCCTTTGTGCATGAAAAATTCCTCTGGATAACGTGCAGTCCATATATGCTAGAAATTTTTTGCAGATGGTGCTTTTCGTCTTATTTTAATAGCTAAGTGCCAAATGACTACGAGCAAAGGTTCATAGGAGAAATCAAAATTCAACTACCGATGGCGAATAGGAGATCAATAATCGGAGGTGAGGATGAAAGGTGACCACAAATAGCACACCGTAGAAGTGGAGATGGGATATGATTCCAGAAGGGCCCAATATGGGTCGTCTCAAGGGATGAAAAACCACATGCAGCCAACCCCACTACTTGCATTTCTTGGGTAGTGTCATCCCAACTCCTTGCCTAGTAAACAAGAAGGATTTTTTTTTTTCCTGTCTGTGCATTTTAATTTGCCTTAGGTTTAGGTTTTCATATATTTCAATGTGGGTGTCACAACCCTCCACATACACTACAAAAATTCTACAATTTCTTTGCGTTTTAATTTGCCTAAAACCCTTAAACCTGAGGCAAATTAAAATGCAAAGAAATTGCAGAATTTTTGTAGTGTATGTGGAGGGTTGTGGCACCCTTGTTGAAATATATGCCTCAATAGAGGATAGTACCTTAAACATAATGAGGAACCTTATGCAAAAGGTACCTCTTCTCCTTCTAAAATGAATCATAATTGTTTACCATATCTTTAGGCCAAGTAAGGACCAGTGTTGGGTAGTTCTCACTCAGTGACTTGGTTCTCAAACCAGTTTTCACATTGAGAATAAACTATTTTCATTTTGGGTGAAAACCAAGCTGAAAATCGATTTTAAGGTTTTCACCAACGTGAAAACCAACTAGGAGAGCTGAAATCGAAATTGAAATTTTTTTATAACAAAAGAGAAAATTGTATAGGTTTTCACATGAAAACCCAAATCCGGTTCTCAAGATTTGGGAGGGAAAATGAGTTTAAGGTGCTGCCTCCACCAAGGGAGACCACGAAAAGAGAGGGATATAAAATTCATGAGGCTTTTTTTGCCTTGTTAACTTGTGTGTGTGTGTGTGTGTGTGTGTGTGTGTGTGTGTGTTTGTTTTTTTGCATCGTGTTTTTTTTTTCTTTTGATTTGCATTTGCTCCTCACCTTGTTTTTGCTATTGTTTGCTCCTTGTCTTGTGTCGTTCATTGCCTTGTTGTTGTTGCTACTTGTTGTGCTTCATTGCCTTATGTTGTTACTACTTGTTGTGATTCATTGCCTTGTGTTGCCTATGCTTGCTATGGTTTATCATCTTGCACTACTATTGCTCGTTGTGGTCCATCGCCTTGTGTTACTATTACTTATTGTGGTTCGTCATTTTGCATTATTACTTCTTGTTATGGTTTGTTGTTTTGTGTTGATATTACTTGTTATGGTTTGTCATTTTGCATTGTTACTACTTGCTATGATCCATGGCCTTGTGGTATTGTTGTTTGTTGTGGTTCATTACCCTTGCCTTGCGTCGTTACTACTCATTATGGTGCATTACCCTCAACTTGTGCAATTGTTGCTCATTGTGGTTTGTCCCTCTTCACTTTGCATTGTTGCTTTGTCATTCCACACCATTTCTAAGTACTCATTTCACCTTCCTTTGTGTTGTTGTTGCTTATTGTGATTCGTCACCCCTCACTTTACACTGTTGATATCTCTTTGTTAAGGTGATGTACTTCCTCCCTCTTGCCATGTGCAAGTTCTAAAGCTTAGAGTGTGAGGTGTCATCTTAGGAAAATAATGTAAGTTTTTTAATTCAAAAGTTTTGTTGTTTTGTTTTGTTTTTTGCATTTTTTTATTTGTTGATGTTTTTGGTTTTGTTTAATTTAATTATTTAGTTTCAACTTTTAATTTTTTGTTTTTCATTTTTTGGTTGCAAGATTTTTTTTTCCTGAACTCAACTTTGACATTCTAATTTACATTCTAATTTTACATTGCATTTCATTTTTGTAAATGCCCTTTGTAGATGTTCTTGTAAATTGTAAATGCATTTGTAAATGTGTTTATTAGTAGCCTAGAGGTTTGCATATTATTCTTTGGTTTTTTTTGCTAGTCGTTCAGCCAAATTTCATCTTGCAATTAATAATGGAATAATCATCCCAAAAGGAAAACATAATGAATAATAATGATGAAATATATCTAAATGATGTCATAATAGAAGAAGAGAAAATGGAAGAAAAGTTTGAAATTCAACCAAGTTTGCAAATAGAAGAAAATATTAATGTAGATGAAGGGGAAAAAAAAATTAAGGAAAAAAAAATTTAATTGCATTTCCAAATAAGAAAGTGAAGACATGATAATAAAAATGCACTATGTTGGTCATTTTATTATGTAAATGACAATAAGCCAATGGATGTAAAATGTTCTCAATTGATGAGATGCATTTTTTGTTATGTTAATCTATTTTTAATATCAAATGTCAAGACACAAGCAAGGAAAGGTTTGATATTGTATAATAATGCAAATGGAATCATTGCATGAAAAAAACATGTTTATGCAAACCATGGTATGATTGCAAAAATATTTGAAAAAATAAATAATTTAATAAAAAAACCTTATGAAAGACAACTTGCAAAGAAAAGACCTCAGATAAATAGAACCACCATCTTTAACTTTTTTATTACTAAAGATTTTTATAAGAAATATGATGTGCAATAAAAGCAGTTTTAGGAAGATTTAACTTTTTTACTTATCAAAAACCATTTGTCAATGCATCTTATTGAAAACCAATTGTTAAATCAATTTAATCTACATTTGTGTCCAAAGGTTGTTTTGCCTTTTAGAAAAAAAAATTCAAGAGAAATTTTGCCACAATTGGTGGAAAAAACTAAACAATTATATGCCCTACGTTCTTTGATAAATTGTTATTTTGTAACAAGTTTTGATTTGTGGATGTCAAAATGGGCTTATGACATTTTTGCCCTTGTAATTAAATTTTAAGGGGTTCATTGGCAACCAACACACATTGCAATTGGACTTTTAAAAGCATCTAATACCTTTAAGCATGCATTAGCTAAAGACTTAGCTGACTTGGTAAGCAAATATGATTTGAAAAAAAATCACTGTTTATGCTAAAGATGAAGGATCTAATTTAAATACTATGACTGTAGCTTTAAAATCTCTTGTAGGTTGTGATATTTTAAGTTTAGCAAAAACAATTGAAGGTAGTTATTTTTGCCATGCATTTTTTAAGGCCTATTAGTATGTTTTAGCTAATGTAAAAGTCTATAAAGGTTTGAAATATATATCTATCAAAACTACCCAATTTAATGTACAAAAATGCATAACTTGGATAAAAAATCAAGTAAAGGTAAACAAGAATGGAATAGGGCATGTGCAGATTTGAATCTTCCTCAAAGAAAATTAAACACTCTGGTTAAAGCAAGGTTATCATCAAAATTTTAATATTTCCTTGTTTATTATGACTTTTGTTAAGACTTGTTACAATGTAAATATTGATCATTTGTTATTTTTTTTAGGTTTGTTAGCATAATCATTCTTTTTCAAAAGGCTTTGTAGTTCAAGAATGTAATAATGCTTTGTTATAGTAAGCAAAGTTTAATGAGGATGACAACCAAAGTTCCACCCCTTTTGAGATGACATATTTGTCAAATTATTATTAATTTTTTTTCCCTTGTTATAATTGCTTGTGTTTTAAACCAATATAGGGAACATTATTTGTTAAATGATGCCTTTCATTATGCCATTTCCATGAGCTTGAAATTGAGAATTAGAAAATGCACCATCTTTTCAAACCCAAATGGAAAAAAAATTTGGTGTGGCACTTGAGTTAAATTGTTCGGCTTCTAACATTAGAAAAGAGGTTTGTGGAGTTCTAAATAGTTTTCTTTCCTTCTTGAAAAGTTTTGATAAAAGAAAAATGCATAATATGTTAGTTTTAATGTTGGACACAAAATTTAAGTCTTCATTTAATGTCTTTTTTCATTGGTCGTGATCAAGGAGTAGCAATTGTTGAGCAATATGATACAATGTCATTATATCCTATGTTCATGAAATGTTATTATCCCTTGCATCCATTGATAGAATTTTGATAATGGTTTTGCTAACCAAAAAATGAATGATGACAATAGTTTGGATATTTTTAAAATGATAGCAACGAATATTGACCCATCAAAAGAGCTTGTTAAGGGAGAACTATTGGTTTTTTAACATTATTAGTTGAATGTGAAGGAAATCAAGTGTCCATTTCGATGGTGGGAGACACATGAAGTCATGTTTCTCACAATTGGATTTCCAGTTCGTTAGATTTTAAGGATAGTTGATTCCTAAATGAGAATAAAAAGGATCTTTTCCTTGGCTAGAACCCTCATTAATTTGAGAAGATGTCATTTGTAATAAAAAAAACTTAGAGAAATTAATTTTTGCAAACATGAATTGGTTTGATTATTGCAAAGTTGGTTGTAAATCCCCTTCTAACCTTTTAGAACTTATTAGGATAGATGCAAACCTAGAAAAGGAGTTGGAACAACTTGAAAAAGCTTTTGAAAGACATGAAATTGTGAACTTATAAACTACTAAAAATATATTCAAATTTTATTATTTTGTCAAAAATAATAATGTTAAAAACTAGCTTTTCTGAAAAAGAATATTGAAATTCTTGAGAACAAGCTTGTGAAAACCAGTCAAAAAAATCAGTTGTTTTCGAATTGATGAGAACCACCAAGGTTGAGAACCTTTTTTTTTTTCCTTTGGAAAAAAATTGATAGCTCAGATAGTTTTTGTAAGCCCTGTTTTCTTTTTTTTGAATAAGAATTGAAGCGATTCTCACACATGGCCTTAAAGAACCAAAATCGGCAATTCTCTCAAATTAGTGAGAATCACCCAACACTGGTAAGGACCTTGAATAGGGCTGTGTTGAGAATTTGGGTCATGTGCCAGGTCCTCATTCCCAGACTAGGCCCCTTCTCCATCCTTACCATACACATTCAAACTTTCTAGTAATAGGGGACTAAACCTCACACATAGGAATAGGGCTGGTGTCCTCAAGGATTGCACCTTATGTGTAAGGTTTCACATGTTTGTGTCAATTATGGTTTGTGAAGTGCCTCATTTTTTTTATGGAAAAGAAATTATAGCCAATTCTTTGCACATGATAATGCCCTTAAATGGGACAAAGCACTCGGGTCCTAGCTCTTGTTGGGCCCTCCTTTGGGGAACGACCCATCCTTGGCCTTATACTACACTTAGATAAAGATTACATAGGTGCATCCAAGTTTCAAAGAACGGTACTGTATATGGTGCTCAACAAAGTGTTAGTGTATCACCTGGGGTTAGTTGAGTACACACTTCAAGGTTTTGACATTTTGAGCATCCTTCCCTCTTTTTCTTTTCCTTTAAATGTGGTCCTAGCCACACCAACCATCTCTTTGCTGAGTTAGATTTTATGAGTCTCAAAAGCATTATAACCATCACCCCCTTCATCCTTTGGTTTAGTGAGATGGCCTCTATTTGGTGGCACAAAGGAAAAACAATAACAATAACCGGGTGGAACACTTACGCTCCTATTGGAGGTGGACTATGACTAACTTTAGAAATGGAAATCTCACCTCTTATTTCACATAGGTAAGTAACCATAATGACATTCTTGATGCTCGGATTGGAATTTGGCTATTAGGTCATGAGTTATGCACACCCAACCTTTGACCTTTGTTTTATTAATTTTGGTTTGCTACTCAACACAAGGTACCAAACATCAGCTCTCATTGGTGCAATGATTCTAAGCCTATCATTTCTTGGATGAAAATGTAATACATCACTCTTCATGGATGAAAAGAGGTCATCTACATATCACAATTATCCCATGCTTACACTAAATCAGGGTCTCTGAGTTCAAATCTAACATTTTTTGGGCTTAATATGGCCACTAAAAGAGCTTCATAAAAAAGGTAAAGGTACCCACTTGGGTGTTCACAAGCTATGTGAACAGGAAGCCCTTTTTTTTTCATTGTATTCTTTGTCCTAGTGCTAACCATGATGGTTAGATATGAACTAACCATCCACATGCATCTACCTATCTAGTAGGTGCCAAACACCTTACCTACCTACATAGTAACCACTTACATTACCCACCTACTCACTATGCTACTTTACCCATTAAGATAGGTGATTAGTTGGGTAGTGTGAGATAGATGCAAGTAAGAGTGTTTACATGATAGGTTACCAAAGTGAAACCTTGGTAACCTACTTGGCTTTTGTTTGCACCTTGGTTCTTATGCCTGGGAGGCACTGATGTCAGGCCATTACACCCTAGACCTCGGGCCCATAATTCCCTGGACTTTGGGCTTTGCCCTCGAGCCCAAACGAAGTCCAGGGCACAACATCTGCAGATTACCCTTCAACCCCCTTCTGCATGTGGAAGGAAGGGAGTTGAAGGGTAATCAGTGTGAACACAAAAGGTTGCATGGCGCTTGCTTCCATGGCAACTTTGCCAAGTGTGGGTATTTTTTGGGGACAATTTTTTTGTCAACCAAAAAAAATTGGGAAATTTTTGGATTTTATTTTCTCTAATGTAAATATAGCTAATATTGCTATTTTGGGGGGAATTTTTTGGGCCAAATTTTCAATATGAAAACTTTGAAAAATTAAAATTTAATCCTCTGTTGTGTGGTTTCATCACCTCTTGTGAATTGTTTGAACTTTGCTGGGTAGAGCCAGTACATGATAAGCTTGCTTTCCATTAGGTTTAATTTCCTTCAAAAAGGAGATGATGGTAAGGGGGCGGGGGAGTTCCAGTAGCATCCACAGAACTTTACATCTGGAAAACAGGAATACTCCCAGGGAGTCCAGACTGAAGGCAAAAAGATCCTGAAAATCGAGTACATTGCAATCATAGTAGGGGGGTGTATGTGTGGCAGAAAACAGACGGTTGCAAAATTTCGGCAATCTGACTCTTACAACTCTCGTCTAGTATTGGGTGACAAAAGGGGGGGGGAGCCGAGTACAAAATGGCCAAATGACGGAATCCGGTTGGCTGGTTACACCCCCACAAATCACCGCATGCCTGAACCAACAAAAGACAATAGTACTATAGTAACAGACTCGATTGTTGTCATGAAACGGATTTTTTTTGTCAATTTTTCTCGAAAGCATTCCATAGTGAACTTTATTCACATGTTGCATTTGGCGCATTTGAATGAAGGATTTGAGGCTAGAGAGGGAGGCTCGAAAAAAGCCTGGAAAAAAAATTTCCTTAATTAAAAAAATTGACTTAGCATTGATCGGCCAACCATAATGATTGATTGGCCCATGTGATGATGTGATGGCACTCAAGAGTAAGGATAGAGAAACGATCGGCGGCACTCCGTCGTATACGTGACAAACTTCAGTACTGGGGTTTGTGGGTGGGAGATGCTCTTGTTTAGTCATTTTTCAAGCATGGCCACAATTGCCAAAACTTGTCTCTATAATTTAAGTTTAAGTATTGTACCTTTGGCAAATATGATGTCGAAGTAATTATTTATTATTTATTTGAAAAAAGAAAAAAAATTGTCAAAAAAATCACCAACAAGAGAATAAAACCTCAAGCTATTTATTGAGTTCTAGAGATCCACCTCGTCTAAAGTTGGCACAACACAAGCCCAACCTAAACCCTAAACATTTGAGGAGTCCGAGTTCAAAGAACTAGGAGCATCTCCAGTTGTGGCCAATATGTGACCCTGCAAAAATATTTCTCACACCCAAGTTTAGTTATTTACTTTTTTTCCAACCCCATCGATAAAACTAGAACTGGGACTGCAAATAGGTGGGAGACTACTAATATCAAACCACTTGGACCAATTATTATGATTGTCTGTCCATTCAGAAACAGGGAACTGTCAGATCATCATATTCATTACAAACCTCTTCTCTAGCAGGTGTTAGGTTTTTTTTGTGCCTTTTACCCGCCTCAGCAAATTGTCCCAAAATGCTGGGCGAAAACCATTTTGCTGAGCCAAATCAACATGTTTTGACTTTTCTTCATCCAATGTTAATTTACAGGTTCACATACTGAGCATGGGTGGAGTTGCTCTACAACGTCAATGTTGTGCTTCTTCTCATGACTTCTTATTGATGCCTAGGGTGCCAGCCACCTTATAACAGTGAACAGCTTGCAAAGTCTAACTGAAAGAGGAAGGCGACTTCAACAACTGCCAAACGAGAGGTCGTACAATGCCTTACATGAGCTTAGTTGGGGGCACATATAGGACAATTTAAGGTTATGCTCTGGTAGGAGGAATATTGGGTAGCCCACATGATGAATATGAATTGGCAAGTTGGCAATGCGACCTTGGTGATGTGGTCTTGGTGACTTGCCAATTTGGCCTTGGCGATGTGGGGTATGGCAAACTGATGAAGCTGATGTGGACTTGACAACATGGCAAACCGAGCTTTGCCCAACAGGTAAAGTTAACTTGGCAAATTAGCCAAGCAACCAGTACCTATTCCATATTGCAAAGCTTGGAATGAAGAACTTTTCACACTTGGACTCTTTCAAGGATTTGTTGCATAAAATTCCCTTTAACATGTGAAATGATCCAACTTCCAAGCTACATCCTCCTCCTCCTCCTCCTACTATGACATCAAAGAAGGATACCCATGTGATGATAGTCTTCACAACCTCTAATTGGGAGCCCTAATTGGGTCAGCTTGGGTGACAACAAGGGGAAGGCAGGCACTTTTGTTTTTTGTGTCATTCATTCTTCTGTTTTCCAAAGCAAAGAAAATTGCAGCTTTTTTTAAAATAAAAAATTAATTAATTAATTAATCAACTCCAGAGCAACAACAACACTCTTTCACCTGTTGGACCTTTGTGTGTCCAGAACAAGCACATTGATGATGATGAATATGGTACCTGCAGAATGACATGGGCCCTCCTCCACCTCCTCCTCCTCCTCCTCCTCCTGGCACTGTACACTACTGCACTGAACCCAGTGGTGGCAGAAAGTGAGCAAACCCATAATCTGATCCACCCCTTTGGAGCTGCTGCTGCTGCTGCAGCCAGTGTAGTGAGTAGCCTGTGCTATGAATCTCTTGACTTGATAACGGTTCATCTGACTCTTGTTAGCATCTTAGATAGAGTTACAGTAGGTACTCATACACAGTAGTAGGTCTATCAGTAGCACTAAAATGGTCTGTACAGTGTGATTCCTTTTTCCAGTATAATCTCTAAAATGTCTTTTGATTCGTCTCATTTTTAACATGTCTTTTGATTCCTATCATTTTTAACATGTCTTCTCATAGAGTGTGATTCATTTTTCAGTATTATCTTTCTAACATGTCTTTTGATTTGCATCGAACACGCTTGAAGTCTTATATTTTGTGTATGACATAAAGTCTTCAAATAGTTATAAAGTGATAATTCATGTGTCTTTGTGTGTGTGTGTGTATTTTTCATAATTTTGTAATGTAATTTCATGTAGTAATCATCTGTAAGAATACTTAACCAAATTTGATAATGTTCAAAATATGAAAATAATAAATTATTAGGCACCTTTCATGTTATAGGTAGTTGTGGCAAATTTTGCGCCCAACCCCACGAATTTTTTTTTTTCCTGGCAATTTTCTTTCAAAAAATAGAGAATTTGGGAGAATATGTTTCACTTTCCAATTTTTTTTTTTTGACAGAGTGGCGAAACTTCACCACCAAAAAAATCACTGGTGATTATGGTGGGTTTAGGCTTGTAAATTGGCAAAATTTTAGGGCATTTGGATTCTCTACCATTTATTTGGATTGCACCCCTTTTGATTGGTCGTCCATATTGATTGGCTCATGGGAAAGCATTTAAATAGTCTCTCACACGTTATATTATTCGATTTTTTCATGTTTATGGGTGGGGCTAAGGAAACGATTAACACTCTATGTTGAAGATGGACACTTGTAGAGGCCCAAATAAGGGGGGGGGGGGGAAGGTGTATGGACCTGTTGTAGGTTCTGCCTAGTGTTAAAGGGTCCTCTGTTCCCCATCTATTCTGCACATTCTGTGCACTTGATTCTCTTTGGACCTTTTGTCCAGGTACAAAGTGAATTATTATT
>Ga0209611_10015256_pt1 | contig 10055 bp, 5 predicted proteins | sample S1TSphgellanicum_3_FD_187693 | JGI IMG/M metagenome (GOLD analysis project Ga0209611, IMG submission 187693) | Host-associated microbial communities from peat moss isolated from Minnesota, USA - S1T2_Fc - Sphagnum magellanicum MG (SPAdes) (version 2) | ecosystem: Host-associated > Plants > Peat... | reverse complement strand
TTGGAAAGACATTTTGTGGGCCCGCCAGGCCTTGTTGATCAGTACAAGGTCGAACCCCCCCCCCCCTCGGAAACGAAGCAAAAAAGGTTCGTTACACGCGCGACATTGCAAAGCTTTTTTTGGCGCCAAAAGGTCCGATTTTGGGGGAAAACGTTCGTTACAGAAGTCCAAAAATCATTTATTGCCCAATAAAGGATCGTTTCGGCCTCCAGCCCGAATTCATTAATGAACCTTTCGTGGCACTACGGTAAGGTCATGCTTGGCGCCCTAGTGCCACCCCATATGGCGTGATTTTTCACTGGGTTCAACATCACCAATGTTAGCATATGGTTGGACCTCTATTTTAACTAGGTGAAAATATTGCTTGAAAACTTGCATAATAGTAATGGACAACTTATACAAATGATGAAAAAAACAAATGCCCCAAGCATTAGCACTAGTGATGTCCCCCACCCAAATGTGTTGCCATTGGCACCAAAATCAATAAGGTTGAATGGGAAAAATATGTTCCACCAATGAAACAACAACAACACTACATATACAAAATTGCACACATACACATTAGCAAGATCTATGCTAAGCAAAACATTAACCCATTGCGTAGATTTTGACAACATTGTACAAGGCCATCATTTCACACGTGATCAAATGCAAACAAATTTCAACCTTTTAAAGATCACTTCAAACTACATACTACATCTTAGGGAGGTCATTCCTTGCATATTTTAGGAAGCACTTGAAGCAAAAAGATGTTTTTTTAATGTACTATGAAATAATGGCGTATTTGTAACATATTTAAAATATATTTTCAAAGTGAATTATTAGTAGCCTATTTATATTTAAATAAATTTTAATTTTTACTTCTTAAACTTAAGTTGCACCTTGCATTTTTTTGCATGCCATTTGTAATAAAATCGAAGTGACCTTTTGGGAACAACATGTGATTTTTAATAGCTTTCACAAATACCTAGTTGATAGATTTGAGTGTAAACAAATAACCATGCTACAAATCATTGGACCTAAAGGTTATAATATTAACCTACAATGCACATAATTGTAAGATAATATATACTAGTAGTCTTTTGATGAAATATTTTGTGACACATTTTGAAACATAAATATATTATGTAAATCTCTTTGTACATAGGTTGAATGAGATTTGTATATTGGTTACCATAAAAGGGGGCGAAAAAAAGCCATTATAACATCACTAAAAAAACTATTATAAATTATACCCATACATCATATAACCCAATTCAATAGCTCATTACAAATGGCTACAACCATCATACATGTTAATCCACATGAATAGTTGATTGAACTTTTGATATCATGTCATTTGAATTTACAAAAACCCAAACATTTGCTTATTCTGAAACCAACCCCCTTTGCAAGGTTGGTGGCTGTTAGTTGACTCTTTGGGCATTGTCCATTGAAACTTCTCATTTACTCACAAATCAATTTTTTTTAAAAGTTAAGTTTTGCAATCAAAATGGCCATTGCCAATAGGAAGATTAAGAAAATAATTCTTTTTGACCATGTGACAAATTAAACTTACACCCATGATTAACAATAACAATTAACATGACTTAAAAAGAAAAACCATTAGGAAAGCATGGATATTTGTATATCACAAAGTGCCCTAGGTGAAAATAACCCCCACACTAAAATCATGACAAAAATCTTGAATACTTGCTTCCAAATATCATAAATATCTCAAATGCAACCATCATCATTATAAATGTGACCTCTTATTGAACATGTCAAAGACACTAGTTCACCTTGAACCCACATTAATCCTACAATTTTATTTTTTTATCAAAGATGAACCTAATTTCATTTCATTGGTTGCTTCCACCCACCAACCCGGCCCTTGGGCAATTGAAGAAGTTTAGTCACCTTTGGACTAAGTTGAGGGGTATTATGCTGTGGTGAATTTGGCTTGAGCACAATGACCTTGCCTTTAATTGATCTAGGTAACTTGGAGCTAAGATTGAGAGAATGACTTGGGGGGGGGGGGGGGGGGGGGTGTGCTTTTAGGATTATGGTAGGCTCCTTAACCTCTCACTTAAGAGGGACAATCTTGAACCCTTCCAACACTAATGGATGAAATGATAAAGTTAATGAACATTTAGAGGAATGAAAAAAAAGAATAAAAGAACATCATTTTTTTGAAAAAAAATTCAAATAATTTCTTTCCAATTTTGACATAGTAAAGTCCAATTGTGGATGTAGTAAATTAGAACTTGGAGTTGGTACACTTCAAGGTAAACACAATAAACTGCAGTGTTAGCTTGGTAGTAAGTCTAAAAGTGCATTCACACTTGGTGTTAAAGACTTTAGTATTAAATCCCCTAACACCAAGCTAGTCATTTAGGACCTAAACCTATTTACCACGAAGATTTTATGTTAAGTTAACATTCACTTAATATTAAACAATCACCTATTTAACATTGGGTGCCACCTAAGATGCCACCTAGAGTTACACCTAACACTAACGTAACATTAGGTATGAATGCACCTTAAGGTGCAAAAAGTATCTAGGAAACTATGGTTTGTTACTAGGCCCACAATGGGCTTAAGTCCCCTAACACCAAACTAGTCATTTGGGACCTAAACCTATTTACCATGAACATTTTATGTTAAGCTAACATTCACTTAATATTAAACAATCACCCATTTAACATTGGGTGCCACCCAAGATGCCACCTAGAGTTACACCCAACACTAACATAACATTAGGTGTGAATGCACCTTAAGGTGCAAAAAGTATCTAGGAAACTATGGTTTGTTACTAGGCCCACAATGGACTTTCCACAGCTTAATATGGAATTTGAAAAAGTTTGAGGCACAACTTTTGTGAAAAAAGGAGCATACCATTTGTTAAAAACTACTTCCATGTTCTAGAAGTCACACTTAAGGACATGGTCTCCCAGAGTTCCATTCTCTTTTCATGTTCCTTATAAACCTACTTCATACAATGGATAGTTGCCAACATCACGGCCCAAAGACTCCAGCAAACACAGGCTTCTCATCCATCCAACATTAGGGGAAACTGTATTGTGATAATTGTTTTTATAGGGTTTAGGGTTTAGTGAATAACAAGCCAACAGTGCACCATCCATTTGAAGCCTTGTTATGAGTTGTGACTCAGTTGTGGATGAACCCCAACTAAGTTGATGTTGTTGGGTTGGGTTGGGTTTCGCCTTGGCAACTTATCCAATCCGATGGGAAGAGTGTTATGTGGTTCTCAGATTTTGTTAATAACCTCTGGTTCGGGTGTTTAAAAATGTTGAGAATCAAAGAACCTTCGGTTCTCAAGTTCCTAAAAATCTTAGAATCAAAGAACCTTCAGTCATGAACTTTTGAAAAGTTCAGGAATTGAAAGAATCTCCAGTTCTGGGTTTCTGAAAAATTTCAAAGAACTTACCAGGTTTCATGAGAGAACTGGCCACAAACAAAATCAGCAGTTTAGGGTAGGTTATTTGACATGGTTCTTTAGAACCCTGGTTAAGGAGTTGAAGGCTGGTTCTATGATTTTTGGGAATCACTGGTCAAGGGTTAGACTCGGTTCTTTGATTTTTGAGAACCGTGGGGTTTTAAATTACATTTACCCTTCCCTTCCCCCACAGGTTCCCCAAAAAGAGAACCTCCCAACAATGGATGGGGGATTTTGTTCTCAAGGGGAAAACCTCCTTGCATATGAAGAAGACAAGACAATCTATCTCCAAAGGATGAATCTATGTATGAAGGAAGGTAGTTTGTTTGTTTGTTTGTTTGTTTGTCACATTGAGATCTCTCAAATCACGGTGCTTCTTGTCATGCTTTTGATATTCTTAGAAAGGCCTCAATTAGTAAAGGGTACACCAAGTTAGTTTCATAATGTTTTGATCTATGGTGAAAAAATTTGTTGAATATTGAACAATTTTTTTGTACTAAAAAAATAAATGATTTAAATCAAAACAAAAAATTACAAGAGAATTTGGGCACACTCTTGGAGTTCTTGGATACCAAACCAAATCAGTGAGTAGGATCTAATTAAGTGATTTTGGAAATTTGTAGACATGGGCTACAAGAGAGATTGAAAATTTGAGTTTTTTGGGTCATCGGAAATTCAATTAAGTTACAAAAAATGGTTTTGGAAGTGAAAATTAGTTGGGTAACCAGTTTGCATTTGGGTCAACAGCACAGGTTACACTAGTGACAATGAAAAGGGGAAGTAGGTAAAGAAGAAGATAAAAAAAGGCTGGTTGCTTATAGAAGGAATGGTGGTCATCCCCCTAAAAAGAGTTTTAGACATGAGCCTATTTGATCTAGAAACAATATTTGGACACAAGCCTATTTGCATGACTTTCCATATATCCTCCACTTCCAAGGCTTTCAAACCAATGTGATTTTGGTATGCTCAATGTTTCACATTTTGTATGGAATGAAGCAAAGGAAGTTTGATCAAACTTCCTTTGCTTCATTCCATGCAAAATGTGAAACATTGACCATACCAAAATCACATTGGTTTTTGTATATATATATATATATTGATCAGACTTCAATTTTGTCTACCAAAATTGGCAAATGGGTTTTCGGGGATTTAGGACTGGGTTTAATATTTCAGAAGATCATTCAATTCAGGTGGGGATTTTGTGTTTTTGATAATTGCTTGGTGTTTCTTTCTTGGAGGAGATAATTGGATGCGAGCTTTGGAGAACCAGATGCCACCATCTTATTAGCTCTGATTTTCACCAAGATTTACACAACAGTGTGGAGCTCCATTTTGCTGTAAACTGCTGGTAATGTTAATCTCCCCCCATCAGTCTCTGTGAATTGGATTGCTTGTTTTTGAAATGGGTATTCTTCTTGGAGGATCCTTTGTTGATGATATGCTTGTTCGTTGGCTCTCCAAAATCTAAAATTTGTTTTAAACTTTGTGCCACCTCTGTGCTTCTTTGATCTATTCTTAAGCACAGGCTTGTTGCACCCATATGAGAGTTTAGTCCTCACCCTAACTTCACCCCCTTGCAAAGCTTTGTATTTTGACCAGTAAATTGTCAAACATATGGGAAGTGGTCACCTGGTCACCCAGATCATCTTCCCAGCGGATTATGATCAGGAAATTTTCAGTTTGGTTTTTGTTCTTTTTATGACAACAGGAAGTCCTGGCTTCCAAATTTCATTTACAGCTTTGATTCATGCTGAATCTCTTCCCCAGCCAAAGTTTTTTAATTTTCATTTCTCAGTAAATTTGTTTCATGGGAAGTTTTTGCGCATTCCAAGTCTTTGCTGATCAAATTTTGATGCATATCATTGTCATCATGAGTAGCATCCCAAAAACACATTCGGAAGATATTAAGTTATGGTCTCTCTTTCTTTTCCTTTTTAAAATTTTAAAGGTGTTAGTTTTCTTTTAATCATATGATCAATTAGCCTCTACTCTTGGAAGTACTCAACTTTGCAACCAGTTGCGTGTTGGAACCAAAAACTAAACACATTATCTCTCAATGCATATTAGTGAAAGTTATGGTACTTTAAGCAAATGGTAATAGGTACAATGGACCTTTTAGTCACAATGATCAATTTTGATTCCGTGTACAAATGTTGGCAGCACACAGATTTTCATCTTTGGGCTATTATGGTCAAGGTGGGATTGGAACTAATTCTCAAATGGACTAGGTTTGAATTTCTTTCAGATATCACATTGGAGGTTTAGGATTTTAATTTCTTTCCATAACAACCTGCTAAGGGTATTGAATTCTTTTGAAACTTTTATACCAGCCTGGTCCTGATATTGGGGTCTAAGATTCTCTTTCCATTAGGCTGCTGTGATCACAGTTTCACGCAATGTGCTGTGATCATGGCAGCCTAATGGGTTCCTTATTGCATGGATGGGTGCTTTCCATTGGAGAGCTCCAACTGGTTTGAAAATATGTAGGTAATCAATGTTAAGAAAAAAAGAAATGTCACTTTGTGATGAGTCATTGACAGTTCTCTTAGCTTTTGTATTTGGTGAATGATGAATGGTAGAGCTGTCAGGTGACTATGAGCTTGACTAGAAGAAACAGCGTTTAGACATCCTGCATTTGGTCAATGCTTGAATAGTAGAGTTGTCGAGTGATTATGAGTGTGAAACAACTCTCAAAGCTCTTGCATTTGATTAATGTTTAATTGGGACATCCTACATTTGGTCAATGCTTGAATAGTAGAGTTGTCAAGTGATTATGAGTGTGAAACAACTCTCAAAGCTCTTGCATTTGATTAATGTTTAACTATGAGAGCCATGAATTGACTGTGAGAACGAGTAGATGAAAAAACGATAATGGAAAGTTTTGATCACAAAATCTTGTGATCACAATAGACTAATGGAAAGATGCCCTAAGGCTGATTTTTTTTGTCTGTAACAACTATATGCTTCATATGGAGATTGATGTAACTTTGGTATTAAATTGCTACCTCAAGTACCTATTAGGCAAGTATTAGTTTGAGATTGGTATTGATTTAAGTCATACCAATTTGGTTGGTTCTTTGATGTCAAGACTTATACTAATCTATATATCGAGGTTTTAGCTTGATACTTGCCCAATGTTGGTTCTTTTTAAAAAAACAACCAAGAGGGTAGAGTTATTTTTTGTGTCCCACACAAGGTATTAATAATTGTAGGAATTTTTTGAGATTTTTTTATTATTCAAACACTTTTAACTATCAAATTTCATAATTAATTCTTTTAATAATAATCATTGTTATACATAAAGGTCAATGTTAAAATATCACATGTGATACCTGATCTGAGAACCACCTAATATGATGTCAAGGTAGGCTTGTTCATAAAACTTATCCTAGAAAAAAAAAGTCTTCATCCCTTATTCATTTCTCGAAAGTATCAACTTGCATTATTGAAATTCAAACTAAAGGAAGATTGAAAAATGGAGCTAAAATTAGAAAAGTACAAACAAATGAAAAAACAACTCAAATTTTTTTCAAGAATCTCACTGATATAAAATGTGAATCCAATTCACTAGTCCGTCATTAGTAAACCAATGAATTCATTGCATCCCCATTAAGTCATGTTCATTGGGATCCATGAATTCATTCAAGATCCAATGAAATCATTTGGTATACATGGATACGTTTTGTTGTAATACTTGTTCAACTAAAACGTGAAAAAATTTAAATGGATTTTTGGTTTTCATCAAAAAACAAAAGATGTCTCATAAAATTTGATCAAATATATACAAAGTAGATATTATATAAGCAGGGTGTTTGTTTGAACTTAATCAATTTCAGACTTGATAGGTCGATTATGGATAACATATCATTGGACCTTTGATGATAATTGATCATTTTTTGAATAATTCGCTGACATTAGTCTTTATCATTGTTTGCGGGTTTAAGGTGTTGGGTAGGTTGAGGCTCATGTTCTAAGTTAGGTTGAAGGAACAAATTTGGATGAGACGTTCAAAATTTTGTTGAAACCAAATTTGAATATAAACCATGAAACCCATCTCTTACTCAAAATTTAAACCTGAACCTAGATTGAGCTGTTGTCCCTTTTAAAAAACAGGTCCAAAATTTTCTAGCTATAAAAACACAAGATTTTTTATTTTTTATTTTTTCCTATAATTTAGTGTCAAGGAAAAAGGAATCTGTTAAATGATACATGAATGTTTAGCTAGGTTCCGGAAATGCAAAGAAAAAAAAGCTATCAAGCACAAAATTTGTTGAAAAGCACCACTGCAGTTTTAGCTTCTATTACAGTAATACTCCTCAAGATAATTATACCTACATCAATCATGCTACAAAGGGAGCCAGGTTTAGGCTGAAGTTGAGAATTTTGGTGGTGAATTTTCTCAAAAACAGAAAAGAATGATCTGATTTCAACTTCATACAAATGATTTTAAAATGAAAAATGACCCAAATTCATCAGATTTTCAAGAGAAATTCTACAAATTGCCAGATTTCTCCAATAAGTTTTGGTGGGTAGTCAAATGATAGAAAAAGATGCTTTTCACTTTCATGTCTAGTTCGTAGCCAAATTTGTTGGCTAAATCTTCTAATGGGTGATCACCACTTTGACTAAATCACAAAATTGACAAGAAGAACACTGGTAATTTGGGTGGTGAATTCTTAGTGTAATGAGTTCTCACGAGTCAGATCTTCTTCACATGGTCCTTGTGAACATTCAGATCTAAAAACATGGGTTTGGCACTCTTCTCTTTATCTAGGAGGGATATTATTCATGGATATGAGGTACCTATTCTTCAAATACATTAGAAAATTTCTTTGAGTAGTTCACATGAAACAGAATCTGTTTTGTTCAGTGGTCATGAAAAGAAGTGTCTATGACACTTTCTGCCGGAAGAATCTTCCTTCACCATTTTCTGTGTTCAGTAGGATTGCAGCATATTTTGTCAAATGTGTGTCCCTTCAACCACACTAGTGGAAATCATGGGGGTATGTATGGAGACACAGGATCATTCAAAAGTAGTGCTCATGTTCTTCTCACTGCAGAATCTTTGCTTCATGGGGTGAATGACAATTTGGCAGGTGGCTTCGTGGGGGTCACACTCTCATAGGTCAAATGTGAGCTTCAAATCAGCTGGGTTGCATTTTAAGCTATGTCAACGAGTTTGGGGGTTTTATTCAGGTACTTTTAAAAAAGCTTCTTTCCTCATGTGGGACAAGCTCTGGTTCCACTTTTGGTTTTGTCGTTTCCACTTGGCAATGTGAATTAAAGCCGGGGAATACAATAGTGAACATGAATCAAGAGTGCCAAAGAAGCATCAGTTATGCTGTGGAACAGACACTGGTATAGAACCTCTTATCACAGAACCAGATGGAACGCTATCTTCACCTACTACCAAACCCATTCCATAATATATGTATTACAATTAAGTGCATATCTATACATCAAGCGATTTCAGTGAATTCACTGGTCTCACTGAATGGGACTTAGTGAGGATGCAGTGACTTCACCAGTTCACTGAACGAGGACATAGTGAATTGAACCCACATTTTGTAGTAGTGTACATAAAGATCCATTCCTGCTGATTCAGAATTTGGCAAGTTTTCAGGGTGTCTAAAATGGTAGAATTGGCTGACAAGATGGATTGCGGTGTTTCCTACTTACCTTTTCTACATAATGACCTACCTATCCTCTCGTTTATGACCTACCCATCGACCTTTGGTGGGCTGGAGAACACACTCAAGGAAGCACATTCTGCCTCCTAGTGAGTACCACTAGAGCTCTCACATTCTGCCTCCTTGCAATTCACTAGGGCTACTAGCCTTGGCGTATAGATTGACTAAGGAAGCACAATGTGGCCATTAAGGCACTTTACTTTATGCAAAGAACTAGCTTTTTTCTGGGTGTATTGGGACCTCATGTTACAAGACCAAAAATTTCATCTGTTTCTGGTGTGGGGTTTACAATTCTTGTAAAGCTTGCCTTTCTTTCTCTGTGGACTTAAAAAAATATTTACGCACATAAAAAGTCCTTGGCTGTATACAGACTTTAGTGGAATATATGAGCCCATGCTCAGCTCCGCCTTTGCATGCGCCCTTCTTCCAGTAAAGCTGCAGCCTCGGCCTTTCCTTACCACTACATTACATGGCCCTAGCAAGGCTTGAAAACACAACGTCATGATTTTTTAGCTGAGTTTCAGCATTTCATACCGAGATTTAATAAAAATTCCTTACTTTATGGATACCACTAAAAGAGGGGTTAGGGGGTGAAAGGAGGTCCAAAGACAAGGTGAAGCCAGGGTGAATTTGCAGATATCTCTATTTTCAAATCAAGTGTGTTGTAATGAGTTTTCCCCTATAAATGCTGTTTATTCTCACACACATAAAAATTGTAACTTCAGCTTTATCCATAAGCTTAATAGGTGCACAATAAAAGGTACATAGTAGGCTTATTCACTATGAATAGATCCGATGCCCATGAAAGGACCAGCACCCGAAACCCTGGTTTGGGACCACAGCCATTGACATCTCAACTTGGTGCATATGTGGGGCCTTACACTGTACCTTCACATTTTGGAATGAGGCCTCTTAGAGGAGGGTCC
>Ga0209611_10015254_pt1 | contig 10055 bp, 8 predicted proteins | sample S1TSphgellanicum_3_FD_187693 | JGI IMG/M metagenome (GOLD analysis project Ga0209611, IMG submission 187693) | Host-associated microbial communities from peat moss isolated from Minnesota, USA - S1T2_Fc - Sphagnum magellanicum MG (SPAdes) (version 2) | ecosystem: Host-associated > Plants > Peat... | reverse complement strand
AGAGCATGACGTTCGGGTTGCCGTGGGCGAGGACGTACTCGGCGGCGAGGAGCCATTCCTCGATCTTCATGCTCAGCCCGCGCTTGAGCAGGATGGGCTTGCCGCTGCGGGCGGCCTCGGTGATGAGGGAGAAATTCTGCGCGTTGCGCGCGCCGATCTGGAGGATGTCCGCATGCGCGGCGACGAGCTCCACGTCGCGCTCGGAGAGCACTTCGGTGATGATGCCGAGGCCGTATTCCTTGGAGGCGAGCGAGAGGATGCGCAGGCCTTCCTTGGCGAGGCCCTGGAATTCATACGGCGACGTGCGCGGCTTGTAGGCGCCGCCGCGGAGGAACGTCGCGCCGCTGGCCTTGACCGCCTTGGCGGTGGCCATGAGCTGTTCCTCGCTCTCGACCGAGCAGGGCCCGGCCATGAAACAGAACTTCTGGCCCGCGCCGATCTTCTGGCCGTGGATGTGGAGGATCGAGTCCTTTTCGCCGGCTTTCTTCACCTCGCGGCTGACCAGCTTGTAGCGCTTCTGCACGCGATGGACGTGCTCGACCTGCGGCCACGAGGCGAGGGTCTCCAGCGACTGGTGCGTGCTTTCGTCGCCGATGGCGGCGATGACGGTCTGCACCTTGCCGTGAATGGGACGCGGCTCGTAGCCGAGCTTCGCCACTTCGGCGATGACTTTCTCGACTTCAGCGAGTTCCAGGTTGGGTTTGAGAACAACGATCATAAAAGCGTACGCGCGCGATGGCGCAAACATCAAGCGTAGGGGAGGCGAAAAGGGGTAACAAGGGCAATCTGGGGAGGGCCGGTTCCCCGCGCCGGCCACATTCTGTTTGTTTGCATCGCTCCCGGGCGATAAAGTTCGGGTGTAGCCAAACGGAGGGGTGTCTGAGTGGTTTAAGGAAACGGTCTTGAAAACCGTCGTGGCCGCAAGGCCACCGTGGGTTCGAATCCCACCCCTTCCACCAAGCCTTGTCTAAGGCTTTGGTAATCAGCTAAGTTGCTGTGCATCAGGTATCGGGAGTTCCGCTATGTCAAACAACACTGTCAAACATAGCAGGCCAATCCCGATGCCAAAACACACAGGTTTGCTCAAACGCAACGGGCGTTATTACATGAACCGTCGCGTGCCGAAAGACCTGCACGCCGTTTACGGGACGAAGGTCATCCGAAAATCCCTAAAAACCTCCGACCATCGCGAGGCAATCAGTCAATTGCATTACGAAGCATTTGCGCTCGACGCCGAGTTCACGGCGAAGCGGCGCGAAATGAAATCCTCGCTGCCACTCCCTAAGGTCAGCGCGCTTAGTGATCGTGAAGCGCACGAGATGGTGTCTCGGTGGCTCGTCGAACGAGAGAAGCTTTCGGAGCAATGGTATTTTGAAATTATTTCAAAAATGGACGAGCAGGAGGTTGAGGAGGTTATGGACAATCTCCGAACCGATGAGGTGGTTTTCAGTGGAGGCAGTAAGCATTATGAAGCTGCCAACGCGAGAGGGGACGTGGACGCATTCTTGAAATCGTCCGGGCTGGAGTGCCCAACGGATTCGCCCGCCTATCGAAAACTTGTTTATCTTTTCACTAAAGCGCGGCTTGAAAACGTGCGCCGTAACATGGCGCGGTTGGTTGGGCGTCCCGTGACGGCAGTAGAACCATTGTTCCGCGAAGTCTTTGCACACACTGGCGTCATATCCCCTACGAAGCCGGTAAGCATGGGCGAGCTGGTTCAGCGTTTCCTCAAGGCGCTGAGGGATGGTAAGCGCAGTGAGGGAACTCTGCGGACCTACGAGGTGCCGTGTCGGTTGTTAAAGGAGGTTTTCGGCGAGCGAACGCCCGTTTCGAGCCTGACCAAGGAGCAAATCGCGCGGCTCTTCGATCTGCTTCGGAAAGCACCCTCGAATGCGACGAAACGCTACCGTCGCCTAACCTTGGAGCAGGCCGTGGCGATGGCAGACAAGCGGGGTGATCCGCACCGCCTGGGGGCCAAGACGCTCGAAAATTATTACAATAACATTGTCGCCATTTTTAACTTCGCCGTCGAACAGGAGATGATCGCCAAAAATCCGGCGAAGGACAAATGGTTGCGGGCTTCGTTCGAGCAAAGCAAATCGCCGAAACGGAAAGCTCAGTTTTCGGCGGATGAGATGAACAAGCTGTTTCGTGCCGCGCTGTTTAGGCCAACGGCCAATCGTGCTGACGTCCATCACAAATCCAAACGTAAGCTGTTGCGCGAGGGCAAGGCGTGGGTTGTGATTCTCTCCCTATTCCACGGGCTCAGGAGCAACGAGGCGTGTCAGCTCTACACCGAGGACATTAAGAAAGCGGAGGGGGTTCCCTTCATCGAAATCCGTGAAACGCGGGAGGATGGCTCCCCATCGGAGAAGAGACTCAAAACAAAGCAAAGCCAGCGGCGAGTCCCCCTACATCCCGAAGTGCTAAAGATGGGCTTTCTTTCCTTTGTCGAGGAGCGGCGCAAGGACCCTACTCACCCCCGGCTATTCCCAGATTTGCAGCTTGGGCAGAGAGGCTATTTCAGTGATGCATACGGCAAATGGTTCGGTCGGTTTGTCAAAATTACAGTAGGCGAGGACTGCAAAGCGACGTTTCACTCGTTCCGGCATCAATTCCGCGATGCACTGACCGAAGCCGGAGTGCCGATTCCCGATGTGGAGCGCCTTGGCGGTTGGGAATTAATGAGCCACAGTTCAGAGCGCGACTACGGACTTGGGCCAAGCTTAAAGCGCCTTCGGCAGCAAATGCAGAAAGTAAAATTCGCCGGGCTTGATTTACGGCACCTCCGGCCTGCATGACTTCGGGTCGTTAAATTGGCGTGTTCAAAAAAAGGTTAGGCCGGTTTTTAGTGATTTTGCGAGGGAAAAGCGGGTGATAAGACCGTATTAGATGTTACCAAATTAATATTGGATTATTTGGGCACAGCGGTTAATATTGGCGATGAGAAAAGCAAGAGTCCCCGTCGCTATCGTTGTCAGGGTTTCGACGGAAAAGCAGGAAACCAATCGGCAGATTTCCGAGTTAAAATCCTACGCGGAGGCCAAGGATTACGAGGTTGTCGCAATCGAGAAGGAAACGGTCTCTGGCCGCGCTGACGATGATGAGCGCCAAGGATTGACGCGCGTCACGGAATTGGCGCAGGCGGGAAAAATCAGGAAGGTTCTAGTTCACGAGATTTCCCGCCTCGCGAGGAAGAACAGCGTTGTACACCGATTTGTTGAGACCTTAGAAGAGAGTGGAGTTTCCTTATACTGGCATTCGCAAGGGATTGAGACTTTGCTTCCCAACGGGAAAAGAAATCCTTCTGCTGGAATTATGCTGGCCTTGTTGGCAGAAATAGCTCGGAGCGAAGTGGAGACGTTACGCGAGCGCATCAAGTCGGGGCTGGACGAGGCGAGGCGCAAAGGGGTGACTTTGGGCAGGCCCAAGGGAACGAAACTTGGTCGAAAACAGCACCTTGCCAAACACAAAGACGTAGTGCGGCTATTGCGCGACGGACAGTCCGTTCGTCACGCTGCAAAAATCTCCAAGAAGGGCGTTTCCACCGTAATGAGGATTAAGGCGGCGCTGGCACAAGGGGAAAAGGTCGGAACGATTTCAAAAACTGATTCGGCGGAGCGGAGATGGTCGGAGAGTGGATCGAGGAATTTTGAAATCATTTCAAAAAAGGGGCCGACGCTTCGACCTTCCATGACCATAGAGAGGTTTAAAGACTTTATTTCCGCGCATCGTTGGCAATTTGCGCACACGATGAAGAGATGGCCACATTGGTATACACTCCGTAAGAAGGCAAGGGATGACGGAGAGTTTGTGGCGGCGGTAGAGTTCATTCGGTCACATGGGTATGACGAGATGTTCTTTAAGCAGAAGATGCGCTATCTGGACATCGACGGCTTTAAATACTGGACGATGGGCTTCGTCATCAACGCCACGATATTGATTAATCGGGCCAAAATATCCGCGCCCGAGAAACCGCACGTACTCAATCCAGTGATATTCCGGCCAAAGTCGTCGCAAAGGAATTTCCACGACGAGATGCGTCGCGAGTTGGCGGCATCGAGAAAGGGATAGCGCGGTATGGCAGATCAATCTCCTCTAGCCCGAAGGCGTGTCAGCAGTCCCGTCATCACGATGGGAGAAGGCAAGTCTCCCCGAGGACGGAAGAGCCTTCTTATCGACTGCCAGATGGTCTGTCGCCTTCGAGATGCCCTCATGGCGGGCAACACCTACGAGACAGCCTGTACGTTGGCGGGGATTAGCAGAACCACGTTTTATCGGTGGATGAAAGAGTCAGAAAAAGCGCCGGAGGGCCATCCATTACGAGAATTTCGGGACATGGTATTAAAAGCCTGTGCTATCGCAGAACACCGCAACCTCATGTTCATCCAAAAGGCTGCACTGACACACTGGCAGGCGGCGGCATGGTGGTTGGAGAGAAGTCGTCCTGAGCATTACGCGCGGCGGCGAATTGTTTCCGTCGCCGGTAGTTCTGAGACCTCGCCTACGTTCACTTGCTCGGGCTCCGAAAGGTGATTGGTCGAGGAAGATGCCCTTATGGCGATGGCTGCGGTTTTAGAGAAACATGCCCCGCACCTAATTCGCGTGCCTCCTGCTTTTCTCGAAGCCTTTATCCCCTGAACGGAGCGCGTCGTAGGCGGGTCGTGTTTGATATCCGGCAAGGAGAAGGGTTGCTAAGGCTACGATGAGAACAGCAACAGCAATCGAATCCGAAGGTGACATTGAAAGATTATCGCGGGGACCAGAGCAATATCACGCAATTTCATGGCGATTTGTCAGTAAAAATATCCCCTATCGAGATACCCAAACGCCGAATGATTTGCTGTACGGTGCGAAGTGTTACGTTCTGTTCCGCCTGCTCCAAGCGTTGAAGAGACGACGCCGAGATGCCCAACCTCCTAGCGAAGGCGCGGAACGTCTCATCGCCTCTTGCCTTCCGCAGATAAATGGCGAGTTGCCTCTCGTAGGGGATTGCCTTTGCCACCGCGACATTTTTGTTGAGAAGATGACCCACATATGGGACAAACTCGGTGCCAGCCTCCCGTCCGGAAGTCACCATGACCAAAGCCTTTCTTCCGATAGCCTTTGGTTTGATCGTGAGCATGTCAGTCTCACGCGCCGATGACATCACGCTCTCCGATGGCACGGTGCTAAAGAACGCCAAGGTTGTTCAGCGGGACGACTCCGCAAAGACCGTTACGATTTCTTTTTCAGGCGGAATCGCACAAGTGCGTTCAGAGGTGTTGCCCACTACGACCCCACCCACCCAATCGCCCGTCGTGACAACCGCGCCCAACCCCAGCACGCCGGTTCCCGACTCTCGCACGCCATCGTCTCCTAGCACGCCCATTCCCAAAGATTGGACAGTAAATGGCCGTGAGTTTCATAACGTCACCGTGGGCCAAGTTGAGGCTGACCGGGTTCATATCACCTACGACGGTGGCCTTGGCACAGTGATGCTCGCCGACATGCCCCCAGATTTGCGGAAAGCCTTCAACTACGATCCTGTCGCGGCGCAACAGGTGGAGGCGCAACGCGAGGCTGACCAGCAGCAATATGCCGCGCTAGATGCCGCTAGAGCCAATCAACAGGCCCAGCAGGCAAAACGAGATGCGCTGGCTCAGCATCCCTACTACATGCAGGGGTTCGTCTTGCAGAAAGTCCCAGAAGGTTTATTGGTGCAGTGCAATCAGGGCGAGTTGGTAACTGACGGTAAGCCGTTTGTTGGCACAGATGGTCGAGTCCATGTGATTCCGAATCCTCGCCTCGCGGGGACAGAGCGACTTTACGGAATATTCCTCCTAAAGAATGCTCCAAACGAGGCGTCATTGGTGGACAATGACCGTATTAGTCAGATTTGCTATCCCTGTGGGAACTATTCCTACACGTCAGTCACGGGAGCAGGTGACACGGTCAGAGCTTACACAGCCGCGTTGCCTTGAAATTGAACCTGTTGCAAAAAGCGAAAGAGAACTCTTGAGGCAACGCCGCCAATTGTCAGGCTTTGCCTTTACAGGTTCCATGAGGAAATAAATATGGGATGTGGGCGCGTCCTTCTTTGCATTATTTTTCCGCCTTTGGCCGTCTTGGATCGCGGTTGTGGTTCGTTCGTAATTGTGTGCCTGTTGACCTTATGTGGATGGGTGCCCGGTGTTATTGCGGCTATCGTTTTAAGTCCGCAACCTGCAACCAATCAGCAGCCTGCGGCGAGGAAGTCTTTGGGCCAGTCAACAAATCCCGTTGTTCTCATCGCCGTAGCCCTTTTTGCCGCAGTTGCATTTTATTCCGTTTATCTTTCCGCCATTCATCAATCCGCATCTATGTCCCCAAGCTTAGACGTGGCTTCATCGTCGCAACCCACAACGCCTGTACAGGCAAACGCTACGCCTGCCTCGTCTCAGTCTGACACAGGCATTCCACCGGTCTCGGTAGCCACCGATACCAATGCAAACGCCACTACAAACGGTGCACCTAGCTCATCTGAGACTAACACAAGCGCGCCGCCCGTAACAGTAGCCACCGATAACGCCGAAGCAGCGGCTTACCGGATAAAGGCTACGGCGGGCGATGCCAAAGCGGCGGAACAGTTGGGGTACTTATATCTCACGGGGCAAGGTGTCACTAAAGACTTAACGGAAGCACTAAAGTGGATTCAAATCGCCGCCGATAACGGCAATGTTGAGGGGGAGTACAATCTCGCAACGATCTACTATGATGGCCAAGGCGTGGTGCAGGATTACAACCAAGCTCTGAATTGGTACCGAAGAGCCGCAGATCAGGGCCTCGCCGAAGCTCAATATTGTGTGGGTCACATGTATGAAAATGGGCAAGGTACGAATCAAGACACCGGGGCTGCCGTGGATTGGTATAAGAAGGCAGCGGTGCAAGGGCAATCTAATGCTCAGGCCGCATTGAAACGGTTGAATGTTCAATATTAAGGGCAAAACCTTATCACAGCAGTTGGTCCCGACTATAATGCAAACTGTATTCAGCCACATCGTTCAGCAAAGGCTTTCCCAAGAAAGCGAGAATGTCGCGACAACGGCGCTGGCATTTGTTCTCGAATCGCACGAGACGGTCCGTAGCGGTATGATGAAGCTCCTTCGAGGGATAATTCCTGACGCGCCAGCTCGGCTTTGGTTTCGTACTCAATATGCTGATGGTTCAAGTCGTCCCGATATGGCAGGCAATGATGACGAGGGCAGCCTCCGCGTCTTTATCGAAAATAAATTTTGGGCGGGTCTGACCGATCATCAGCCCGTCTCCTATTTGGGTTCGTTTGGTTGCGAAGCGTGCCGTAAAGGCCCGTTAATCGCTCCAGAATGCCCCCAGACGCGCCGGGAGGGCCGGGAAGGGGGTTGTGGAGGGGTGGGAGGTGGTTAGCTCCCATAGAAGAGGTGCGTTTCGGGAGTTTCGGGAGACAGAAAGAGCCATTAGAGATTCCGGGTCGTTGGAATAGAGACTTTGCTTGAAAGGCTCCCTATTTTCAGCTATATAGAATCTGGCATGCAAGGGGTGCGGAGGAATTTGGCAAGTGTTCCAAAGTTACGATCCGATCCCCGCTCAACTGCGGGTGTAAGGTGAACGCTAAGTAGCAAGATTGCTAGGAGAGGCGCGTCGCCGAATGCGGGGGCCTAAGAGGGAATCTATTCCTCTATCCTGCAAGTACCGGAGTGCCCTACGATACTTGGGCATAACGGTGTACTTGTAGTGGGATGTTATCAGTACTTCTCGTTTGACCAATCTCCGAAGTTCCGGGCGAAAGCGCCCTCCTATTTCTATGCCGGGGCCGACTACTATGCTGCCATTCGGAATCAATATTTGTAGCAGTTGCGAAGCTTTTTCGTGGTCTCCAACCGCGGATTGGAAGTCGGACAAGAAGGCCAAAACGGAACGTTGTTCGCCGGGGGAGGAAGCGTGAAAGCGAAAATGGCGAAAGACATCGTTCACGCGGTCTGCTGAGAGCGTTGCAAGCTGCGATAGCAGCGGGATCATTGCCTCTGCATTCGAGAAAGTGCGTACCGTCCCGGTGGGGAGCCGAAAGGGTCTATTCCCGTTAAAGCTGTGGCTAACCTCAAAGCGGATACGTCGATCTGTTTTCGAGTAAATTTTTAACACCTGTCCGTTTTGAATTGTTGCTTTCAAAACGTAAGAGTTCAGTACGACACCTGATTCCACCTCCACTGTGTATTCCTGACCAGAGACGGGGCCTGCGCCGTAGGACTCCAGTAGCGGTTCCATCGAACGAACTACCTCGCAGGTACCTTCAGAGAAAAATTCCCAATAGTGCTCTGCTGAATACAAAGTAAGCGGCTTGCTGGGCTCCCCAACAATCCCGATCTGCGCTTGGATGGCTGCTCTACGAATGTCGCGCCTTACCGCCCGCACGGACATTGCCAGGTAGCGCCTAAGATGAATGGGCCACAAGCTGGTGCCCGAAAACAGACGCCAAGCTGGCGTTTGGGGAAGCCAATTGTCTTTTTCTAGTTTCTCGTCGAGGGCGAACTCGTCGTCGTGATCCTGTTCAAGGTCGCCGTGGTACAAGCAATAGTTGTTGGGAGGGGTTAGTGAAAATAAGGCCTGCCGGGTAGGAAGTTGTTGGCGGCGGAGAAATCGAGTTGGGTTCAACGTAAGGATGCTCGACAGCTTCCATGCAGTCTCCGGTTCTGGAATACGCTGAATCCGCAAAAATCCTCCGAATAGCGGAGGCGGAAGCGGCTGATTAGGAGTGCTCTTCTTCCGAATTTTTTGGTCCTTGAACGGAGGCTGTCGTCTGTCGGGGCGTCTGAAAATGCGACCAAATGCTGATTCCGTCTCGGTTTCGTCTTCTGGGGGTGCTCCGAGGTAGTGGACGAAATTCCCAACCTCACCATAAACATTGTCGAGAGAAGTTTCCGGGTCGCCAACGATAAATCCGTGATTGAACCCAACTTGAATTTTGTCCTGCTTTGCGGTCTCGGCTGAAACGCTTGCGTCAAAGCTGAGCGGAGGAAGCATGTGAGCCGACAACGTTACAGGTTTCGCTTTTCCCCGACAATCAACCTGTTAATTGCAGGGGAGTCTGGCGGGCCTAATTCGGCTCTGCAAATGTTGCACACACGGGGTTTAATTTCTCTCGACGAAAAATGGGTTGGACAAATTGCTTCAGTTTTGTCACACATAATGGAGATTCATGTCACACATCGCGGGGCGAGCGATGCTTGATTGACAGCGACTTACGTTGGAAGGGATGTGTTCCCACCCCCTCCACGTCTGCCGGTTTATTCTTGAAGGATACGGGCCGTCCCCAACACAATTCGCCGCGATGTGGTACTATCTCGCGACTGACCAGCAGCAGCAGGGCCCGGTGGATGAGACGCGCTTTCGGGAACTGGTCACGGCGGGAGCCATCGCACCGCAAACGCTGGTTTGGCGGGAAGGGATGAGCGAGTGGCAGCCCTTCGAATCGCTGACGAGCACCGGAGCGACAGCCGCGGTTGCCGCCAACGCGGCGACCTGCCACATGTGCGGCCAGGCGGTCGGGACGGATAACCTGATCGAGCTGGCCGGCGTCCAAACCTGCGCCGAGTGCAAGCCGAAGGTCGTGCAGGCCCTGAGCGAAGGCGGGCAGTTGGCTACCGCCGCCGTCTGGGCTGACGGCAAGAAAGTGGTGGCGATGGATGGCGCGCTCTTCCCGGCCCGTTGCGTGAAGTGCAATCAAGCCACCTCGGAGCCCGGATTGAAGCGCAAGCTCTACTGGCATCATCCGGCGTTTTATCTCCTGATCTTTTTCCAATTTATCATCTACGTGATCGTGGCCGTCCTGGTGCGCAAGCGCGCGACGGTGGAAATCCACCTGTGCCGCGAGCACCTGGACCGCCGCAGGAACTTCATGATCGGCGTGTGGGTTGCGCTGTTCTTGGGGTTAGCCGGATTGGTGGGTGGAATCGCGGAAAACCAGGGCCTCGTCATATTGGCCGGAGTCGTTCTCTTGATCGTCGCGCTGATCTTGGGAATATTGGCGCGGCCGCTGGCCACGTTGAAGATCCGGGACA
>Ga0209611_10015253_pt1 | contig 10055 bp, 5 predicted proteins | sample S1TSphgellanicum_3_FD_187693 | JGI IMG/M metagenome (GOLD analysis project Ga0209611, IMG submission 187693) | Host-associated microbial communities from peat moss isolated from Minnesota, USA - S1T2_Fc - Sphagnum magellanicum MG (SPAdes) (version 2) | ecosystem: Host-associated > Plants > Peat... | reverse complement strand
TCTTTTCTAGTCCCCCTTTCCTCGCCCATTCTTTTTGTGCGAAAAAGAAGAAGAAACTCCAATTGCCTTGGAAATTGGATCAACTTAAATTCAACCTCAATGCACACAAGCCCTCACATAAAAAAGGCTTCAAAACTCATCTCAACGAAAAGGAAAGAAGAAAAGACCCACAACCTACCAAGTTGGATTTTCAAAATTCCAACCATTTACAGGACATCTGGGGTGCAATACAAAGGGACCATCGACAATTAGTTACATGCTAGCCAAGTTGTTTGTTCAAAAAGATGATTTAAATTCTAGAGAAATGAAAATTAATTGTTAAATATTGGCATGAATTAATATCTCTTGTTTTAGGAACACTTGGAATTTTTTCTTGCTCTCCAAGAATATATGATTTTTTCTTATTTTTTCAATGCTTTTAGTTTTGGTGCAAATAAGGAGAATTTATTTTTTGTTACACATTGCATCATATCATTATTACCCATTGGTCAAAACTCATTTGTATTAACGTTATTTCGACATGTTATGTTATTGACATAAGAGCATGTGTTATTTAATTAAGCTTCATGTGAATATGTTGACATTATTCAAAAGATTATTAACAAAGGAATAGATGTCAATGCAAAACATAAGAATAGACAAATGCATGTGGAAACAACCATAGTGGAATCATTTCAATACTATTCATGGTATTCAATTTTTTTTTAATTTATTTATTTACTTTCATACATCACAATTTGTAAATTTGTGGTATTTTCTTAAATTATGTAAATATTATGTGAAAGTTCTATGTACAAAAGGTGGGAAGGACAAAATGTTAAAGCAGGATATTAGTTTAATAACGATTCAATAAAAAATGTGTTTTCAATGTAAAATAAACATGGAGGTTGATTATCAAATCAAAAATATTAAAATTTCTCAACTTACAAATTGCCTCCATCCCCAAAGCTCTTAACAAATGTAAAAGCCATCCAATAATGAAATAGGGTCACTTGTTCAAAATTTATTGGAATATTGAACAAGTGTCTTATCCCCATGCCCATGAACAATCATGTTGGTGATTGTCATTGGAAATTCACCAAGCCCAACAACCATTTTGTTTTTCTCTTGGAACCTTGGTAATGAATCTTGCAATGATCGATTTTATAATGAATGATGCACAAGAACTCTTCCTTTGATTGAATGGATTTTGTTTTCCAACTACGAAAAAATTACTTATATGACAATATCTTGTTATGCCTTTTGAGTTTCAATTTGTGTTCCTTGTCCTTAACTTTGTTTTTTTCAACTTTAGAATTCATTTTTTTATGCATTTGCAAAAGGTTTAACCTTTTTTTTAGACATCCACATTGAGATGATGTTTCCTTTTCAATTAGCTCATGACATATTAAGAGATTCGATCAATATTTTAGTTCCTTGTTAATCTACAATCACACACATATGATACTGAAAATTATTCGAACTAATTTTATGTAGCATTTCATATTTACATAATTGTTAATCAACAGGAAAATTATACATATGTGTGAGATTTGGCATACCTCATTGTTCCATTCTCGCATACATTTTCATGTGTTTGGAATTAGAAGGTGAATGTTTTGTCAACCATGTCCACTTCTTTTCATTTCATGTAGCATTATATCAAGGCATTGCTCAATGATGAATGATCGAACATTGGATTTCATTTGTTTAGTTGCACAATGTTGTTTCTTCATCCCAATGTTGCCTTGTGTCTTATGCTTATAACCATGTTTTTTTTAAAACTTATATGACATGTAAATAAATTGTGCCAACCCAATGATAATGTACTAAAAATATCATGAATATCCTTTCTTTGTATTTTGATAAACTTTCATTTTTTATTATTATTCTTTCATGCAGCATGTTTGGAACATCCAAGACATGGGATATTTTATTTCCAAATAACAAATCCCAAAATTATTATTTGATGATAGATGTTTTATGACAAGGAAAATGTTAGTTCTAGTTGATACAACAACATATGCATGTGCTCACATTATAGTTGGCTCATCATACAAAGGTTTTGTTGAAACAAAACTATTCACATTTGAAACTTTATGTATTCTTTTAACAATCACGTATTATTTTTTGTACTAACATTTTTTCCTCATCATCTTCCAACATGTGATGTTGTTCATAAGAAGAAAACAATGACCAATGATAACATCCATCAAAAATTGTTTGAGTCAATGTTCATATATCCAAATGGACATAATTTGTGATTTGTGATTTGGCAATTCCATATATTGTTACTTTGACACGATTTTCACTAAGATTCTCATCAAGAGCAAGTTCCCTAAGGCCACACGCAATCATCCACCCTTTAACAATTGTAATTCCATTGATTCAAAACAACACATTTCCTTCCACACCGCCTCCTCCATCCAATTCCAAAAACCTTGGCATCACTTAGGTGGCTTTTTAACCTATGCAAATGAAATAATTCAATTTGCAAAGGACCATCCTTGTAACCAAAAAAATGATTTTGAATGTCATCATTGGTCTTGTTGAAAAGTGCATCCAATGATTCATCATTGTACATGTTAAGTTTTCAACCCAATGCATCCTGACATCCTTCATAACATGACTTGACATTAAACCTTGGACATTGAATTATCTAACATTAAACAAAATGTCTTTTATTGGCTAAAAACCCCACATAGTCCAAGATCTTTAAAACATTGTGCAAAGGGATTAAAAAAAAACAATTTAGCTTTTTCAAAGACCTTCATAATAAGTTGAAATTTATAATAATGTGATTTTCAAGCCCAAAAGCACCAATATATTGATGTCAATTTTGCACCCTTGCAATGTCGAAAACCAATGCACATCCTTTAAGGTGCAAATATGTGTGTCCATATAATTAATTGTAAACATAGTGAATAGAAAAAAATTCCCATGCACATGAGATTGTAAGATTCTATATTCATGTCTCATTTGAACATCTAGCAAAAGTCATCAATTAGAACTATAACTTTTTTTTGGGTTGTATGTCTTTCCACCACATTTTGTGAGTACAACAAGAATCATATGATTGCTTGATACTCCACACGAATGAAATAGTGGGACTCACTTCACACATTTGTTGTGAGGTGGAGACAATTGAATGACCACCTAATTTTCTTCACCTTGAAGCAAAAGGACTTAGGTCCAACCACTTGATTCAATTTGCATGTTTTTGTGAGGTGGAGGCAATAGGGCAAATGGCCCATTCTTTTCACCTTTGTTATGAAGGGAAGGAAATGAATAAAACTCAAATTGTAATGGATAAAATTTCTACACTTTCACAAATAAAACATCATGAAATTTCAATATGCCATAAATATCATTATGAAATATTGGTTAAATTTTTTTTTCATTCATGAAAGTTTATCTAAACTTAATTCTTAAAATTTCATCTACATGTTATGTTAATTCTTTGTGTTAGTCATGTTGGTTTAAAGATTCCATTTTTTTTTAATGCTTTTATATATATATATCATTACAATTTTGGGATTAAGGGTAAAAGTTAGTCATGTGACAAAGGAACATGACATAATAGGTGGCGTGAGATTTATTAATCACAAATTGTCACTAGATTGGATTGTAGTTCTACCTAATCCCATGTTTTCATATTACAAATCATGGAAGATATTTGGATAATTTTCATGGATGAAATAAAATTTGATGGATGATTTTCATTTCATCATTAAAATTCATCAAATTTTATCCATGAATGTTCATTTATAAGACCAATTACTAAATTATTTTACCAAGTTCACTTTAATTTGTTCCCCATTCCATCACTGTAAAAATTCATTACTTATTTCATGAGGAAAACTAATAAAAAAACCACACAAAAGTGACAAAATCCAACCTGACCAAGTAATCATTTTGGTCAAATCATGTTGAACATATCCATTTTGACCATGTGTCAAATAATAAATATAACATGTTTCTTCCAAATCATCTTATAAATCTAAATTTTGATATGCACTTTTTTTCTCAATTTTTTATACCTACCTACCACTTACCAACCACCTTCCCACCTATTATTAATTAAATTTTTAAAAAAAATTCATCAATCTTTTTTTTTTGTCATTCCCATGTTCATATAACTAACTTCACCGTCATTGTTGTTTTGAAACTATAACATTTATACCTTTAGACCATAGACATCAATTTGTTGTTTTGCATCATCAATTTCAACAGATCCATATTTAAAGAAGATGCATGGCTTGTGCACGAGCATAAAACCTGAGCTTGGAACTTAAAGATTAATGTGATTTTAATCCACTTACATGGATAACTATATTCATAGATGAATGACTTCATATGGATGAATGTCATTTTTGCATGGATGAATTTCATTTATGATTTGTATTAAATAAATAAATCATTGGATGAATTTCATCCATGGTTAAATTTTTAATTAATTAAAATTGATTTATATCAATTCTCATTTGTCTAAATATCAATATTTCAAACTTCAATCTCATTTATTAATGATGGATAATGAAATTGTTACAATAACGGAAAATATGATGATGAGATGGTTTTTTGTCAAAAATTGTTTAAAAAATCATTTTTGTCAACAATGTGAAACAATTTTCAAAATATTGTTATGGGATGAATGTCAACCCCCTTGCATTGTTGTCAACAATTTATGTATGAATGTTGTGAAAAATTAAGGCACCTTGAGAATAAATAATTAGTAAAAAAACCCCATTGTCATCTATGATAGAAGGTTGTTTTTTAAAAGTTAATTAAGATGCATAAGAGGAATTGGTTTTGACAAACATTTTAAAATACCTTTCCAATATTCAATATATGGCTTCATGACTCTAACATACATTTCATTTTTCAAAATATTGAGGTTTCAAAACTTCAAATACTTTGAAATTCCATTATTGATAAATATTTATTTCTCTACGAACTTTGAAGCATCATTCCCCCAAATAGGACAGAAAAGAACATGTTTTGGAATTCCACTAGGGAGCTTGGGGTGGCCTTGATCATCCGACTTCTACAATAGAATTGTAGGGCCATCTTTGGGGTTCCATATTGAATCTATTGGAAACACCTTGTATTGCATCACTAGCCACCAAGAAGAATCCACAAAAAAATGAAATAGATGCATGTCTATGTGTCCAATCGATATTTCAGGTCCATTTTTCAAATAACCTTGAACCCAAGATTTAAAATATGGGATTTCTTGAATCAATTGGGGAATAACTGGCCATTGTCGTGAAACCATAAATGTTTTCATCAAATCCACTAACACATAGTTATTTTGTAATTTCAATTTCTTCGACAAGTAGCCAAATTTTCCATCAATGTCCTCATGTGTATGACCGACAACATGAAATCCCAACTGGACCTCTTCAAACACCTCCTTTGTTGTTAATAATGACAAAAAATCAAACAAATGCTGACTTTTATTATCCTTCACATATTTATCCATTTGAAGCAATAACTTCTTAAGTATTAGTTTTGCACCAATAACTTGTTTAGGCACCTTCAATACTTTCAAACACCGTGAACTCCCTTCCATTAGCTGCTCAAACAATTCATTTTGTAACACATGATTAAACAACCTTTGTGACTAATGAACAAGTTCCTTTTCCAAAGTTCATAGTAAATGCAAAAGAGATCCAATTGTGAAATTAAGGTCATTGGGCTACAATTCATTTGAGTATTGAACAAAAATGCTTCATCACCATGCCCATGAAAAATCATTCTAGTCAACATTATTGGTAATTCATTTAGCCCAACAACCTTTTTGTTTTTCACTTGTAGCCTTCGTAAAACAATTTTTAAATGATCCATCTTACCATGAATGATACACAAAAATTGTTCCTTTGATTGAATGGACTTTGATTTCCAACTATTATAAAGATGTCTACATGACTCTTGATGCTAGTTATGCCTTTTCATTTTCAATTCAAGTTCCTTTGCACTAGCACTATTTTTTCCAACTTTGGATATCAAGTTTTTGAAATATTCACATATAATACATTTTGCAAAGTTTGAACCTTTTTTTGGCACATCAACATTGAGATGATATTTTTTTTCACAATAGGTTCATAGCATATTGAGATACCTCGTCAATATTTAACTCCTTTCTCATCTATATTATCACACCAAAACAAAACAAAAGGGTTTAGATGAAAAAATCCATAAAACTTTGTTTGCATTAACAAAAACAAGGAAAAAAAATGACATATATAATTTTAAAAACCTAACAAATATGCAAAATTTGACCCCACTTCATTGTTCCTTTTTCGAATATTTTTCCAAATGTCAGGAATTAGAAGATGAACATTTTGTTTACCATTCCCAATTCCCTTCATTTGGTGTGGCATTACATGAGCGCGCTAATTAATCAACGACTAAACATTGTTTTTAGTTTGCCTAGTTGTTACTTATTGTTTCTTCATTTTAGCATTTCCATGAGGCCTTTTCTTTGTCCCACATTTGTTATCTTAGTTATAAAATAGGTCCAAAGATTATGAAATGCAAACAATCTTATTCCATGACATTTCACAAATTTCAACATCTTGTATTGTAAGAAACCTCCATTTTTTTATTCCAACTCTTTGGTGCAATCTTCTATGAATACTCAAACCTGCATTCTTTTATGAACAAACAACAAGTTCCAGAACTCTTGTCGCACAATAGACATCTTCTCACGAGCAAAATATTGACAACAATTGAAAAAATAATAATTATTTGAATTCACAATAGAAATTGATTTGTTGTTTACACTATTGCAAAACATGATTTTTCGAATGGTTCAAGTTTACTAACTAATTTTTTTTACTAATGAACATGTCCATTTTGACTAGGAGCCCGAAACATGTATTTTTTGATCAATCAACTTAATTAAGGTGACTTATTTGACCAATACATGTAGTGAAGTTAAACAACTTTAATCAAAATGACTAATGAGTTTTAGTCAAATGGGACATCTAATCAAATTGAACATAAAAAATTGACATCATTAATCAAAATGACCAACGTTCTTTAATCAAATGGGACATTTTATACTTATTACATACCTATTTCCTACCTCCCACTTACAATTTTACAACCTATTTACCTACTTACTCACCCACCTACTTAAATGTATTACCTACATAGTTATTCACCCACTTATAATCTACCTACGTATTAATTACGTACTTATTTACCTACCTACCTACCCACCCACCCATTTAGATGTACTACTTACCTACCTATCCACTAATCCACCCACCTATAACCTACCTACACATTAACTACCTACCTATTTACCTACCTATCCACCTACCCAACTACTACCCACCCACCCACCTATCTCCTACAACCTATTTACCTTCATACCTCATAATCTTGTAGTGAAGTGTGAAAATAAAGATGTGAAATAAAAAAATTAACAAAAGTTGAACACATTTTGATGGTGTGGTCCATTGGTTAAGGACTTGGTTTATCATTGGGGAGGTGAAGGGTTCAATTTTTAACATTATAACCTATGTACATGCTTAAGGGGCTAAAGTAGGTAGGGTAGGCCAAATAAGATATACTAAGTTAGGTTAAGGTAGGTCAAATAGGATAGGGTAAGGTAAAGTAAGGTAAGGTAAGGTACCACCTACCTACTTGCCACAATTTTTTTAATCTAGGTAAAAATTTGACTAGTCAAAATTACCAATCAAATGGTCTAGTAAAAAAAACCACCTTAATTACAATAGACATGTCGAAATCGACTTGTCCAAAATGATGGAATGGTCTTTTTTACGCCTATCCAAATTAGGTATTTTTTGATTAAATTTGCCAGTAAAAAAATACCATGTTTTTTAGTAGTGTTAGAGGTCGATCAATCATTGAAATGGAAGCCTCATCTTTTGATTCCTTTCGTTTTTTTTTCAAAAAAAAACTAATTTTTTTTCATCACACCCACAACTATTTCATTATCTTTTGACAGATGATGTTCATCATAAGGAATGAACAATGACGATAAACAATGACCATCAAGTATTGTTTGTGACAAAGGCCACTTCCATATTGTCATTATCTATAATCTATCCTTTGGATAATTCGAAATTAGGACCCCAAACTTAATTTCACCAAAATCGTCGTCCAAAATAGGCTCCCTTGGATCATGGGCGACAATCCTTCCTTTAGCAATAATCTCTCCAACATGATTCACCAATTCACACTTTTTCCCACGCCATTCCATTCTTTTCATACAAAGAACATTTTTCATTCCCTCTTCCATCTCTTCATCACCTCTACTACAGTAGAACCTCCATAATTTTATCACCTACGGACCGGCAACTAGTGATAAAGTTTGAGAGGTTATAAGTTATGGGAGAGTTTGGAACTATGAGGCGCAGGGTTCACTAACCTAGTACTAGCCTATCACTAGGCTCTTACTAGTTATTTCCACAATAACTGATCAAGAAATAAACGAATTATAAAATTATAAATTTGTCGGGAAAGAGGAAAAATGATAAGTTATCAAAATATAAATTTTTTGCCTGGTCCCATTGCTGGACCGGGCCGGAGTGATAAAATTTGAAAGGTTATAAAATTTGGAGGGATCACTTTATAGAGGTTCTACTGTAGTTATTGATGGAACACCTTCTTTTCAATTGTTAGAACTTCTAGTGTTCTCCTCTGACCTAGCTTCCCAAGCCTCCTCCATTAGAACCACATTTATACAAGAAAAATTTCTAACGTTCTCCTCAGAGCATACCCCCAAGCCTCCTCCGTCAATGTTACATTTGTAGATCTTTCTTCCCCAAGCGACACTATGTGATCTTCCATAATAGAAATTGACTGCCAACGACCACCCAACCACGAAACACCTTTCACTAGCCAAAAGCAACCTAATCCCAAACAATCTCCAATAAATTTTCCATAAGGATTTGGAGACAATAACTTCAAATTCTGGAATCATTGGAAAATATTTCACAATCACCATAATATAATTATCAAGTCCGCTGGAACTATGTACAATAGTGAAATCAATTCGTTTGCATCTCCCACGACCAACACAAATTTGTTCCACCTCACTTTTTGAGTACAAGAGATCAATCGGATCTCTACCCTTCAAAAGTAAAGTTGTCATCCTTACAACATTCACATTTCACATTAAGGTGAAGTTAAAAAATTCATCCAGTTAGAAAACTTGAACACATTTCATTATTTTTTAGGCATAAAAAATTCCAAAAACCCAAAAAAATGATTTAGTTAAAGCTTGTTTGAATTTATTTCCGAACAATGGTTCATATCAACAATGAAGAACCAAGTTCTTTCCTAATTCACTAGACATCCTAGACCTTGGACACCACAAATACAAGGAAGGAGAATCAAACGGCCACCCAATTATCTTTCCCCCCTAAAGGAAAGGAACGAGAATTTAGAGGCAAATATATTCTTTTTCCATGGTAAGATAGTTCAAGAGAATCATAGCCACCCAATTATTGTTCAACAAAATCAACAAAAAATACAGGGAGGAAAAATCGGGTGGCCACCTGATTTTTCCATCTCATCTAAAAAGTGGGAAGGAAAATGCCTAATTCTACATCTCATCCAAAAAGTGGGAAGGAGGATCAGATAGCCATTCGATTCTCCTTCTCGTTTCAAGAATGGGAAGGAGGATCGGGTGATCATTCGATGTTCCTCCTGGCCTATAAAGAATGAGTTGGAGAATCGAACAATCACCTAAGTCTCCTTCCAACCTATAAGGGGAGGAAGGGTAATCCTAATCCTCAAATTTTAATTTAAGTTAATTATTGAGATAATTTAATCAATGTTAATTAGTTGAAGATTAATTTAAGTAAGTTATATGAAGGAGAAGATTAGGCAAGATTGGCCTATGCCATTGGCTTAAGTGTGAACCCATTACAAAGTAGGGAAAATCAACATGTGAACATTGTTTTGCAATGTATGTATCAATATTTTGAAAAGCCAAATATGAAAGGGAATCATGCTTGAATTGAATGATAAACCTTCAAGTGTTACAATGTCCTCAACTGATTTCTCCTTCCAAAACCTGGTTTTTTGGAATT
>Ga0209611_10015247_pt1 | contig 10059 bp, 12 predicted proteins | sample S1TSphgellanicum_3_FD_187693 | JGI IMG/M metagenome (GOLD analysis project Ga0209611, IMG submission 187693) | Host-associated microbial communities from peat moss isolated from Minnesota, USA - S1T2_Fc - Sphagnum magellanicum MG (SPAdes) (version 2) | ecosystem: Host-associated > Plants > Peat... | reverse complement strand
CCGCCATCGGCGTGATCACGTTCTTCTACCCCGGGATCACCGCGTACGTGCTCGGCATCTTCATCGGCGCCTGGGCGATCGTGACCGGCATCTTCGAGATCGCCGCCGCCGTCCAGATGCGCCGCAACGTCCCGGGCGAGGTCTTCATGATCCTGGCCGGCATCCTCTCGATCGTCCTGGGCGCCGGTATCTTTCTCTTCCCCGGCGCGGGCCTGCTCGCGGTCGTCTGGTTCGTGGCCGTCTACGCGCTAGCCGCCGGGATCACGCTCATCATCCTCGCCCTGCGTCTGCGGGGCCTGGGCTCCGGCGCGACGTAGCGTTTTGGGGCGCTAACTCCCGGCGAAGCCGCGAAACGGGCGTAGCGGCACGATCTGGACGTCCAGCATTCCCGAGCGGTGCAAGGGCAGCGATTCCATCGCCGCCTCGGCCTCGGCCAAGTCCGCGGCTTCCAGGATCACCACGGCCCCGGGCACGTCGCCGCGCGAGTAGATCGTGCGCATAATGCCGGCCGCATAGAGCTCGCGAACCCGCTCGGCTTCGGCCGGCAGATGTTCGGCGATAAGCGCCTCCGGGAACGCCTCGATCCGGCGACGGGCGAGCGCAATAAACTGCATGGGGGCCGCTTCGCCGCCATTGGAACGGCGCCCCAGTCCGCGTCTGGCGGCGTCCAAGCGTAAGGCGTTCACGCGCCTGCGGGCCGCCGCCGAGGCGGTCGCCGGCCGCGTGCCGTCAAAGGACGCAGAGATGGCATTCGATTCCCTGGGACAGTTCGTCGACGCGCTACGGCGCGCGGGCGAATTGGCCGAAGTGCGCGCGCGGGTGAGCCCGCATCTCGAGATTTCCGAGATCACCGACCGCGTCGTCAAAGCCGGCGGGCCGGCGCTGCTGTTCACCGACGTCGAAGGCTCGGACTACCCCGTGCTGACGAATCAGTTCGGCACGGAGAAGCGGATGGCGCTGTCGTTCGGGGCGCGCTCGCTGGACGAAGTCGCCAACCGGGTGCGCAACGCCGTCACGCTCGGCGTCCCGGAATCGCTTGAAGGTAAGGTTGCAAAGCTTTTCTCGGTCGGGTCGGCCGCGTTCGCGATTCCGCGCACGGTCACGCAGGCGCCGGTTCAGGAGGTCGTGGAGACGGAGGTCGATCTCGAGAGATTGCCCGTGCTCACGACCTGGCCGCTCGACGGCGGTCCGTTCGTCACCCTGCCGCTGGTGTTTACCAAAGATCCGCAGTCCGGCATGCAAAACGTCGGAATGTATCGCCTGCAACGCTACGATAAGACGACGACCGGCATGCACTGGCAAAAGCACAAGCAAGGCCGGGCCCACGCCGCCAAGTGGGGCCGGATGGTGCCGGTCGCGGTCGTGATCGGCGCCGATCCGGCCGTCACCTACGCGGCGACCGCGCCGCTCCCGCCGATCGTCGACGAGATTTCGCTGGCCGGGTTTCTGCGCGGGCGCGCGGTGCGGATGGTCCGTTGCAAGACGATCGACATCAAGGTTCCGGCCGATGCCGAGTTCGTGCTCGAAGGCTACGTCGATAATGAGGACCTGCGGGTCGAAGGACCGTTTGGCGACCACACGGGCGTGTACAGTCTCGCCGACTACTACCCCACCTTTCACGTGCGCTGCGTGACCCATCGCCGGCGCCCGATCTACGGCGCCACGGTCGTCGGCAAACCGCCGATGGAAGACGCCTGGCTCGGCAAAGCGACGGAACGCATCTTCTTGCCGCTGCTGCAGATGGTCGTCCCCGAAATCGTCGACTACAACTTGCCCGTCGAGGGCGGCTTCCACAACCTCTGCATCGTCTCGATCAAGAAAGCGTATCCCGGACACGCGAAAAAGGTGATGAACGCGCTCTGGGGCATCGGCCACATGATGATGCTGACCCGCTGCCTGATCGTGGTCGATGACGACGTCGACGTGCAAGACACGCGGGCCGTCGCCTGGTTTGTGCTCAACAACATGGACCCGTCGCGCGACTTGGTCGTGATGCCGGGACCCGTCGACGACCTCGACCACAGCGGCTCGTACCTCGTTTCGGTCGGCCACAAGCTGGGCGTCGACGCGACGCGCAAGCGCGCCGACGAGGGCTACCAGCGCGCCTGGCCGCCCGATATCGTGATGGACGAGCCGACCCGCGAGCTCGTGAGCGCGCGCTGGCGCGAGTACGGCCTCGGCCGCTTCGCGACCAAAGCCGACGCGGGTTCGGGTCAAGGCGCGCGCGCCCTGGAACGACTGCTGGCGACGGCGGCCTTGCGGCCCGGCAGCGTCGATGCAACCGCGCTACGGGCCGGCGGGGTTCCGGCGCTCGGAAGAACCGGGGCCCAGCCCCCGGATGGGGGAACCACGAGCGCATGAGCGTCAGCCGCATCACCTCGCCGCTCGGGATCGTCGGACTGGTCCTGCGTGAGATTCGCGTGGAACACACGTTGTTCGCGTTGCCGTTTGCCTACGTGGGCGCCGTGTTCGGCGCGCGCGGGCTGCCGACGTTGCACGCGTTCGTTTGGATCACGCTCGCGGTTCTGGGCGCCCGGACGGCCGCGATGGCCGCGAACCGGTACGTCGACCGTGACATCGACGCGCGCAATCCGCGGACCGCGCGGCGGGCGCTCGCGAGCGGTGCGCTCGCGCCCGGCGTGATGCTCGGGACCGCGATCGCGGGCATCGTGCTGCTGGTCGTGGCGGCCGCGGCGCTGGGTCCGCTGTGCCTAAAGCTGCTGCCGCTGGCGGCGCTGGGCATCCTCGCCTATCCGTTCTGCAAACGCTTCACGTGGGGCGTCCACTTCGTCCTGGGCGCGGTCGACGGCTTCGCGCCGCTAGGCGCGTACGTCGCGGTGACCGGCACGATCTCCTGGCCTGCGGTGCTGCTGCTCTTCGCCGTGACCGCGTGGGTCGCGGGTTTCGACATCATCTACGCGCTGATGGATCGCGACGTGGATCTCGCGCAAAACATTCGCTCGATCCCGGCGCGTTTCGGCGCGCGTAGCGGCCGCGTCTTACCGCTCGCGCTGCACGTCGCGACGGCGCTGCTGCTGGGCGCGGCCGGCGCGCTCGCGCAAGTCGGACCGCTCTACTATACAGGCGTACTATTCGCGCTCGTGCTGGCCGCGTACGAATTTCGTCTGTTCGATTGGGCGGAGAACATCTTTGTATTGAACGAACGAGTCTTCGTGAGCAACATGATCTTCTCGATCGTCTTCCTTGCATCGACTTACGCGGGCTTCGCCTGGCACGTCGCCGGAATCGGCGGGCAAGGCAAGTGAAGCGCCAACGCTTCGTCGCTGGTGGTGCGGCCTTGGCCGCGAGCGCCGGGATGGCAGCGCCGGCGCTCGCCACCTTCGGCGACACGCCGATCGCCGGCACGGTGACCCTCGGCGTCGTCGCGCCGTTCACCGGCGACGCGCTGCGTTTGGGCGAGCAGATCGGCAACGGCGTGCGCGCCTGCGTCGACGATACGAATCAGTTTCTGGGTCCGCTCGATCGAGCGTACGTGATGCGCACCTTCGACGATCAGAATCTGCTAGCGACGGGCATGGTCAACGCCGAGTTCGCGTGCGACGATCCAAGCGTCGTCGCGGTGATCGGCCACTTGAGCGGCCGCATCACGGAAGCCGCGATGCAAACCTACGTCAATAACAAGATGACGGTCATCTGTCCGGGTTCAACCTACGATCGCTTGACCGCGCACGGCTACGGTAACATCCTGCGGCTCACGACTAAGGATTCGACCGAAGGTCAGTTAGCGGGGCGCTATATTTTTCAAACGGTCAAGCCCACGACGGCCGTGACGCTCTATCAGGACGGCGATTACGGATTCGACGTCGCGTCGGGCTTTCACGACGAGATGGACGGCAGCAAGGTCAAAACGACGGCCCTGAGCTTTAGCTGGAACAAGCCCGATTTCCCGACCGTCGTGCAGAACACGATGGCGGCCAAACCCGACGTCATTTACCTCGCGGGCCTCACCAAGGACATGGGGCCGGTCCTTCCCAAACTGCGCGCCGCCGGGTACACGGGGCCGCTGTTCGCCTCGCAAGGCTTCTTCGATCCCGCCACGGCCGCGCTCGGCGACGGCGTCGAGGGGTTGGTCATCTCGAGTCCGATGCCGCCGCTGGCGCTCGCGCCCGGCGCGTTCCGCATCAAGAACGATTTTGAGCGCCGCTATGGCGCGATGACGCCGCTCTCGGCGTTTTCCTATGCGGCCGCGCAAATTCTGATCGCCGTCATCCGCCGCACGGGCGCGTCGGACCGGCTCGCCGTCGACCGTTCGCTCAACTCATCTTCCGTGTTTAACACGGTCGTCGGCGCGATCTCGTTCGACAACGCCGGCGACCCGGTCAATCCGAACATCTACTTTTATACGCTCAAGGGCGGCAATTGGAAGTACACGACGTCGGCCGTGCCGAGCTCCTTTATCGTTAAATAATGAAGCGTGGGCACTCCATTGTTGTTAAGTGAGCGTGGGCGCTTCATCGCGAACTGACGCGTGCGCGGTCGGCATGCTGATGCACGTGCGCCATCGCGGCCGTCCGCTCGTCGGGAGCGTCCTCAAGGAAGAGTGAGAAGCGGATCCGCCACGCGCCCAGCGTGAGCGTGAAGGCCGTGCCCAAGTACTGCATCGTTAAACCTCAATGCGTTTCCAGGACGTTAGTGCGATGGCGCAGGCCCCGATCCCAATGATCCAGACCAAACCGGCTCGCGCCGCGATTCCGAGGCCCAGCGTCGACCCGACAGTCATTTCGTGCGCGGCGTTCTCGTGGATCGAATTGAAGTACGCCAGGGGATTGACGTAATTGAGCGCGACGACGACCCCGTGTACGATCGGCCCGAGCCACTGCGCGCCAGGCAGGACGAGGAGCACACCGAACAGCGCCCAGCTGCCGCCCGCGATCAAGCCGCCGCCGATACGCATGCCCGCCGTGACCGCTTGGATGGTCCCGTACCACATGAACGACATGCCCAGGCCGAGCGCGAGGATCCACCACGCCTGCGGCGTGGTGGTTATGTGGCCGAGGAGACCCGCGGTGGCCAACGGCACCAGACACAGGACGACGAACGCGAACGCGAACGCCGCGAAAATGGCTGCCAGGTCGACAGCGAAGTACGAAAGCGCCATGCGTTGGCGCGAAACCGGCCGCGTGAACGGGAAATCGAGACCGTCACGCTCGCGATTGAGACTGGTGGAGATCACCGTCGCGAATACCGCCGCGCAGTACGCGGCAATGCCGAAGAGCGCGCCGAGCGGAACGTTCAGGCCGGACATCGAGTTGACTGCAACCTGGTGAAGCCGGCCGTCGGCACCTTTCTGAATGACGATTGCCGACCCGAGTTCCAAGCGGAAGCCGCCATTGCTCGAGCCGCCGTGCGACGCGAAGAGACTCACGAGCAGGACAGCGATCATTGCGGCGATGATTCCCGCGAAGAAGTAAAATGATTTGCGTACGCGCAGAAATTCGACGTATGCCATCTAGGCGTCTCCTTGCAAGCCGGCGCCGGCAATGGCGCCTTGCGGGTTGACGCCATCGGAGACGGCGCCCAGAAAAATGTCTTCGAGCGAGAGATCGTAGGTGGTCACCGCGCGCGGACCGAGGGTCTCGATCTCGCGAGTCACGCCAGCCGCGTCGTTGTAAACGTAGGCGCGCAAAATGCGGCCCGTGCGCTCGATGCGCGCGATGCGCGCGTCGTGCGCGAGGCCGTTGGGGGAAACCGCTTCGGTATCGAAGATCGCCTCGACGACCTTTCGTTCACCCTTGAGTTCGTCGATGTTGCCGTCGAGCACGAGGCGGCCTTCCTTGAGGATGGCCACGCGATCGGCGGCGCGCTCGACTTGACCGATCTGATGCGACGAGAACAGGATCGTCGCGCCGCCCGCGGCGGCATCGATCATCAGATCGAGCGCGACGCGCTGAAAGATCGGGTCGAGGCCGCTGGCAGGCTCGTCCAAGACGAAGATACGCGGCCGGATCGCGAACGCTAGCGCGAGCGCAAGCGCCGTGCGTTGGCCCTTCGAGAGCCGTTTGACGCGCTTGCGCGAGTCCAGTTTAAAGGTCGCGCACAGCTCGGTGAAGCGCGCGGTATCGAAATTCTTGAAGACGCGCTGCCCCAGCGTCAGGTGTTCGCGCACCGTCATCCAGTCGTAGAGCGTGCTGCGCTCGGGCACGTAGCCCAGCGACTCGAATGTAGCGGCCGTGACCGGCGCGCCTTCTACGGACACGCTGCCCGTCGTTGGGCGAGCGAGGCCCAGCAGACATTTGAAGGTCGTCGATTTGCCGGCACCGTTGGGGCCCAGCAGCGCGCAGATGGAGCCCGCGCCGACCTCGAGCGTGAAGTCCGCGACGGCGAGTTGCTCGCCGTAGCGCTTGCTCAGGCTTTGAATAGAAATCGCGTTCATGCGTCCTCTTCCGGGTACCAGCGCGCCAGAACGCGCTCGAAAAGCGTGCGAACCTCAGGTTCGGAAAGTCCCAGCGCCCGCACCGCACGGACGGCATCTCCCAGGATCCCTTCGCCCACGTCGGTGGCGGCCCGGCGCAGTTGCGCCGGCGTGCCGTCCGTGCGGACGAAGGATCCGCGGCCGGGGCTCGTTTCGATCACGCGGTCCCGCTCGAGTTCGCGGTAGGCGCGGGCGACGGTGTTGGGGTTGACGGTCAATTCGATGGCGAGGGCTTTAACGGTCGGCAGTTGCTCGCCGGCGCCGAGGGTCCCGAGCGCGACCGCGCGCTTGACCTGATCGATCAGCTGGAGGTAGAGCGGTACTCCGCTACGCGGATCGACCGTGAAGACGGCGGGCATGACCGGACTAGAAACGGACTCCCCAACCCGGGAACATCGCCTGCGAGCGAGGGGTCGGGATCACGGTGCGGCGAGCGGCCGGTTCGTCGTTGCGGTGGAGGGGAGCGGCTTTGTCGTACTTCATTGTGGGTTCTCCTAACGTGTTGTTGTGCTAGTACACTAGTACAATAGCACATTGAGTCGCGAAGTCAACCCCCGGGCGCTACAGATTTGGAACGCCCGCTCGGCGCCTCTCCGGAGTCAGGCGAAGGTCACCTGAGAATTGAAGGCGTGCCGGCGGCATGGCCACAGACATGCGAGCGCCAAATAGGGACTCGATGCCGAGGCCAGCACGCATCCCACCGGGACCCGGGCAAGAGTCCGTCTGGGACTACCCGCGCCCGCCCCGGCTCGAACGGACCCCGCGCCGGGTCCGGATCGTATACGCCGGCCGCACGGTCGTCGATACCACGGCGTCCTGGCGGGTGTTGGAAACCTCGCACCCGCCGGTCTACTACGTGCCGCCCGACGACACGGACGCCGCCGCGATGCGGCCCGCTCCGGGTTCGAGCTTTTGCGAATTCAAGGGCCTTGCCGCCTACTTCGACCTGGCGGTGGGCGAGCGGGTCTCGCCGCGAGCGGCGTGGGCCTATCCCGCGCCGTCGCGCGCCTTCGCCGCGATCGCGCACCATTACGCGTTTTACGCATCCCGCGTCGACGAATGCTACGTCGACGACGAGCTCGTCGTGTCGCAAGAAGGCGACTTCTACGGCGGCTGGATCACGCGCGACGTCGTCGGACCGTTCAAGGGACCGGCCGGGACGTGGGGATGGTAGGCGCCGACCTGTTCCTCAAACCCAACTCGCTGCGCGTCGCGGGCGAAACGCGGCGGCTCGTCTTGTGCATCGCCTTCGCGCCGCTCGTGATCGCGCTCATTAGCATTATTTTTCCCAACGTGTCATTTTCCGAGTTCGTGCTACTGATCGTGGGCGGGCTCGCGTTCGTCTCGATCTCGCGTGGGCGCTTATTGGGTTCGAGTATCCGCATCGAAGGGCGCCAGTTGCCCGAGATCCAGCAGATAACGGACGAAGTGGCCGCGCGCCTGGGCATGCGAGCGCCGCAAGTCTTCGTGCGCGACGATCCGTCGGTGCCGATCGCTGCCGTTGGGGTCGGCGAACCGTACGCGCTCATCATCTCGAGCCAATACTACGAACACTTGCGCCGCGGCGAGCTGAAGTTTTTGATCGCGCGCGAGTTCGGCCACATCGCGGCGGGCCACACGCGGCTGGCCTCCCTCTTGAGCGCTTCAGGGCGCGAGAACCCGGTCGTCGCGCTCGTGTTCGGGGCCTGGTTGCGAATGACCGAATACACGGGCGACCGCGTGGGCCTGCTTTGCTGTGACGGCCTGGACGACGCGCTCGGCGGCATCGCGATCACGACCTTTCACGCGATCGGCCGGCACGTGGACTTAGCGGTGCTGGCGGAGCAACGCCGCGAACTCGAAGCCGAACCGATGCTGCGCATGGGCGAGTGGCTGGCCGCCGTGCCCTATGCGACCAACCGGCTCGACGCATTGCGCGCATTCGATACGAGTCCGCTCGCGGCGCAGTGGCGCCGTCAGTTGACCGCACCGCGCGCGGCGCGAGCGGCGGAAGTGGCCGAGCCGGCCGGCGCCGTGGCGAAGCGCGACTGCGCGCCGGTGTTCCGCCGCATCGCCGCGGCCTTCATCGATTACGCGATCGTCGCGGCGATTTTTAAAACGCCGTTCGGTGCGTCCGTCTCCGAATCGGCCACGCATCGTCTCTCGAAGAGCGACCTGGACGACTTGCCGGGCTTCCTGCGACCGTTTTTCGAAAGCGGCCACGTCCACACGAGTTTCGATCCGGCCGCGTTTCTCACGCTGATGGCGTTCTTCGCCTATAGTGCGATCCTCGTGGCCTTCAGCGGACAGACGCTCGGCATGATGGTGATGGAGTTGCGCGTCGTCACGACGCGCTTCGCGCGGCCCGGCATCTTTCAGACGCTGTGGCGTTACGTCGCGGCGCTGGGCGCCACGATGACGACCGTCGCGTTGTTCACGTTCTTCCTGCGCATCCAGCCCCACGACCGCATCTCGGGGACGCGTCTGGTCCGGGGGCGCAAGGCGGCCTGAACGCCGCCGCGGCAGGCGGAGCCGGAACCGGCGGCATTCGGGCCGGTTCTTGACCTCCGTATGAAAGCGATTGCGATCGACCACAACGGTGGCCCGGACGTCCTGCAGATGCACGACCTGCCGGTCCCCGAGCCCAAAGCCGGTGAGGTTCTGGTCCGCTTGGCGGCCAGCGGCATCAACTTCATCGACGTCTATTACCGCACGGGCACGTACAAGGCGCCGCACTTTCCGCTCGTGATCGGGCAAGAAGGCGCGGGCGTCGTCGAGTCCGTCGGCGCGGGCGTGACGGACTTCAAGCCGGGCGACCGGGTCGCGTACGCCGGCGCGCTCGGGGCCTACGCCGAGTACGCAGCCGTTCCGGCCGCAAGCCTGGTCCCCGTGCCCGACGGCGTTACGCTCAACGATGCGGCCGCGCTGATGCTGCAAGGCATGACGGCCCACTATCTGGTCAACTCCACCTTTCCGCTCGAGGCGGGCCAGACGGCGCTCGTGCACGCCGGCGCGGGCGGGGTGGGCTTACTGTTGACGCAGCTGGCCAAAGGCAAAGGCGCGACCGTCATCACGACCGTCTCGACAGCCGAGAAGGCGGAACTCTCGCGGCGCGCCGGGGCGGATTACACGATCGATTACACGACCGAAGATTTCACCGCCGAAGCCCGCCGGCTGACGGGCGGCAAGGGCGTGGACGTCGTCTACGATTCGGTCGGCCTGACCACATGGGAAGGCAGCTTGGACGCACTGCGCACGCGCGGATATTTCGTGCTCTACGGAGCGTCGAGCGGCCAGGTCCCGCCGTTCAACCTGCAGCTGCTCGCGCAAAAGGGTTCGCTGTTCGCGACCCGCCCGTCGCTTTTCAATCACGTCGCGACGCGCGAAGAACTGCTGTGGCGCGCACGCGACCTCTTTGCCGCCGTGCTCGACGGGACGCTGGGTTTGCGGGTCGAGCACACCTACCCGCTGGCCGACGCCCAACGCGCACACGAGGACCTCGAAGCGCGAAGGACGACGGGAAAACTGCTGCTACTCACCTGAGCAGTCGGCACGGAACGGCATTGCTCTTTCGGCCGGCAACCGGCCCTCGGCCCGACGGAAGTGAGACGACCAGTCTAAGGCTCCCTATTTGGGTCGCAGCGTCT
>Ga0209611_10015246_pt1 | contig 10059 bp, 6 predicted proteins | sample S1TSphgellanicum_3_FD_187693 | JGI IMG/M metagenome (GOLD analysis project Ga0209611, IMG submission 187693) | Host-associated microbial communities from peat moss isolated from Minnesota, USA - S1T2_Fc - Sphagnum magellanicum MG (SPAdes) (version 2) | ecosystem: Host-associated > Plants > Peat... | reverse complement strand
GGCTTAGTCTCTAGTACATAAAGCATTGGTGAGATGATGTCTTCCTTTTGCATGGACTACTAGCCACCAGGAGTCACCTTTATCACATATGGCAACTCTGGATTTCGCTCAGTAAGTCTAACATTGTTATTTGTGTTGTATCGATCCAAGTGTGTCATTGCAAGATTGACAAACATTAGGAGCTTGTAGTCCTGCATAAGGCATTTTATCTCATCTTGATGCAGCTCAGATGAAGGCAATCTATACAAGTACCTTCTCACTTTAAATACATAACCTACAGCTTGACCTTCGCTCCAGACATTCCACTTGCCAGTGACTTTTGGCTCAAAAGTATCATCACATTGTGAAAGACTTTGCAGATCAATGCCACTTTGAGTACTGGACCCAGGCATCAACCTATTTGGCAAGCTGAATTTGAAGACTAAATCATTTTCTTGACAACGAGGGTGTACAATGAAACCTTGAATTTGCTTGATACCCCCAATTTCTTGGGTGTTTGCAATTGTAAGGTTTCCTCCCTGGGTTTCTGTAGCTTTGATATCAATTTGGCCTTGAACTCCAGAACCTGCAATACGAATTTGACCACCAGCACCACATGACTCTTCTTGGGCATATGACATAGATGCCATCAGAGCCTTGTTGATTGTCGATTTCGTTTCAATCAAGCTGTCATCTTGAGCACTTGCAGATGAAGGCAGTAGTTGGGTTTGCCAGTCACTGCCTTTGAAAGAAATTTTGATATCATTTTGGTACCATGAAAAGAAATTTACACCATGCCGTTTTCGTCCACCATCAGTACCAAGATTGCACTGTGTCTTAGTTGTGACAGTTATAAATTTCTTGCCAATACCCTCTTGTAAGAATTCAATCCCAATCACCGGCATGATAGTTGCTACTTGTCAGAACGGTGTCAGCTGAACCGGCTGTTTTGTATCAGGATCATTAAATGCACCTCCAGCTCCTGGAAATATAGACACTTTGAGTCTTCTATTTCTCATATCATTTGGTGCACTTGAAGGATCAGGAGGCAGAGGATCCTCAGGTGGCAGGCTCTTGTCATCATCTTCATCATCATCCATCTTTTCTTCTTGCCTTGTTAAGGATGGGGATTGTGAAAAATTTGGTCCTCCACCACTTGTTGATTGCTGAACTGATCCACTTGTTTAAGTGTTTGGAGATTTGGTTGATCCAGTTCCAGAAGTTTGTTTGGTAGTGGCACAAGTGCTTCCACACTTCAAATTTCTGTACTCATCCACTACCTTCCATACAAGAGGAAAAAACTGATCACTTTGTTCCTCTTTACAGTTTAGCGTTATGACATGAGTTTCAGGAAAATCTTTCAAGCTGACTCCAAATTTTCTTGAAAAATCTTCTGCTGTCAAACTCGTGCTTTTGACATGATCTCCTTGGAGCTTTGGCATCTTGACAGCAACAAGTTCAGAACTTTCAGAATTTTTGACTTGGCTGAACACCTTCTCCCAGGATCTTTTCCAATTATTTTCACTTAACTGCATGACTTCCACCTCATATCCACTTGTGACCTTGTCCCTTTCCAGGCCCACTCCTACCATCCTGCTCATGCATTGTGCATCTGAAAAGAGAAATTCGACACCTTCCACAACTTCTCTCGCAGCAACAAAAATAGAGTCACCCACAAATTCTGCATGAAACTCATGAAGGTTTGTAGCAGCTGCTTCACCGTGTCTCTGTAAACCAATCAACATATGCTGCAAAGACTTAGATTTGACAAATACAAACCCAAATATGAAGTGGGATGGTTATCACACATTTCCCCTTAGACCTGCACCATTCATCCCCTATTTGGTAGCCCCCTAAATTGTAACATGTAAATTTTATGTAGGTTATGAGGTCATAAAATTTCAAGTCTTGCTAGACTCTAAACATGTGAAATTACATAAATCACAAGATCTTTAAAAAAAAATTGGTTCTCACTAGCTCCCTAGATTCTAAAATTTGAAATATTACAAGGCACAAGGTCCTTAAACCCACCCGACCAATTTCAAGTAATGCCCATTCCCTATATACTAAAAAGTGAAATTTTAGTATGGAATTTCTCTATATGTTTCCTTTTTGCACTATTCCAGAAAAAACACAAAAGGTAGCAACCCCTAATGCTTCAAATGCAACCAACCTTGGTGTGCAATTGATAACAGTTACTAGAAGTTTATTCTAATGTGTTCTCACGTCACATGAATCGATATTAGCTAGCTACATTTTATTCTTCACTATGCAAATAATTTACAGGTACCTAAACCCTTGATTTACAAAATTATTATGCCTTTCTGCAAGCTCACCAATAGATAAACTTTGACCAATTGTTTTGGCTAATGAAGTTGGACGAAGCACAACACCATCCACCAAAAGCTCACGCTTCCATAAACCCTTGTCTGGGTTAATTTCTTTCATAGAAAAAGAGAAATTTGCATTTCCCCCTGAATCCATGATATTTATTTCCCCTGCATCATATTCAAACCAATTGCAGGTGGTGCGAGGATGTGGTTGGTGGGCACTTTAAGGACTTGTTGACAATGAGGTGCACCTTCAATGGTTATTGTCTTTTCCATATGATGACTGTCAAAAAAGAGCGAGCCAGGGGGAATTCACCTTCACATTGGGATCGTCGACAAAACTAGTGTCTGCAGGTTACTGATTTTCTTAGTACTCGGCTAAGTAGGTAATTAAAAAAATTTCTACTTTCATTTTCCCTTTTGTTTCCAATGTGTTCCCAATAACACCTTACTTTAATCCAATGTGCTTTGGCAAATGTTGCCCTCCTTTTAGCTGTATGCCTGAACCAAATGAGAAAGCTCAACATGGCCCCAATGTATTTTTCGGTTTTGCAGGGAGTGAAGGTGAAGGAGGGATTTTTCATTTTCTTCTTGTTCCCAATGTGTTCTTAGTGAGTTTTCATTGAGTTCCCATCATGTTAACATTATGTTCTCATCAAGTTCTCATAATGTTCCCAATGATTTTTCATGATGTTTTCAATATGTTCTTCAAGTTCTCATTGTATTCCCTAACACATTCCCAAGAGCACCTCACTTTTATCCCATATGGTTTGGCAAATGTTGTCCTTCTTTCATTTATGTATATTATTAAGTAAGGTAATTTTTTTTGCTTCGTGACACTGAGATCTTTGAAACCGTCATGTTTTGGACTGCATTCTTAGTATCTTTGGAAAGCTATTGATGAGTCCTCCATTGGCTTGGTTTCATAGTGTTTGGACTCATAATGTAAAAGTTATTACATATTGAATGATTTTTTCATTAAACATTAAATTTACATCAAAAACTAAATTTTTTAGAGGAATTCGAATGTGCCTTTGGTTTTGTTGGAAAGCTCTCAATGAGAAGATCTAATGGAATTTATTTTGTAAGTTTTGAACCTAAGATGCAAGAGATATTGAATTTTAAGTGATTTTCCCTCTCAAAATTCAAATAAAATTACAAAAAACTAGGTTATGGAAAGAAAAGTCAGGGGAGAACATGATCACACTTGCAGGTCTACCAATCAATTCAAGGCTGATTTTTTTCATTTAACTCTTCAAAAATTGAATTTGTACCTTGCAAAATTAGGTTCATATTTTGAGTTTGCCCTATTTTGTAATGGGTTCACACTTGTGCCAACAGCACATGCCACACTAGATGTGTGAATTGTGATAGATGTTTACACTTTCAATTGAAATATTTGCATTGGAAAACCATGGCATGGTGCTTGTGTATTTTACACATTATTGATTGAACCTTTTGAAGGATTTTGGACTCAAACAATGATCAAAAAGGTTTTCTAGGTTAGGTTTTTCTTTGTAAAAATCTAAAAGAGCTGGGAGTTTTGTGGGTGTGCAGTAAAAATCCTTTTAATAGGAAGATAAGGCATGATAGACTGGTAATGAAGGAGCCATAAACAAAAGTAAGTCACAGTAGTGTGGCCTGTGTCGTTGCCCCAAGTGTGAGCCTATACAACACAAACGGGTTTGGAACCGAAACTATGTATGATTACTACATAGCTATGAAACTTATGTTCTTGGTTGCAAAATTATTCTTTCACCTTTCAATTGTCTATGCAAGCCTCATCATTTTCCTACCATGAACTAAACACAAACAACACCAAAACCAAAAGCCTTTCAAAACCAAAATTTCAATTCTAACAAACTTTGCATTCATATAATAACTTTGTACGAGTGAAGGTGTTTTTTAAGGTCACGAACACCCACTTATATACCAACCAAAAAAAACTTAGTCAAGAAACTTTCTAAAGTTTATCCACCACATGGGTCCTCATGTGATTTCACAATAAATCAGAAGGAAACATAATCACATGGTGCACACATGATTCCACAATAAATCACAAGGAAACATAATCACATGATGTATATGAATTCCACATAAGTCAATGCACCATGATCAAATTATGGAATCCTACCACTCAACTTACCTCTTTAAATAATTACTTAAATAATTGTGTAATTACATCAAATTACACATCAAGTTACAAGCCCATGTTAGAATATATAGGGTGAAATCAACATATGACATTGTTTACAAAATATATCCCATTTTTTAAGAATCAAGTATGAAACAAAATCATACTTGAATTGAATGGTAGACCTTCAACTGTGAACATGTTTTCAACTAGGTTTTCTTTCCAAAACCTATTTTTTAGAAATTTATTTGAAGCTATAATGACAAAAATCACTAAAAATTCCATATCTATAACATCCTAAGTCTAAAATCTCACAAAATAATGGGTCATTATTACAAGCATCACATATAGGGTTGGAACCATATTTAGGCATATTCTGACGAGTCGCATGCGACAAGTTCAACACGTTTTTGCACATAATGGTTGGTAACAACTATGCATGGTCATTAAAATTCTCATCAAGTACAAAAAAAATCGGTATCCATCATAAGGTTAATGTGACATGATTTTCACACTACATAGGCTAGTACAAGTCATATAAGTCCATTTCAACATTAAAGAATAGAGAACATCTCTTGGCAATTAACTTCAATTCCAAAATTGACATTGGGTGCCGTTCTTTGAAAAGCCAACGACCAACTATTCAATTTGATTCAACCATCAGCTATAATGGTATAATGATAAGAACTGAAAACCCCATATATTTTTGGGTTGCTTCAATACGTTACAAATATGAGGAATTACGACTAAAGTTTGGTCTCCATTTCAAATACAAAATTTTCTATGTTATAGTATAGGCACTCAAAGGCCCCATTCAAGATCATCAAGGTACCCAGTGGAAAGGTGCCTGTGAAGGTGATGGATGATCAAACTTTTCTTTATTTGCAAAACTTTTCCAAAGAGAAAAATTTAAAAATTAATATTTCGAAATTGAAGTGTTTTTGTAGGTTTTCAATGGCAAGAGAAACAAAGAATATGTGTTTTTCAGTGTGTAGCCAAAAATACACAAGGATGATTAAATATTTCAACTTCATATCTGATTTATGGTCAGATTTGGCCTGAATCTTCCTAAGGATGATTGTCAGGTTTCTTCCATCTTTGTACAGATGAATCTTAGTGTTTGTTTTACTGACGAATTTTTGCCAAAATTTGACCTATCCAAAGGATGTCAGACGAAAGAACTGGGCCCTCTGCCATGGAGCTTGACTTGGGGGTGCCAACAACTTAAAAGGCCAGGTCTGCCATTGCTTTGTGAAAATAAAAGAAAGAAGGCTGGGAGCTTTGTGAGTGTCAAACACAGAAAGAGGGCATGGCAGACAAAAGAAGTGGTAAGGAAGGAGCCATGCGCTTAACTCCATATGACAATATTTTGCCATAGCTCCGTCTTTGCAGGAACTGGTGAGCCACCAATTTTGCAGGTTTGCAGGGGAAGTAATTCGCACAAAGATAATGATGGGTCAGCCAACTGCAGGCCAGTTTCCGCCGATTTGTTATACACAACTTTGGATACCTGACGGGCACAATTATTAGTTGAGACCACAGTGATAGGTTCTGGGCAATTTCAGGACAAGCAGCCTCGTGAACCTAAATCAGAACCCACTACCAAAAACCTCCTGTCGGAAAACTCAAACAGTTCACCTTTCTGAAAGAATTTTTTTTGGAATTATTGAAGAAAATATTTTTGAACTATTGAATTGTTGAAGAAAATTTTAGTTCTCTAGGTAAATGGTTATTCTCAATCATATTCTTAATAGAGGCATAATTTATGAAATAGGTCTTATGAATCTGTATAGTAAACAAAGTACCGATGAATTATTTCGCTCTATATCTTTTTTCCAAATTAGAAAAGAGCCATACTCATGGAGACCATGAATGATTTTTCAAAATAATAAAAACCGTAGGTATGCCCACAATAATTCTGATCTTTGGTTTGGATCAGTGTTGTATGTGAGTCTGGATTAGGACTTAGACTTTGTGTATGTCTAAATGACGTAATGGACTTTTTATATTCTTTGTGTAAGGGATTAAGACCACCCGCTTACATAAGTGTAAATGTATAAACTGAGACATGTAAGCATAATTGTTACACCTAATAAGTCATTTTTATGTTTTGTAAAATTTTGCAAGTGTAATTGTAAAACTAATACACTTACACAATTTTAGATAGCTGTGTAAAACAATATAAATGCATACAACTTTATTTTGGGGGCAGGTGGTGGGGGGTTGCCTTCTTTTGGAATTTATTTTGGTGGTAGGCCAATTAAAGTGACTTATTGCAAAACTAATTAAATAACTAAAACTTTGTGATGCAGAGTGACTAAATGAACTAATTAATATGAATTGTTATAAGCACTTAAGCTCATGAAAAACGGTAGGAATGAAAATTTTGCTCAAGCAATGAGGTGGCACAACATGCACCCATGATTAATGTTTATAAAAAAAATCCTGATGTAGGTAGGGTGGAAAGAATTCCCATACAGTTTTAGATTGTTCTGGGGATACATTTTCAAAAACCTCTTAAAAGTTGTAACCAATAATTATGAGTGTGAGTGTGGCTACATTTTCCTCAAACAACCAATTTATGGCCGTTTATTGACAAATTGTTTTTCAAAATAAGAAATTTGCAACAAAATAACCCCTTAATTTTAAAGAGTTTTCTTTAATGAAGTTTTTCCAAAAAAACATCACTGCCCATGATGCACCAAAGAATATGCACCCAAGATATTCTCCGAGGGCACCACTATTTGCCGCCATAACCTTTGTCCAAAAGCATGGGCTTGTATTATATATAAGTTGGCTAGAGGAAAGCTCTTTTACAGTACTGGAAGAATAGTAAAATCTTTTATCTAGGGAGCATTAAAAGCAATAGAATTTTTAAAAAGAGGGGCCAAATCAAAGTGATCTGTTGCAACAAAAAAAACTAAGAGCTTTGAGATAGATGCAGCCATAAGTAACTAATTTGGATTGCAAATTTAGGTGTAGTGTATAGACACTAAGGGTATATAATATCTAATGTGTACACTTTACACTTATATCCCCCAAAAGATTAATTACAAGTGGTGTGTATGATTTACACTTAGATAGGATTTACATCTATATAAAGTTATTGACAGTTACAGGCACAACATTGGTTTGGACAAAGACTAAACAAAAGTTCAATTAGTTATTGAGTGCCAGTTTTTAGGAATTTTTTTTTTCAAAACTTGATGTAGTCTCTTATCTATGCTTTACCTTTTATGTTTCCAAGAACAATTATCCAAGTCAAATTTCCACCACTTGTGTTTATAGGAGATTGGACTCTTCCTTTTTTTGCCTCGTGGAGTTGTTCCAAGGAGATCTTGGAATAAGGTGTTAATATTGGATTTGCCTTTAATATATTTTAGTGGACTTGTGGGGATTCTAGATCCCTCTAGTATCTCTCTTAGATGGGTTATTTGGTACATTCATATGGCATTTGATGGACATGGAAACAGATGCATCCCATTACAACAAGTCCTCGACTTCAACAAATTTTTACAAAACCATCATGTTACTAGTACAAATACACACACAAAGTGTACTTTGCATACTTATTCCTCAATTGTTGAAATTTCAGAAAATTGAAATTGAAATTGTCAAACCTCATCAGTTGTAAAGAGTTTAACCAGTAATAGATATAGGTTTTGTCAAAAAAGAGAAGTTTAGCCAAGAAAAGATATTGGTTTTGTCAAGAAAATAAGTTTAGCCAAAGAAGGTTATAGGTTTTGCCAATAGAAAAAAGTTTAACCAAAAAACATATATAAATTTTTTCAAGAGAAAAAAATTTAACCAAAAATCATATAAGTTTTGCCAAGAGATCAAAGTCTAACCAATAAAAAATATGATTTTTGTCAAGAAAAGAAAGTTTAGTTAAAAAGAGATATAAGTTTTGCAAAGACATAGAAATCTAATCAAGAATAGACATAGGTTTAGCCAACAAGAGATATAGGTTTTGTCAAGAAAAGATAGAAAAGGTAGATAAGTGATTGGTTGTTAGTTGGTTTGATTCGGTTTAGGGTTTAGGCCAATAATTAAGTCAATAGAGTAGGTATGTTAGTAGGATAACTAGGTGGGAGGGTAGTATGGAGGATAAGGGTTGAGAAAAAATTGGCCCCAAAAGCAAGGTCAAAGGTCAGCAGGCAAAACAATTGACTGTGGTAGAACGTTGGTTAAAGCAGGGTAAAGAGATGGATGAAAAAAACAGCCCATCCTCTGGACAGAACGGCCAACTGGTGCAGTCATGGAGGCTGGTTCACTCTGGCCGCAATTAACTTCAGTTGCAAAATTGACATTGGGTGCCTTTCTCTGTAAGGCCAATGACCGACTATTCAATTTAATTCAACCAGCACCTATAATGGTATCATGTCAAGAACTGAAAACTCTTTTTTTTTTTGGGTTGCTTCTAAACATTACAAATATGGGGGCTTAACACTAAAGTGTTGTCTCCATTTCAAATACAAAATTTTCTATGTTAAAATATAGGCACTCAGAGGCCCCATTCAAGATCATCAAGGTACCCAGTGGAAAGGTCCCTGTGAAGGTGATGGATGATCAGACTTTTCTTTATTTGCAAAATTTTGCCAAAGAGAAAAAATTAAAAATAAATATTTAGAAAATGAAGTGTTTTTGTAGGTTTTCAATTGCCAGAAAAACAAAGAACATGTGTTTTTCAGTGTGTAGCCAAAAATACACAAGGATGATTAAATATTTCGACTTCATATCTGGTTTATGGTCAAATTTGGCCTAAATCTTCCTAAGGATGATTGTCACTTTCTTACATCTTTGTATGAATGAATCTTAGTGTTTGTTTTACTGGCGAATTTTTGCCAAAATTTGACCTATTCAAAGGATTCAAGTTGTGCATGTGTAACCCATCAAAACACACGAGAGTGGCAGTGGATGTTTTCCCACTCCAAGGTTTCCAAGCCCAGATTTAGAATCTCCAGTAGAATTATGAAAGCTTGGAAAAGTGTGCTGAAGAGTATTAAACAGGTTCCACCACATCTTGTGCAGGAGATTAGCTAGGCACAGAAATATTTGGTGGGACTCTCAATTTAGGGGAGCTTTGTGAGTATGAAACACGGAAAGAGGCATGGCAGACAAAAGAACTGGGCCCTCTGCCATTGAGCTTGACTTGGGGGTGCCAACAGCTTAAAAAGGCTAGGTCTGCCGTTGTATTCTGAAAATAAAAGAAAAAAGGCTGGGAGCTTTGTGAGTGTCAAACACGGAAAGAGGGCATGGCAGACAAAAGAATTGGTAAGGAAGGAGCCATGCGCTTAACTCCATATGACAATATTTCGCAACAGCTCCGTCCTTGCAGGAACTGGTGAGCCACCAATTTTGCAGGTTTGCAGGGGCAGTAATTTGCACAAAGATAATGATGGCTGGGCCAACTGCAGGCCAGTTTCCGCTGATTTGTTGTACACAACTTTGGATACCTGATGGGCACAATTATTAGTTGAAACCACAGTGACAGATTCTGGGCAATTTCAGGACAAGCAGCCTCGTGAACCTAAATCAGAACCCACTACCAAAAACCTCCTGTCGGAAAACTCAAACATTTCATAGGTTTCAGTTGAGTCAAGTTGAACCTTCTGG
>Ga0209611_10015242_pt1 | contig 10062 bp, 3 predicted proteins | sample S1TSphgellanicum_3_FD_187693 | JGI IMG/M metagenome (GOLD analysis project Ga0209611, IMG submission 187693) | Host-associated microbial communities from peat moss isolated from Minnesota, USA - S1T2_Fc - Sphagnum magellanicum MG (SPAdes) (version 2) | ecosystem: Host-associated > Plants > Peat... | reverse complement strand
TGAGAGCTGAGGAGCTTCTGTGCACTACTTGAGAGTTTCGGTTTTGTGCACTTGAGAGCTTCTTGTTGTCTGCAAATTTCTTGCATGAATCCCTTCCTTCCTTCCCATCATCATGTCACTAAATCTATCATCAACAAAAAAACAAAAACTCCCCACCTCCCCTCCCCTCCCCAAAGAAACAAACAAAGAAAAACTCTTAGACTTTACTTCACATCATCATCATGTCACAAATTCCATCAACTTCCTGCCCCCAGCAAAAAAAAAACTCCCCCCAGAAAACCACAAAGAAAAACTTTTAGAGAAATTGGGCTTTCCTTCCCATCATCATGTGACAAATTCCATCAACTTCCCCCTCAACCCCTCAGCAAAACTCCCCAAAAAATATCACAAAGAAAAACTCTTAGACAGGGAGCTAGGCTATAACTCCAAAGCTGTGAGAGAACCCACCAACAGTAGTCACTAAAATAAGAAGGTTTTCTGTGTCTTTCTCTCTCTCTTCCTCCCTCTCTCTCTCTCTTTCTTTTTCCCTCCCTTTACACACATCCCTAGGATTATTTTTATTTATTTATCCTTCTCCTTGGCTCCTTTATTAGCTCTGCCAGGGAGAGACTAGGGCACAATGTAGTTTACATTGCCTTGGGATTGGGGAGGGACAATGGAACATGTAGTTTTCAACAATTTCATGTTGCCTTTGTATAGACTAGGGAAAGATGTAGTTCTCTTTATTGCCTTGGGAGAGACTATGGAATGATCTAATTTTCATTGTCTTGGGTGAACTAGTAATACCTAATAACTAAATTGGTACCATGGTAAAATTTCCAAATTTTTTTTTTGAGTTCTTTCTAAATTAATCAACCTCTCAGAGTTTGAATTTAACATTTCTCACATTTAAATTTTGTAATACCTTGGCAGCTTTGACATTGCTTACATTATTTGTAAAAATATGCTGAAGTTTTCAAAAATACTTTTTGCAAGAAAAAAAAAGTTGTGAAAGAAAATAAAGAATCTTTTTAAATAGTCTGGAATATTCTATTTCTCAACGTGGAATCTTTAAAATTAATCAATTATTCAACAGACATGTATTGAAGCTGTCCATGTACTGTAGACCCCTCCCCTTCGCCCCCTCTTTATAAGTGCTGGTTCACCCTGGCTGTTTTCATTTGAGGGCTGGTCATCGGGTGTTAATGTGGTACAGTGGTAAGAATGTAAGAATCCCTGGGATTTTTTTTGGGGTGGGGGGGTGTTCCTTCTCAACCTTACAAATAAATTTGAGCTCCACATTGCTGCGCACGACCTGTGATGACCAACTATTTTATTTAATTTTTATGTTTTCATATGACTTTCAATAATTCATTATTATTTATGTTTATTTCAAGTTTAATTTAAATTAATATACATTCTATGGACATGAAAAAACACATAAAAGAGTGAAGTAGATTTAAAATGCAGGTAGTTATTAGGAAAGGTGGGAGATAGTTATTAAGAAAGTTAATTTTTAAAATAATTATTAAAAAAGAAATGCCATATTAGGCTTGAAAATGAGATAGTTATTTCTGAAATTATCTTTGAAATGATCCATGGACGACCAATGTGAAGGATTCCAAAAAAATTCCCCCTATACCCGTTCCAGTTACTTGTCTCTGGAATTAAAACTAAAACAAGTTCTCAGTCTTCAGAGTCCAAATGTAGCCTCTAAAAGGCCTCACTCAAGAAGGCAAAAGTGGCCCTTGTAGGCTGGTTCACTTGTGCTGCTTTCCATTTACTCCCATATTTTAAGAAATGTCATTGGGTATTACATTGTGAATTGTGAGTTCATTTATTGGGGACTTTGCGTAACATCTCTTACTTAAATCTCTTGCTGGTTAGAAAATGACCCAAGGGGATTGTTTGAAAATGTCAGAAGGGGCAGAGCCATTGTGCGATTGCCTTTGAGTGACTTGTTTTTTGTTCTTTTTCTTTGCTCCCTTTACCTTCTCACCACAATTCCCTTATAAAATTGAATTGAATCTTAGAATTTATCTCTTTACAAGTCTATCCATATAAAATTGCAATTTAAACTACTCCAAAAAAATTTCCCTTTTTCATAAAATAAAATAAAATTTGTGGGAAAAAATTAGTAATGGGTGCCCATTGGTAAACCCACAAAAAAGACTGTTGCCAGTCAGCTGTTAGGTACCCATCAGGGGAATAGCTAACCACTGCAAACTGAGATTTGAAGGCCTTGAATATACATATACCCTCATCTGTAAACCCTACTAGGTAACCATTTTTTGTCAGTAGTGTGTTTGTTGTCAACCATCGCCCATCAAGACAGTTGATAACCACACCATAGGTTAGATACCCAAGGCTTGGAAGTTTGTGCAAGACCCATCACGTTAAATGTAATGAATTCCTGTGGAGTTTAGCTAGGGTGAACACATTGGATCCTTTCTGAATTTTACAGGTTAGTTAGTACCCTGACTTAAGCCAAAAATAGTCTTTCTTCAGATGTAGTTTTACCTGGTGAGGGAAGCAAAGACAGGTAAACCCAATAAATTGAGTGTAAAGCCATATAACAAGACAGACTAGTAGAGCACACTTCCAAAAGGAGGTAGTTGCATTCTTATATAATAAAAAAATTAGACATAATGAACTACATGCATAAAACATGCCATGTGTAGTGTACATGTACCCTCAAAACTTTGGAGATACCCATTAATGTACATTGTAGTCCTCAATACTTTGGGCATACCCATTAGTGTAGGGTAAAGCCCATGTAGTTCCATATACCCTTGTAACTACACTAATGGGTATGTCCAAAGTATTGAGGACTTTTTGATATCAATCAACATGCTTACTTGTTTGTACATCCACATGTGTAAAGCATTATTAACCATATCTCTAACTACTTGTACACTGCTAATTTGCTTTGGAAGTTACATACACACCTTCTACTTCAAAGCTGACGATGTAAGATTGATGCAAATGCACATGTGCAAGCATCAACCTAAGTTACTAATTATAAATGTTTATGTTCTTTTGAACTTATACCAGCCTTTGTTTAGAACATGATGTAATGTTGTTAATCATGTACATAGTTTTTAATATTGAATGGCACATCCACATTTTGTTGTGAAGGCATGTGTATTTGTCAACAGTAATTTTCTTGTCCTCACAATGAAGGTGTTTTTCATAACTATTTCCCCTAAAAAATAGTCCAAGCAATGAGCATGTTAGTCTTCAACCCCAAAGACATGAGAGATAAGTTCAATCTTCAATAAAAGTGCAAATCATCTCATCATCTTGGTTCTTATTATGTCAAAAAGCTGCAATAATGTAATAATTATTCATCACATATATTCCAAAGTGCAAAATAATCTGGGAATCAAATTTCCCACAACCCATTGGCATAAGGGAGAGAGACCCCCTTCACTTTTGACGAAAAATAAATTGTGAACATATTTGCTAGCTTGAGTTTGTTTTCTTTTTGAAAGCATGTTCACTTCTCTTTTCAAAAACCCTTCAAAAAGATGCCCCCCCACACAACCTTGTCATTTTAACCTACAACTTGTTTTTGGAATTAATAATTTCATCATACTTCTTAATTGAAGGGTTAGAAAACATGTCCGATTTCATTTGAAGGCCCAATTTTTTCCTTGCCCATCATCATTTAAAGTATTCTGGAAGGTGAAGAAGGGCAATGAAGGCTTTGATGAATGACATTACATGTTAAAAGGTTAGTGGCTAGACCCCCTTCAGGAGTTGACCTAAGCTTGTTAGGCTCTCTTTTCCTGGTTTTTATTCATTAATTTAATAATGCTAATAATGAAGAATGCTATAATACTAATGAATAATGCTACTGAACAATGAATCATGTAAATGAATAATGAATATGAATAATTCTAATAAACATTGAGTGTGAGGTTGGACCATCATCCCTTATGTTAATGATTTATTAGATTTTCATAGTGGATACACTTCATAAAATACTTACTTATTTGGGTTATCTGTGACAGAGAACATTTTAGAAAAGAGGCTTTGGAGGGGGGCACCCATTAACATTATATTTGCCCATGGTTGCTAATGCAGTCAGTACAAGAGTATTGTTCCAATTTTTTCCATGTCTGCCCTTCACCCCATTTTCTCACCTTGTCACATTTTGCAGCCATTACGAGTATCATGGGGCATGTTCCATACCACCTAGCACAAGTGTTTTTGTTCTCAATTTTGTGATGTAGCTGAAGCAGTGATCATCCATAAGATGATTTAGCCAGATTTCGCTGCATGCTGTATATGAAAGTAGGAAAGAAAAATGAATATTTCTGTATTCTTGCCTAGCTATTGAAACTTATCATAAAAATCTGCTGATGTTGAAATTTTTTTTCCTTTGAAATCTGGCAAATTTGAGACATCTTTTGACAAAAAATGTCACCCCTAAAAAAACACTCTGTAGCACTCCTAACGTGCCTGAAAGTATGTATAACATAGACCCTAAAAGTGTCTGGGAAGGCCAATCTGAAATAAAATAAAATGAAATAGGGCAAAGGCAGACTGGGGAAACCAATAGTACTCTTGTACTGACTGTATTAACAACAATGGGCAAATATAATATTTAGGGGCAGCCCCTAACATTATAGTAGGATGCACCTGATTTCCACCAAGTTCCTATAGAATTATCCCCACAAAATGGATTAACTTTGTGTTTGTGAAATGCAATTGGGGAGAAAAACCACAACCCAAAACAACAGAACATGTGGATAGAATGCTATGACAAGGTGTGTTGCACATGGTGACCCAGCCATTGAACATTGAATGAGAACTAATGAACTTTTATTTTTCTCTTAATCTGATTTTTTAACACAAATATGAAAACCAAACTTAGACTCTATATTTATTTGGTGTCCTACGCATATTAAATATAACATATTATATGTTGGCCTTATTATAGTTTGTTGGAATTGAACTATTTGTGGTAGCCATTTGTGGATTAGAGTGAATTGGTCAATGTACACTTTCATTCATTTCCCACCAGTATCATATATGACCATCAATCATCTAGCTAATTTTCACTTAAGTTAATTCATCCCTCCTTTGTGATTTTCATTACAAAGAGTGTAAGATTATGAAAGTTAAATTATGCAAACCAGGAGGTTTAATACAACCTAAATTGCACTTTAAAGGAAAAAAGATTGCATAGTATTGGTGCTGACAAATCATGAAGATTTGAGATGCAAAAGAAAACAAACCATAACACCATTGGGGGGTCGAGATCAACAAGAGGCTCCCAACACAACTTCTACATCCTACCCAATAGATTATACACTTGTTCTATGTGATTTTGACATCTCTAGTCGACTTATTTGCAATTCATATTGTCTTTGGCAAAACTATTCTGTATGATAGGTTCTTGTATCAAGTTGCAACTCTTCCAATCTCTTAAATTGGTAACCACCACTAGATATAATTTTGTCGTAAGTTATGTGCATAATCCAAATGTTGGGACGTGTTATTTCAGGTTTGTTGTGCATTAAGGTTGTGATGTCACCATAAAAGTATGGATCAATGGAAACATTGAGTTAATTTCATTTGCAATAGTGAGGATCCAACAATATGTTGTTCAATTTTGGCATGCATGTTGTTGGTAATGTTTTATAAATTGTAATTATCACTAAGCATTTATTTAGGAATTTTTAAGGCAAATATAATTTTCCTTCTTCACATGAATTTTTCATTGTATAAAGAAGGTTCTCAATGATGACACAACTGCAACAAGGGTTCAAGAAAATGGGCCTCCTTCTAATCACCTCAACAAAGGATGATCCTATGTAAAATTTAATATCTAGTCAAACTAAGTTGATTTCTTGAATAGTTTGATCAATTTAGAGCACTGTTGTACAAATTCATCAATACCAAATGTATACATATTTCTGCAGATGGTATAATCTTAATAGCGAAATATGAATATTTTAGCAATGAATGTTTACAAACTTGTTTACATTAATAGAGATATCCGTAAAGTCAAGTTTCGGCATAATAGGGCATCAAACACGGAACTGGGAATGAAAATTTTACAAAACGAAATAACTGGGACCCAAATTAGTTTTTGCACCAATTTTTGTGATAAACTAAGTGTCATCCTGTCTTTCCTATCTCTTGAGCGCCTCCACTGCTGCTACAAATATTTTCACTGCTTCTCCTGTACAACTACTACAGTTAGTGTCAAACCTTGTGCATTAAATGCTGAGTTTCAACATTTTATACTGAGATTTAATAAAATTGCATTACTTTGTGGATACGACTGAAAGAGGGGATAGGGGATGAAAGAGAGGGTGAAGACAAGGTGACTTTATGGATAATCCTAATATCATGATATTGTATCCGAGCAAAAACCATGGTAAACTCCACCATCAAAAAATGAGCCAGGTTTGACATCTGTACCATAGAGAAAGAAAAATGAATATAAGCCTGTCTGTTTTGTTGGAGGACCAGACTATGGCCAGAATTGTGGTTATCAAATGTACCTCATTCCTATGTAAATAATGTATTTTTAATCATGAAAAAATATTGAAGCAAGTTGTCATCTACTTGTTGAACAAATATATATAATCAAGTTTTGCAAATTAATTCTTCCATAACTGTGCTATCAACATGATCTTGATTTCATGATTGTTTCGTTTGGCTTGAACATGCAAATTAAGATATTGAACACTATCACACTTGAAAGAAATATACATATAACTTTGATAGGTGATGGAGTAGGTGGTGCAAAGGGATACCTAGTGCAGGCAGTTCTATCACAAACCAGAGGATAAATTGTTAAATCATGATTGTGCAATTGGGACATAATACAGAACACGTAACAAATGTATGACGTAACTAATGTAAGTGATGCAAAGCTCCCAATCAGTCCTTTTGAGAGATCATTAACTTTTGTATGACTCGATATGTGCATTAGTACATATATACAACTGGCTTATATTTATGGCTATTTCAACTTACTTTCATTTGAAAGCAGTTATTTCTTTTGCGGTGAATTTTCACCATTTCATGAAAAATATTTTCAAAAATATATATTATGTTCAATTTTTTCTTTTTGAAAATAATTCGAAAGAACCATTTTTCTTTTCCTTCAAAAAACATCACAATTACCTACAATATGAAAGGGTGCTTAAGATTTTACACTTTCATATTTGGGACATTGCCAAATTTGGAAAAATATACTTGTGAACTATCACCGTTGAGCAACATCACAAAAGTGAGGGGAAAAATCTGTTTGAAGGGTTTAGGGTTTAGGAGAAGATTGGGCACCCAATTCCTAACAAACTCTACATTTCAAAAAGGGTGCAAAATGGAAGAATATGGGAAGGCAGCAGCAATTTTTTTAACTGGTGAAATTTTTGCCTAAACATGAAATTAAAAATAAAAATTTCAAAAATAGACTATTTTGGAGGTTTCCAATATGTAGAAGTGAGAAACAAAACATCACCAAATTTTTATATCTAGTTGCACACCCTTAAAATTACCATGTTTAACAACATATCAAGGAAAAAGGCTTGAAAACTAAAATACGATATTCTCCCTATCTGAAGCATGAAGTTCATATTGGTAGATGGATTATAGAAGCAAGAACTTCTCTATTAAAGGGAAGAATAAGCATGTATTTAGATTTATCTTGTCAACTTCAAAGAGTTGGAAATAGGAAACACAAATGCAATAAACCAGTGTTGTGTGATTCTTTGAATTTTTAGAAAACCGCCGGTTTCCATTCTTTGAAAAAAAAACACCCCCCAAACTCAAAAACCAAAGAATCATCAGTTCCAGTTATTTCAAAACCCTTTAATCTTTGGCTGGTTCTTGAACTTTTTCATTTTGTCGAAACTTGTGATTATACCTATACCAAAATCGATTGATTCATTGGTTATTTTGAGGGCTGGCAATGGAGTGTATGTCCGGGATGATAACTGGTGGGTATCTATGTCCCTAATTCAAAGATTCACCCAACACTGTGAAATAAACCATTAATTTCCCTGTTTCATACAGGCAGATTCATTATTAATGAAGAGGTGTGTCACACCCTGGCCTTGCCATTGACATCTTAAAGTATCTTAATGCAAATGAAGAATTATGGAAACTCAAATATTTCACCATGCAAAAACATAATCTTCAAAAAATTCTCTAAAAGAAACCAAAATCCTTCAAGATATTAAAACTCTATAACTAATCTCAAGTTTCAACACAAGCCAAATATCATGTTTCAAAAATCCTCATCTTATTATTATTACCTAGGGGCCAAAATCCCTTAAGCTACTATAATCTATAATGAATCTAAACACACAATCTCCTTGCCTTGGTGGGCAAGGCCAACAAATTCGTGCAATGAAAGGAAGAGCATTTAGTACACCCCACTTCAAGCACACATAGAAGAAATGAAAATGCCAGAGCACTGAAGTTTAAAGAGTCAACCTGGACAGTATGGGCTGCATCCCAATTCCCCACAAGAGCTGCAACTGATGGATCAGGTATGTGGTGGTACTCTCTACTCCGGGAGATTTTGGTCATTGTGCCATCCAGTGGAGCTGATCCTGTCTAGGGTTTTTTTAAAGAGTGGAACCCTCTCTAGGGTTGTTTTTTTTCCAATTTTATGATTTAGCTGAAGTAGCGATCATCCATAAGATGATTTAGCCAGATCTGGCTACATACTCAATATGGAAGTTTTTTTTTTTAAAAATTTATTTACCTTCTTGGCTACCTACTGGAACTTATCGTGAAAATCTTGCAATTTTGGATTTTTTTTCCTTTGATATCTTGTGAATTTGTGTCATTTTTTTCTATGAAAAATCCTTTGTATTATAGGTCAAAATCAGGTCAAATTTTGGCAAATTTTCTTCCCAAACAAAAAAAACACTGACCCTTTCTCAATATATGTACCAGTCTCCAAAGGGTCAAGGGTTTTCTTTTCAATTTTGTGATGTAGCCAAACTGGTGATCATCCTCAAGAAGATTCAGCCAAATTTGGCTGTAGACCAGGTATGAAAGTAAAAAGAATTAAGAATCCTTCACATTTTTGGCCACATGCTAGAACCCAATAAAGAAGTCTGGGATAGATTTTTGAAAAGAAATTGACAAAAATCTGGCTACTAGAAAACCAAAAAAACAAATTTTTAGCCATGTTGGAAAAAAATAGCAAGCTGGCTAAATATAGCCAGGAAATAAAACTTGCAACACAGCCTCTGATATTAAAATACTGTTTTTTGTAGACCTTCAATTTCCTTTCAGTTCAATAGGTGATGGTCAGTGTTGTTCTAGGATTTTTTTTTTTGACCTAGGTGACAATCAACCATAGGAAGATATAGTCAAATCTGGTCATAAACCCAATATGAATTACAAATCTTGAATCAACTTTCTATGTTTATAGCTTCGCACTGAAAACCAAATCTAGAAATCTGACAATTTTTTATTATTTTCCCTCATTTATGAGAATTGAAACCAGTGTTGTGCAGGTATATTGATTTACACATAGCAGACTGGTCCTGCTATGTCTAGTGTCTATGAATATGCTCCGGGTATGTAATTGAAATGATCAAATTGGGTATAAATTTGCTATTAAAACCTAAAATGAGAGTATAAATCTGGTATCAATCTTTTTTTTTTTAAGTTGATAGTAATGGATATCAACCTTTGTCCTGGGATGTTTTCATGACAATTGAAAAAAACTCCAAACCTTAAACAATGCTCCACAATGAACCAACAAAGACAAACAAGTCCAGACAATTTTGGCCAGATCGACATTTATTCAATCTACACCTGTAACTTGGTGTGTAACTTGATTACACAATTACTTAGGGGTAAGTTGAGTGTAAGTAATTTCATGTGTAATTTGATTACACAATTACTTAAGTAATTGTTTAATGGGGTAAGTTAGATGTAGGATTCCATAATGCATTGACTTATGTCATGTGCAACATGTGATGTTGTTTTCTTGTGATTAATTGTGGAATCACATGGGGAAACCATGTGATGTTGTTTATTGTGATTAATTGTGGAATCACATGGGGAACCATGTGATGTTGTTTTCTTGTGATT
>Ga0209611_10015241_pt1 | contig 10062 bp, 4 predicted proteins | sample S1TSphgellanicum_3_FD_187693 | JGI IMG/M metagenome (GOLD analysis project Ga0209611, IMG submission 187693) | Host-associated microbial communities from peat moss isolated from Minnesota, USA - S1T2_Fc - Sphagnum magellanicum MG (SPAdes) (version 2) | ecosystem: Host-associated > Plants > Peat... | reverse complement strand
TTCCACAGATATTAATATTGATGCTCTGGTGTCTTGTGATGGGATCCTTCCCTTCAGCATTCAGATGAAGAATACGTCTTCAAGCTAGCTTGATCTTGCCACTGCACCATTCTTGTTCAATACAAGCTACACCAACACATGACAGTCCCTTGTTTCTTGGGTGTCCTCCCATCTGTAGCAGAAGACTCATTTCTCTCTATTCAGATCAGAATCCACACAAGAAACTAGCTTATTGCATTGACACTTACATCCGGATGTATGTTGGTAGTAGTCAGTCAATAGAGTCCTGACCTGCAGTTGATTTATACCTTGGGTTCCATCAGGAACAATATCCTGCTCACAAGAGTGCATTTTACCAAGAAGGATTTGAATTTGAAAGTCCTACCTTCATAGTTAGATTATTTGTTAAACTGTCATCTAGGTTTGAGGCAATTGTGTAGTGTAAGCTGCCAATTGCTCCACATGTCACAGACTCAAAGAACATGCAAATATGGCTGTTCTTGAAGATACCAAATTGTTGGCAATTCACCCTTCACAGGAAAGGCTTTTGCTCGATGAGTAGCCAACCACAAGACATGGGTCCCCTTCAAAATCAAACTTTGCTTCTATGGTGCCAGAGGACATTTGAAAGTGGAGCACTGTTTTATCCATCACTGCCCTCTCAAACCAGATCCTATGGTGACTCAATCAGGCAATTGAGTGTCAACTGAACTGACAACTGATTATAACATTGTGATGTTCAGTTTGAACCAAAACATGAAAGTTGAGTGCAAACAGCAATGAAGCCTTGAGTTGGGTGGGACTTTCCACAATTGCAGAATTGTACAAGAGCACACATGATGATTTGGCATGCCAATCTTGAAGTCACGCAGATACTTCCTTCTTTGTAAGCTCACTCTCTCTCTCTCTCAAAATTACTGTATGATGAGCACAACTTTAAGCAATGAGATGAAGGAATTGTTGCCCACTTCTTAACTTACTGGATTCATTGACAAATTCATTGTTGGTTCTTCTGCTGATAGAGTCAAGGGGTTTCTTAGCTTCACCTTCTTGAGATAGATTTGCTTCATTTCTTGGTGGGTGTAGGTGTAGGAACTTGGATTCTTGCATGTGGTTGAAAGGGAACGTTGTGGGTGTGCTTGTTGCGAATGGAAGCTGCATACTCACAACTTTGAAAAGCCTTGAAGAGGTGTGTAGTCTATACCCACTGAACCTTCTCTTTTGTGTGCATTCATTTTGTGGTCTGAGCTTCCGAGTTTTTAGGAATGTCTCTCCGTGAAAATGTTGGCCTAGAAGCACATATAGACTCTAGAAAGTCTGTTCTGCACATGACTTCTTCAATGAAGTATTCAGTGTGACTAACTAAAGAGTAGGTACTCTGCCCGGTGAATTCATTTCAAGATATTGATCCTTAAACAAAGAATTTGCAATATTGAGGTGAATCAACACACCTCGTTGATTTAGTATCTTGCATGAGTCAAGGTTATAGAGAATAGCATATGAATACTAGAATTTGAGTCACCAATGAGTTTGTGAATACATGATGTATCAAAAGTCTAAGTATGCCAAGTGTGTAATTTAGCCATATAAAAGAATCTAGAATTATTTTGAACTCCATGAGGACTTTATGGGTCTAAATGAGTTCAAATGAGGCAATGTGTTTTACTTCTACTCCAAGAACTATAATATTTTTATTAAAATGATTTTTTTCATAAAAAGAAGGTTTTTGAATAAAGTATCTTACAACTTGTTATAAAAATGTTTATGATTTTTTTCTTACATGTTTTGTATTAATCATTGTTGAATAAATATGAAATTTTAAAAGTTCATAAATTTTGTTAGATTTTATGTTTTATTTTTTAAAATGATCAAATTTGAAATCATCTCAAAATATGTTAATTTTTTGTATTATATGTTATAGTTTTGTTTTATATGTGCATTGTGTTCCAATTACATGTGGGAAAAAAAAATTTAATTATGAAATTTCAAAAGAGATTTCAAATTGTTAAAAAATTTCACATTGTTTAAATTGTGAATTTTTTGAATTTGAATAATAGGCTAATTTAGCATCTTGGTTTGTATTATTTTTTTAGAAATTATTTAGAGTGTTTAATCTTGTCCTTTATGAAATTGTCTTTGTTTAACATGGGTTTTTTTGTTCAAGTTCAAAGTCTTAAAAAGCAAAACTTAAAATTTAATTCTAAAGAATTTTTAATTTTGAACTCTCAACATTCATATTAGTCATTTAAGACTACTTCCCATGAGTTTCATATGAAAATGCATATATATCTATATATATATAATATGTTGTAGGGATTTGACATGATTTTTGATTTTTTGAACTTGTTCCCACTCATACGGAGATGATAAGCAAAAAGAATTTCAAAAACATTGTAACCTAATGAAGTGTAGCACAAAGACAAGATCATTCACCTTATTAAAGGTCAAATGATTTTTATTTTTAGGGTGAACAAAATCAAATGGTAAAAAATATTTCATCAATTTTAAAAGCAAGTAGTTTTTCAACTTTGAATTGACCATTCACATTTAAATTGAATTTATCTCTTCCAATTTAAAACCTTATTACCATTTTTTGTTATTTCTTGTCCCTTATTTTTTCATTTTAAATCAAACACAAAATTGACACAATACAATGAGTTATGGTTGAATAACCATGGTATATAATTTCTCTTATATTATTTTTGTATTGTATTCAAAAAGTAAACGCACTCATTTTAGTTGTTTAATCATACTCTAATTAACATGTGTGATACATTCCAAAACACATTGAATTTCCTTTATGTCTATGTTTATAGCAACAAATATTATATCAAATGTAATTGGTATGTTTCTTACAAATAATGATTGTGAATTTTTTGTTTTATTTCTTCATTTAAATTTGAAATAATAACAATAACTATTGGTATTAAATAGCATTGGTACTAATTTTAAACAAAAGTAAGTATGATGTTATGCACTTCCTATTTGAATTTGTTTAATTTGACTAAGGTAAAACATCTCATTATATAACATTCGTCTATTACCAAATGTCTTTATGGATAAAACAAGTGCTTAAAATCAAAATATTGTAAACCACATACCACCATTCATTGGCAATTTTATCACTAAACATTTGTTTATGAAAAACTTTGTTTGGCAATGTGTTTGAACCATATTCATGTTAAAAATACATATATACTTTTGTATGGAAAAAACCCACCAATTTAAAAATAATTTTATATTGTTTAAAGGGCTAACCATACACACCTTGAAAAATAAATGTGTTTTCACTAAAATAAAAATCGCGTTATTGAAAACATAGTTGTGTTCGCCAACATACTGACCTTGAAAAAATATGTATTTTTATAAAACATGCACCCCATTATTGATGAAACATTTGTGTTTAATTTAAAGGGACAGCCATACACACCTTGGGAAGTATGTGTACTTTTTCCTTTTTTTTTAACCTCACTAAAATAAATCAAACACTAAAATTGAAGAAAAATGCTTGGAAATGGGTGTGCAAAGTCTTAAGAAATTGAAATATATATTTTTTGAATAAAATAAAAACTCATCAATATTGAAGTATGAGTGTTAAAAAATGAGTGTGATGTATTTAGAAGTTGAAAAAAAATATTTTGAATAAAAACTAATATCGAATGTATAAAAATGATTGTGCAATATATTTAAAATTTGGAAAAATAAATTTTGAATAAATATCAAAACATATCAATATTGATGTATGAATGTTTTAAAATTGATGTGATTTGTACCCATTTATTAAAAAAACCCTTATTTTTAAAATAGATGTAAAAAAACCAATTTAAATGTTTAGTTAAACATGAATCTATTTTGAATAAATATATAGATCAAATACCTTGATTATGAAATGGCAACTACTTAATGATGAAATACATTTTAAATGTTTCAATAAGGTTGGATACCTTATTGGTTTATAAATCATTTTTATATTACTTCCATTTTATCATTACAATTTACAATTTCAATTTTTCTTTCAAATCATTATTTTAATTTGTTTGCAAATATTATTATATTTTCATGTATGCCTAAATAACATGTCCAAACTTCCAAATTATATATTTTTAACAATCTTTACATGATTTTAAATTTTTAATATCTTATTACATAGAGTGAATGATAACAAAAATGTATGTTTAAAATGTGAATTGAACCTATTGTAAACTTATTAAAAATCAAATATACAAAAGATCAAAAAGAGTACAATAAAAATGAAATTTAAGAATTAATTAAAATTAAATTAAACAAAACCATAAATATTAAAGTAAAGGACAAAAGTGATGAATGCAAATTTGTTGCCATAAACAAATTATATAATGAAAAATATTTCAAGTTCATATATTATTATTAGTTATCTATAAACATAGGAATAGAAATAAAATAAAGTATTATAATTCAATTTCATTTTATTTTTCAAATTCTTTTCAATTGTGGTTTAGGATTCACATTCATTGCCTACACATTAACACTATGTGAAAATTTACTATGAATAAATTTCTTAAAATCATTGCCTCTTTGATATTATTTCTAAAAGCTGAAAAAAAACAAATGAACATATTTTTTAACATTTCTTACATTGATTGAATTATTATGATATTAGTATGATTTGTAAATAATTAAAAGCATGCCTTTTATTGAACATAAACATGAACCCCTCAATCCATTAAAAACTAACGCTAAAACTATTAAAATAATCATATTATTCAATGTGCCTCACAAAAGAAAGAAAGACATGTTAACACAAGAAGCTACTAAATTTTTTAAATGTATTAACACAACTTATATAGAACATTAACCATTAGTTTTTTTTTTTAATTTTAATTACAATATAAAGGGCAAATTGACAACAAAAGCCTTTAAAAACGTTATGGATAATATGATAAATGGCTTCACATTATTGAAAAAAATTAATTACATTTGGATTGTACCTATCACATTTTTCTTAGATCTATCATGTGGTTACAATTAGTTATATAATTATGTTTAAATTAATTATGTTTAATCTAAAATTATCCAACATAATTAACCTAATTTAATTTAATGTGTAATTTAGCTATGAAAAAATTTTAACTGAATAAATTCATGTTAATTTATGGATTTAGAATAAAACTCAAGATCATGTGATTTCAAATCCTTTTTGATGATTTGAAATTTTAAAACATAATGTGTTCATGTTTTACATTTTTTTTTGTTATGCAATTTTTCATGGTACATGGTGTTAATGTTTGGGCTTGGATTTGTGTGTTGTAAATGAATTCATTTTGAACCACAAAAGAAATGATTAATTTTTTTGTGTTACAACCTATTTTATTTTATTTATGCATTAAATTATATTTGTGTTTTGCATGAAAATGAATTAACAGCAAATGTTAAATTAAATAAATTATAATTGAAAAGTTTGTTCATCCATCGAGGGTGCGTAAGTTTAACAAAAAAAGAGTCTAAAGAGAGTGACCTTCTCATGATGTTTAATGTTCGACATCATCACAAAGTTTATAAAAAAATTATTAAGCAAATGTTTTGAACTTTTTATTATTGGGAAAGTGTTACAGATAATGAATCTTACATGTTTCAAAATGTTGATGGTTAACCATATCCAAACCACATTAATCATAACAATTTTTTTTTAAATGAATACATATGATTTCAAAGACAAAATCCATAATGAATTTGGGAATGATATAAATTGAAAATTCATGTGAATAGTTTATTAATTATGTAATTACTTATGGGTTAATTTTGTTAACTTATTAAGTGGTGAGGTTTTTAATTTAATAATTATTTAGTGAAATATCCGTAATCAATCACAATTTTAATTATTGTGCAAGATTCAAATATAATGATTCTTTAAAAAAAAAATTATACACATTAATGTGCATGACTCAATAATGGCAACTAATTAAAAAAAATTTACACAAATTAATATGCATGTTGAATCACATGCTAAGCCATGTGATGTGTAAAATTTTATAAAATTTCTTTTTTCATTTCCTTTTGTTTGATATATAAATGAATGTTTAAACCTTTTGAAAACACTTTCATTTTCTGAAAACAATTTATTATAAAATTTGATAAAAAATTATAAAATAAACTTGTGAAAAAAATTGAAATATTAATTTTTAAATGTTTTAACATAATTTATAGGTGTAATATCCATGGTAGAAAAAATGATTATTATGTAACACACCCCAAACTCCTTGATGAACTCAATTACAAGTCCAAAGGTGAAAGTAACGAAATGGTAAGGAATTGAAGTACCGTCCTTAACTTGCAACACTTCGAGGGTAGAAGGGCATGCTAGAACTCTAGGATGGGGACTAAGAATAGTGACAAGCGGATCAGTTATTCAGAGAGACTTACATAAACCACACAACAAATTGGTTTGTGCATAATTCAAGCACTTTTGGTACACGAACGAATCACGAACAAACACGAACTCACAAAATTCATCATGGCCCAAACTTGGGGGAAACCACTACCTTCCCCCTTATAGTATTTTTTATTCCTGGCCATGAAGCTTCCACTCAAATGTCATTTTGTCTCCAGACTCCCAAATTGGAAATCTCGAAATTCTTGAAATTAAGACTCTCACGATCTTGGAGGCCCATAACTTTTTATGTAGACCTCCAATTGAAATGAAGTCTAAAGCAAAGTTTGGTTAAAATTTTTTCAACGATATGTGGCACACCACTTGCACACAAATAAATCAAGGCGATTCCCAACTTTTAGTGATCGAAAATGAAATTGATAATTGATTATCGTATCATGCCCGTACATGGCCTCATACATGATGCCCAGTTACGGGCATGCCCATGTGCGCTTTTAGGGTTAATGTACGGTCTTAAGCGACTGTACATTATTAGGTACTTAGGGTTTCAATTTGTTGGCGACAGTATAAAAGGCCCAGCCCTTTCTTTCTCCTTTTAGTTTTTCTAGAATTCCTTTGTCAAGAGAGTTTCCTCCATAATAAGCTAGGATTTCTAAATGCTCACAGCGGCCATTGCACGGCCACCGTCTACATACATTTCATTTTCTTCTTTCTTTGCGATTTAATTCTAGAAAAACTCCACTTTCTACGCTTCATGTTGAAAGCCACAGATTTCTTTTGCTTGTAAGTTCTTGAATTATTGTTATTGTTGCTACTATTGGTGTTACTAGTGCCGAATGGTGTCGATGTTGTTGTTGCCGAAGGGAGTTAGCGTTATTACAAGAAGGAGTTTGTGTTATGCCAACCAACATAGTCGAAGAAGGAGCTTTTGTTATGCCAAACAACAGAGTTGGGATCTTATAGCAGGTGTCAAAGCTCTTTTGCCCTTCTCTTTCTTTCCCTCTCTTTTTGTCTCTTGAAGCTCTCGACTAAAATTTTTAAAAAAAAACAAAAATTTTGTTTCTCCACACTGCAATGTAGCGTTGGCCAAGGCTGCAACGCGCTACCAACCATTGCAATAGCGTTACGAGCTGTAGTGTGTGCTAACCAACGTCGCAAGCTGCAACGCATGCCGGCCAGCGTCGCGAGCTAAAGCGCATGACGGCCAACGCCACGAACTGGAGCACGTGGCGGCCAACGTCGCAAGCTGTAGCGCATGCCGACTAGCACTACAATAGCGTCGCGAGCTACAGCGCTACCGACCAACGTTGCAACAACGCATTACCAGCCATCCCCGCAACGTCGTGTTGTCAGGAGCTGCGCAGCACCGCCGCCCGCCATCGCAGTTGTGATGGATGAGCTATGCTCGTCCGATGTCCGACGGACTTTTGTCGAACTTCCGTCCGACGACCAACAGACTTTCGTCCAATGTCCGACGGACATTCATTAAACTTTCGTCCGACGTCCAACGAACTTTCATCGAACTTTCGTAAGACTTCCGTCGGACATCCATCCAACTTTCATCCTGACATCCTGCACTTTATTGTCTTAACGTCCTACACACTGTTATTTTGACACCTTATCCCTGTTGTCCTGACGTCCTGTGTCCTATGCCCTATCGTCCTATGTTCTGCCATCTGCTCGTACATTGCCTCATACATGATGGTCAATTACGAACATGCCCATGTGCGCTTTTAAGGTTAATGTACAATCTTAGGCAACTGTACGTTATTAGGTACTTAGGGTTTCAATTTGTTGGCGATAGTATAAAAGGCCCAACCTTTTTTTTTTCCCTTTAGTTTTTTTTAAATTCTTTTGTCATGAGAGTTTCCTCCATAATAAGCTAGGATTTCTAGATCCTCACGGTGGCCATTGCATGGTCACCGTCTACATACATTTCATTTTCTTCTCTCTTTGTAATTCAATATACATGAAATTTTCATCTTAGCCTCCCTTGTGCATTGTATATACATGTGTGCATGCATATCTTTTAATTGATTAGTTTATACCTTTGATTGGCTTTAATCTTTTTGTTTAGTAGAATTTACTATGTATTTACATTTTTACGACATCGTATGTCACAACATTACATGTCACGACAATTGGCCCTCATTTGGCCATAATTCATGTTCATGTGCAAACCCATTTTAGTCATCTACGTTCCAAGAACTTTCCAATGGTATAAGGAAATTTTCAATCCAATGAGTTTTGACCATTACAATCACCTTTTGAAAATTTGGAATCCATTAAATTCCAACACCCAAAATGAAAGCTCATTTGAGAGTGTGAGTTCATTCCCTCACATTTTCCTACACTCTCGGGAGCATGAAATGTGACTCTTAAAGCTTCACTCTTGGTTCGCACCTTTGTAAACTCTTGCCTTGGACATGAACTCAAGCCTAAAATTGCAATAGTTTGAGATTTTTTTAAGCAATTTCAATTCATGAAAATAATTTATTATAAAAATTGAAAATGTTTTATAAAATAAACATGTGAAAGAAATTGAAATATTGATTTTTAAAGGTGTTTTAACATAATTTATGGGCGTGGAATCCATGGTAGAAAGAATGGTTATGACATAATAAGTACACAAAAAATAGATGGTGAATAAATATCATAATATAAAGGTTAATTTGATCTTAATTATATTATATTTAATGTTATCAAAAAAATTGGAAAATTGTACATAATTAAGGCAAAAGTTTAAAAAACCTTAACCGTCATCTATCAAACATTCATAAAACTTGACTTTTTGCTAATTTCGAAATAGCCCTTCTCCAAATGTTTAAAAAACCTTCTTTTACATTTTCTTAAAGATTTATTGCATTAGCTCAAAATTATTATTATCAAAATATCCAAATGTTTTTTATGGAAAATAAAATAATTAAAAAATGTCAAATTACTTTTTTAATAATTAAATATTCAATAAAACCGTATCAAATTGACCCAAGTACTACAATATTTATGCAAATAAATACATAGTTTCAATTTGATGCCCATTTGTTATTAATAAAAGAAGTTCAAAATTTTATCATTAATATTTTGTTTTAAGCATATTTCCAAACTTCTCAAATTTAAGTCCGTTAAGAAGTTTGCAAAACATGGGGAAATTCGAAATAAGGAGGCATGGAAAGCCAAATCCAAACCTCCCATTTATTTTTATTTTTTTCATTTTTAAAATGGAAGGGTTCTGTTTGATGCTAATCCAAACTAGCCGAGGTTTTCCTTTTCATTTTTCATCCATCTTGAGGTCTTTTCATCCATATTTTGAATATTCTATCCAATTAAAATATTGCAACCATCCAAGGATTTTTTTTTCATTTTTTTTCATCCAAATGGCAACTTTCATCCATAAGTTTGATGAAAGATTTTCATCCATCCCCAAACTTTGAAAGCCATAACTTTCACATACAATTTTGAATCAGATTGTTTTTTAAACCATTGGTTTTCCTTTCGTTAAAATTTACAAGCGTGTAAACATGTGAGTTTTTTAAATATTATAATTTAAGGAATCCTGAAATTAAATTCCGAAATTTTCTCACATTAAATCTTGAAAATTCATATATTTCCTATATGAAAACAAAACTAGATGTTTCCATTGTCATGATCTTAAAAAGGAAAGTTAGGTGTGTGAAAAATTTCAAACCTATTTGGGG
>Ga0209611_10015237_pt1 | contig 10065 bp, 10 predicted proteins | sample S1TSphgellanicum_3_FD_187693 | JGI IMG/M metagenome (GOLD analysis project Ga0209611, IMG submission 187693) | Host-associated microbial communities from peat moss isolated from Minnesota, USA - S1T2_Fc - Sphagnum magellanicum MG (SPAdes) (version 2) | ecosystem: Host-associated > Plants > Peat... | reverse complement strand
GAAAATTGCAAATGCAATTCACATGTCTGTTGGAACATGGTAAGTGGATTGGCCTTCTGCTACTGATTCCCATGGAAACAATGGGTTCATATCTTCTTTAAAGCTTGGGCTTGGGCTCAAGTAATATAAATGGGGGAAAGGGAATTCATGTACATATGTCTTGCACATTTGAATGATTGTGAAGAAGTGAGCAGATTTGTGAAATGTTTGCTTTGATGGAGAAGAATCTCATCATTAGCAAAAAAATACACATGCTTCAAAAAGCAATTAGTTGACACAAAGATGGTGGAATGTCTTTACTTTTTTTGTTTCTGTCAAGGTCTCTTAGAAGTTGACAATCTGTTTTGCAATGCCATATATCCTGATTATATACTCACCTTTTTTTTTGCTGGTTGTATATAGCCAAAAAGCTATATTGAAAATTGAAAGTGCTAAAATCAATTTCTTTTTAAGACCTTCAATACCCAAAATTTAACCAAAAGATAAGAAAAATTGTCAGATTTTTATACATGGTTCAAGTATGTAGCGGAAAATTTAGAACTATGCTTTAAAAAAATTACATTTACATTTAGCTTGTATTCAATTTGGCTAAATCTTCATCTGGATCATCACCACTTCGGCTACATTGCAAAATTGACCAAAGAAAGATGTCAAATGGTCGACCTCATTCAGGATTTTCACATAGATTTGGGTGAAGTTTTCATTAATAAATGCATGCATTGTGTCTCTAGTCAGTCGGTTGTTGAACCCAATTCTTTGCACTCAAGATTAGCACCAATGAGGGTGGTGAGAATCATAGGTGCGTAACCAAGGAGCTAACTCTTGAAATTCAATTATGAGTTAATCCGGGCGTTCTAGCATTAGGATCCCTTCAGAATGTGCTTCCAACAATCCTCACATTCAAAGTATTGGAAGGTTTCATTCTTAACTAAAGAAATTGTTTTGGTAGAAATGAGTCCCTGAAGTCCGGGAACATTGGCTTTTCACCAACAGGAAACTCTGCAAGACCGCAGGATTCAGAGGTCTCCAATTATTGATGTGCATCATTTTGCATTATCAAAAGCAAATCTAGCTTATTTGAGAAGGAAAATCTATGATTGGATACCTCCCCTTAACATTTATGTAGACTCCATGTACATTTCTTCTTGTTCACATAATTTACTTAGAATTATGCTCTAATGGTCATAACTGTGGGGGATGAACTGAAAATAGCAGACGTGTTTAGATATCTATCACCTACTGTGGTGGTGGAACCATTTTAGAACACGCCACCACAGTAGGTGGTCTCAGACACAAGAAGTGGGTCCCGGATGTGTTGTGTTACTTGTCTTCACCATCTGGGACCAGGTGTGTTGTTAACAAGCGGCTCCCCAGATCAGATGCTTGTGTTAACCCTCTCGCTCGCCACCATCCGGGACTCTGATGAATGAAGTGGAATCTAAGTCATAGATTTTGTGTTATCTGGACCCCACACACACCACCATTTGTCAATGCCCTTTGGTAATTACACCAGCTCTGAGCGCTTGGGTTTAAGTCATGTTGTACAGTCTCCAGTGTTGGGCAGTTCTCACATTTTTCTCTGAGAAACAGGGCGCGGTTCTGTTCTAACAATAAACCCTAAACCCAAATCCTCCAAAAATCTTTGGCGATTTCATAACTTTCTTCGTCAAAACATGGTGATTTTTTTCAGAGAAAAAATTTCCAAAAAGTTTTCTTGACCATGTTGCTCGGTACTTTTTTTATATATATAGAAAAATGGCGAAAATTTACCACCAAAACAAAATCACTGCTATACATGGTTCAAGTAGGGTAGCCAGAAATAAAGAAGGATGTCATAAATTTTTTTAAATTTTGTATTTAAATTGTTACCAAAGTTGGCTAAATCTTCCTGTGGGTTGAACACCACTTTGGCTATATCACAAAATTGACCAAATTTTTTTTCAAAAATTGAAGGTTTACTAGAGGAATCGCTGCTGTCTTTCTCTCGTCGTCATGTGTCGTCAGCGACGAGAGATGGAATTCGCGTCTGTCGCGCTCTCTTTCTCGTCGACGAGATTCCGCGCCTCTCTCTCTCTCTCGTCATCTGTCGTCGACGACGATCCGCCTCTCTCTCTATCTCGTCGTCATCTGTCGTCGGCGACGGGAGATGGAATTCGCGTCTGTCGCTCTCTCTCTCTCAATCAATCTCGTTGTCAAATTGCGTCGGCGACGAGAAATGGAATTCGCGTCTGTCGCGCGCTCTCTCTCTCTCGTTGACGGTCGTCATGTGTCGTCGGCGATGAGACATGGAATCCGCGTCTCTCGCTCTCTCAATCTCGTCGTTGTGTCGTCGGCGACGAGACAGGGAATCCGTGTCTCTCGCGCGCTCTCTCTCTCGTCGACTAGAGACGGTTGGGTCTGCTCTTGTGCTCTCGTCGACGGACGACGACGAGACATGGAATCCGCGTCTCTCCCCTGTGTCGTCGGCGTCTGAGAGTGTTTGCAGCTTGCGGGGTGCTTACACTAAGATTCCTTCCTTGCTGCGTCCCAGTAGCGTGATCTTCGCTCGATGATGAGTAATTGATTGCTTGGAAGAACTTTTCAGCGCTTCTACGCTACTGTCAGCCTTCAACATCTCTCTTTCTCTCTCTCTCTCTCTTGCCAGAGGACCTCGGACCCAGCTGCTGCTGCTGCACTGCTTGCATGCATGCAAGATACCCAGGGCCCGACCGGACAACGTGATGATCTGATATTTGTTGTTTTCTGTTTTTTTTGTTTTTGTTTTTGTTTTTGTGTTTTTTTTTTTCCACATGGCTTACTCACTGCTACCAACATGCCTACATGCGTGCGCGGTCGGGACCCACCTGCAAACTCGTAGAAGAAGAGAGTTTCCACGACCAGCTGTGTCCATGGCGGTGCTGCTGCAGGAGGTGGGAAGCAAACAAAACATTGCAGCCGTGGTCCGGACAGACAGGCCGAGAAGCTTAATCATCATGCAGATGGAATTAGTGTCGGGGCCAGCAGGTTCTTGATTGAAACCCCAAAGCAGTCACTGCAACCCTAAGATGCACGGAGCTGTACTGTGAAGATCATGGCTCATCATGCCGATATCAAGGTAAAGATGAAAAAGCAGCCACGTCCAGAGTTTTGAGGATTAGGTTGAAGAAGAAAAAGCAGCCATGTCCAGAGTTTTGAGGAAGCAGCTGCATGAAACAAATTTGAGGTGAGGGATAGAATCACTTTTTTTCCATGCAGAAGCAGTTCAATTGCTTTGCATGCATGCAGTGGTGTACCATGCTCCAGAACTCCAGAACAGGACCAGCTCTCAAAGACAAAGTTACATAGTTCTGCTCAATTCCTTCATATGCCTGCAGTTGCGCACAGTGCTCCAGAACTCAAGAACAGGACCAGCTCTCAACGACAAAGTTACATAGTTCTCCACGGGTTTGTGCTTCTCTTCCTCACAAACAGTTCAAACGTGCAAGAGTTCTAGAGGAGACAGAAATTTCTTCTATATGCATATTGCAGCTACATGAACAGCTTCTAGTACAACTGTTTGCTCATGATCACAGCTAGACTTGTATGCAAAGCCTGACAGAAAGCAAGTCATGGATTGCTACTGGGTTCCATCCATCTGCTAGAACTTGAAGTGGATTTACCAGTTTAGTTCTCTAAGAGGTTTACAGGTGCTAAGTCCAAGGAGGCAGGATTTGGGACTTAAGGTTGTCTAAGGATATCACACATGGCTGGCAACAAGCAAAAGCAATCGAATTAGTCAAAGAAAGCAGAAATTCTTGCAGTGAAGAGGAGAGGGGGGGAGTCAGGACATACATTGCAGAAGAGATGTCGACTCAGTTACAAGGAATGTCAACTCAACCTTCAGTTGGACACTTCAGAAATGAGAGAAGTAGCAATAAACCTCGACTCCTACCCAAGAGACCTGTGATGAGCACGAATGCAGTGGGTTGTGAATGTGAGGTTTCGCAGTCTGCAGGGCAGTCGCTGGCACCACAAAGCAATCATGGTGTTCTTGCACTACAAGGAGCTGCACAGAAGCTGCCCAGTGGCATTGTAGATCTAAGAAACCATCATGGCTCTAGCAACAACAAGAGCAAAAGCATAAAATCCAAAGGTACCCATGATCCTCCTCCAACATCATTCCCCACTAAGTACCCACCATTCAAGTAGCATGTCCATCTCATGCCAGACTTTGTTGCTTGAAGATGATTTGAAGATTGAATTGCTGCTGATGCTCCTCATTTGTGAAGTGACCAAAACTTTGCTCCATTTCTGTGGCAGACTGAAACCCATGTGTGCAGAGGTGAAGAAGCCAAGTGGGAAGTAGCTGTAATTCTGCAAGATTGAGCTTGGATCTTTGGACACAGCTGCGAGTAGTTACACCTCAACTGCAGTACACAAGTCAAGTACAAAATACAGGAAGGAGCAGGGATCCAAACATCTTGTGGAGCAGGCTTAGAAGTACACAAAATCAAAGCAACCCGAATTCTCATGTGATCCTCATCTTATGAAACAGGCTCAGAAAGATGACAACAAAAGCAACCAATCACATTCTACATGGATCCTCAGTCTTATGGAGGGCTTGGAAAACAACAAAGCAACCACCACATTCTACAGGGATTCTCATCTTCTGAAAGCTTCAAAGACAACAACAAAGCAGTTACCGTGTTCTAAAGGGATTCTTGTCTTATTGAAGCTTCAAAAGACAACAACAAAGCAGTTACCAATTCTACAGGGATCCTCAGTACTATGGAGGGTGTGGACAAACTGACTGCATTCTACAGGGATCCTCATCTTATGGAAGCTTTGAAGACCACAACAGAGCAACTGCATTGTAAGACTTTTGGTGCTTGTTGAAGCAATGCAAATTGTTTCTTCACATTCAAAGCTTGACACCTGATGAAGCCCAAGATATATATAGTAGTAATGGGGTTGGCATTAGCAAGCAAGTGACAAGAGTGATGTTTCCCCCCCCCCGAACTCTTGCAGACAACACATTCAGAAATGGTATCATGGAATCCAAAGGTACAAAGTGTTTTTGGGTGGTGAATACAATGAACTCCTGAAACACAGAGAATTTGGTGGCCAATCAGAAGCCTCAGATAGAACCCCAACTACTACTCATGTCTAATGTGTCCAATGTGATGTTGATTTTTTAACTTTCCAAACATATTACATTGCACTGCTTCTGAACTAGGTTAGAGCCCAGTATAAGGCATGGATTGAAAATCTCCATCAACTCAGAAAATAGCCTGCTGAAAAATGGATCAAGAAATTACAAGAAATTACAAGAAATTTACTCCTCGCCTTTCCTCAGATCCCAAGCCTTCATTTGAGCAACAAGATGACATCTAAGCAGTAGATGAAACAGCCTCCTCCTTCTTTGCCTGCACCCAAAAAGCCAGATTCCAATGACAACCCTCAGAAGACTCTCTTCTAAAACTCCAAATCCAACAATCTTACTGTGTACATTACAATGGAAGGTTAGCTGTGAATTTAAGGAAACATAGGAACCTATCACTGATTGAATGCCTATAACAAACAAGAAGTTCTGTATTGTAAGCAACCTAATTTAATCTGCAACTACAAGGATTGATCTGACAGTTGCAATCCCCTTGTGTGATCCAACATTCCAACTTCTCTGATTGCATGTGGCTTCATGTTCCACATGCCAAAAACCAACATCTGAAAAGATGTTCTGAAAGTGAATGTTCATCTACTGGCTCACTGACTTGGAAAGTATAATTTTGAGTTTTCAAATCCCTTTAAGATCACAGCTTTTTTCAGCAAAATTGAGATTAAAACCTAGTAAATAAAATTATGTAGAACCCAAATTTGCACCTGAGATTGGTCAGATTTTCTCCTGATTTCACGGGTGGGTGTCCTCATGGTGACAAGCTCTTCTGCTGACGTTGGGTGAATACCAACAGTTGAATCAAATTGCTTCTTTGTTAACCCGGCCTTCACGGCAACAGCAAATCCCTGTCAAAAGGAACATTACAAATCACCCCATCTGTTCAATGCAATATCGGTCCAGGTCATAACAGGCTGGTTCAAAAAACCATGTAAAGAAGAGACTTTGTGTCAGCTCAACAATGAAAAAGCAATCCGTAAATGTGCTGACCTGCAAAATTTCAGGACTCCCATCCCCACACATGTGAATGCCGATAACTTTATCAGTTGTTGCATCCACAATTATCTTTACAAAAGTCTTTTCAGGTAAACCAGACAACGTGACCTTCATTGGCCTAAACGATGATGTATACACATCTATGTCACCAAACTCTTCAATTGCCTGCACAAGATCAAAAATCAAATCCTGTGAACTGCCATACTAAATGTTGACAACTGAATGCCTTGTTCAAGGGACAAGTTAAGTCACAACACCTTCAGAAATGCCATATACTGCGAGTCGCTGTCATATTTCAGGAACCAGATTTTGCACATACTGGGATTGAAATTCTTCTTTGAACAGGAACAAGATATGCATACAATCAGCCTAACAGCTTAAGCCCCTCAACTATTACACATATATGTGAGAAGAAAAACAAAAGAAAATACATACCTTCTCTTCTGTGTACCCAACGGTCCCAATTGGAGGCTGTGTAAATACTGCAGATGGGATAAAACTGTAGCAAACAGATTGAAAGATCAGGAGAGACTAGAACCCATAAGTGTAGGACCCCAGGATTTCAACTGCCAAGAAGTATATTCATTTTGGGATGGGAAAGAAATGGACATCTTTAGGTAAGAGTACTAATGACCATGTGCACAGCTCCCCCCCCCCAAAACCATCAGACATTGGAGTCCAACATGTTAAATGCATTCACAGGGGAAACCTCAGATGCCTGCATGATCTATATAAGAGACAGTAAACTTGCACTTCCACATTCAAAATTAGCACCTGTAATCAGGTTTGGTGGGCTCATTGCCAAATATGGTTTTGGCCAACGCCATACCCTCCATCAATGCAACCGGTGTCAAATTCATGCGATTTGTGACATCACCAATCGCCCAAATTGAATCCACATTGGTCTGCGAATACTCATCCACCTGCAAGTGCAACACAAGTAGAAGAACAACATAACATTACATAAAAGAATTGTGCAATAATGGGTGTGAGCATTTCAAGAGGAAATGAAATGAATCATCAACCAGGATACTGAATCTCTCATAACAAGTAGGCTGTGTATCTGTGTTTATGTAACACACGTACACAGTAGATAATAAAACAAGAGGTGATAAATGAATGAGAAGAAGTCAGTACAAACAAACACACAGCAATGCCTTACACATAAAAAATCTCATAACAAAGCCAATCTTTGCAACTCCTGAGCATTTGTCCAAATTCAGACCTTTATCCAAGAGGTACATTTGTGAAACTTACTACCTTCAATGAAGAAAAGCATACTGAGTCAAGGCAGAATTCTACATGCAATGCTCAACCCGTAAGAAAAATTAGGTTGGGTAGTACCTCAATAGCACCCTGCTTGCTTAACTTCACTCCAACACTCTCCAAACCCAGATTCTGAAAAACACACACATCATGATGATTGAACCAAACCTCAGTAATCAAGGAATGCTAGAATCTTGGGTGCTATATCACCTTGACATGTCTCATCACATGTCCCACCACAGACCTTGGCACCCAAAAGACAACTCAAAACATAGGCCTCTTCCTCCATTATCAGATGGAAAACAACAGGCAGTGAGTAACATACTCCATGTATGGACAACTGCATCATCCTAAGAAGGGTTGGATTCCTTTATGTGGAGAACAGAAAAATTATTTCATAACAAGTCTGAGTGTGTGTGGAGTGAGGGGGCATGTAACCTTAGTATTAGGAGCTCGCCCAGTAGCAAACATTACAGTATCAGCACGTTCGCTTCCATTTGTTGTTACAAGGGTGAGAGATCTGTCACTGTTCTTCTCAATGGCTGTTGGGCTCTCACCAAAATGAAATACAACACCCTGGGTTGACATTTGTTGTGCTACAAAATCCCTGATCTAGGCATGCAACTCAAAAACACAAAGAAGAAAAAATTAAGTTTCAACAACTGCAGGAAAAGACTGATACTTACCCAAGTCAGGAATCTGAAGAAATATACAAAAAAACTCTTGGCTACTAGGAGAATCATTTCTGAAGCCTACTGAGTGTGATGCATTCTCTGTGGAGATAATCAAGACTTCTCAGAGCAAACAGAAGAGGGAAAACAGAAGCATGTTAGGATATACCTCTTCATCAAAGCCTCTGAGAACCTTTGGTTGGCGAACAAAGACATGGACCTCAGTGCCCAGTCCTCTAAAAATAGCTGCAAATTCCAAAGCAATATATCCACCCCCCACAATACAAATCTTGTTCGGCCTTGAAGGAAGGTCAAGGGCCTCATCGGATGTGATCACCAACTCACTCCCAGGCATCTTGGGGACTGTTGCTCGCCCACCCACTGAAACCAAAATGTGCTTTGCTCCATACCTCTTGCCCTTCACCTCTATGGTGTGTGCATCGACAATCTGAAGCAAAAGAGTAGTTCCTGTTTTAACTTCCAGCAACTATGATTTATGGCCATCTTGTCTCAACCCTAATCCTGAAGAAGGGTCAGCTGATAGAATGGAAAAATGTGGGTGGTGGCAAGTAAGCCATATCCTAGACCTTGAAAAGCACATTTCCAAACAGCTGTTGGTCTTTTGGGGGGGGTGTCAACAAAGGGGAGTCAGAATCTGGACCTTGCCGCGGCCCTCAAGAAGAGTGACATTGGATTTTTGCAGGAGCGATTTGTACACCCCTGTCAGACGCTTTAGCTCCACATTTTTGTTTGAAATAAGTGTCTTCCAATCGTGCACAGGCTCAGTATCATAAGACCAACCAAAACCCTGGCTGCTGTCAAAGTCATGGGAGAAACTTGAAGCATATACCAACAGCTTCTTTGGAACACAACCCCGCAACACACACCTGTGTACCAATAAGTACAAAATTCCATGAGTTCATAGATACTCAAATTTGACTTGGTCTCATCTTCAGACAAAAGCTTTTCTTTCTCCAAGATCACATTTTTTCACCAACAAACATGCTTTTGCAACAAACAATCCATTCTGCAAAAATCCATAAATTTTCTGCCACAGATTGTATCACTGCTAAAGACAAGGAGCCACTTAGTTTGCCAACATCTAAGAAGCATGACTGAGTAGCTCTTTTTCTTTACCCTAGAAAGTAGAGAAAAGTTTGATGCTTACGTGCCACCAACACCACCAGTTTCATCTGAAGAAATGGTTGCAAATGGAAGCTCACAAATCGCCACACGAGCACCGAATTGAGCAGCAAAGCGGGCAGCTCGAACACCACCACTTCCAGCACCAATTGCAACTAAATCATAATCATATTCAGAGTCTATTGAGCCACCATTATCCTCTGCCCTTGTGCCCATTGCCCTGATCATATATCCATTTCTTTGGGTAAACACTGCCATTCCCTGTGTCCTCATCCATATCCCCCAGCACTGTGCTTTGCTCCCTCGTTGACCTAAAAATCAAACAGCAGAAATCCTTTTCAAACTTGGATGCAAAATTCACATGAGTTCTTCTTCCAGATATCACTTGCAGAATAATACATCAGTTGTAGTTTGATACTGAGAGTTATATTCCATAAAACCATGGAAGGATTTGTGATTGGAAATTCATGACAATTGTGACCAGAGTTTTATTGATGAAATGATCCATCATGAAATCCTCCAATCTTTTGATATGGCGATGGTGTTGATGATGTTTTTGTGAGGAGTTGTAGGGTGAGTTGCAAGAATTTGCTAGAACTGTGTTGTTCATGGGATCATTTCATTTTTGCAGCTGCTAGCTACAGAATCACAGATTACGTACCAAAGAAAGACGATGAAGGAGACAGTGGAGGGCAGCGATTGAGAGCAGTCCTCAGGCATAATACAGAACCAACACTCTTGGTGATTCCCATCGCCATCGTCATGCCGGAAATCGAAATTGGGTGGTTTCAGTAAGACACACCTTTCAGAACAAATTCAGACTCGTCAGAGCATACCCAAAGGGGGGAGGGAAAAAAA
>Ga0209611_10015235_pt1 | contig 10065 bp, 9 predicted proteins | sample S1TSphgellanicum_3_FD_187693 | JGI IMG/M metagenome (GOLD analysis project Ga0209611, IMG submission 187693) | Host-associated microbial communities from peat moss isolated from Minnesota, USA - S1T2_Fc - Sphagnum magellanicum MG (SPAdes) (version 2) | ecosystem: Host-associated > Plants > Peat... | reverse complement strand
GTTGTGAATAGGTAGGTAGGTAGGAAAGAAAAAACAACTGAGCTAATCACCATGGTTAGTTAGGGAACTTGTGGGTTGTTAATAAGTAGGTAGGTAGGTAGGTAGGAAAGAAAAAAACAATTGAGTTAATCACCATGGTTAGTTAGGGAACTTGTTAATAGGTAGGTAGGTAGGAAAGAAAAAAAAACTAAGCTAATCACCATGGTTAGCTAGGGGATTGAAAATCCAATGAAAAATTGTTTCATGACCACTTATCATTCATCCTTCATGCTGCACTAGTGGGTGCTGGTTCATTGTGGTTGTTGTCGATAAGGAGCTTTGTAGGCCATTGTCGTCATCATTGCATTGGTAAGCAACTTCGTAGGCAATCATTGTCATTTAGTCTGTAAGCCAAAAAACAAGACACTAGATTTTTGGCGTCCTCAATCCCTCATGATGGATAATTACTTCGTAGTTTGTCATCATTTGCCATCCATCAAAATTAGGGTTTCCACTTCCACTCATGTTCATCTATAGAAAGTCCTTATCATTGTTTTGGGTTACAATACATCTAAGAAAATTAATACCAAATAAAAGTTGAAACAAATGGAATGTCACCCATTCATTAAGGGAGATTGAGATAAACTTGTCAAATTTTGGAGACAAAGAAAATATTTGACATTCACTTGGATCTTCTCCAACTTATTGAGAGGTAGCTAAACATTTTGACAAATATGGCCTGAGTGTAAACTCATTGGGCTAAAGTGAACCAACAACCACCATTGCACCAATTTAAGATGAAGTTGTTCAAATTATTTTGGGGATGAAACCAAACACATCCATGTAGGGCATTTTTAATTTTTTCATCCCTTGCCTAGGGTTTTTTCAACCTCTACTTTGCCCCAAAGTTTTCCCTTCCTACCTACCTCCTACCTACCTCACTTCATTTTGTGCTCACCTCCATCGCTAATGCTCGACAAATCTCAAGTAGCCCAAAGCTTTAAGGGGTTTAGGCTTTAGGAATGTGGAGATTCAAGGCAAGAGGAACTTAAGAACATGGAGACAAGAAACGCAAGGCAAGGGATTTTAGGAAAGTGGAAAGCTTCATCCCAATGGTAGAAGCGGGAGCTTAAAGCCAAGCTCCCTCCCTTCTCCTCCTTTTTGAATTTTTCTATGGTTGTTTTGCTTCGAAGAAGATGATGACAACAATATCATCGCCTTTTTCTCTTGTTTTAGAAGAAGAAGATGACGACAATGTGTCATTGTTTCTTTTGTGGGTGTTTTGTTACCAAAAAGGCAACAATAATTACCATTGCCTTCTTCTTCTTTACTTTTTATTTAAAAAGAAGAAGACAACAACAATTTGTCATCGTCTTATTGTGTGGCTGTGTTGCTGTGAAGAAGGTGATGATAGTTATCATTGCCTTCTCCTCCTCTTCTCTCTGTTTGAAAAGAAGAAGACGACAAGAATTTGATGTCGTTTTCTTCTATGAGTGTGTTGCTACAAAAGAAGGCGACGGTAGTTGTCATTGCATTCTTTTTCTCTTTGTTTGATAAGAAGAATAAAATGGCCACCTTAAACCTCTAGTGGTGTTGCTACAAAGAAGATGATAACAACTATAGTTATCATTGCCTTCTTCTTCTCTCTAATGGTGTTGTTGTGAAGAAGGCAATAACAACTATAGCTACCATTGCCTTATTCTTCTCTTCTCTCTGTTTGAGAAGAAGAAGATGATGACATCTACCATTTTCTTTTTCTCTAAGTGTGTTACTGTGAAAAAGGCAACAACAATTATCATCACTTTCTTTTTTTCTCTACTTGATAAAAAGAAGACAATGGCCACCTTAAACATCTAGTGTTAAACATCTAGACCTTTCCTTCAATGTTTTTTTTGCTATAGCATATTTCATGAAGCAACAACTTCTTTTCTCCCAGCAATTCTAATTCTTCAAATGAAAGATATATTGTTATGTATTTGAAAAAGTCTTCCACCCCCTTACAGAAGGTTTGCCTATTGCCTAGTCTAAGCTAGGAATTAAGAAAAAAAATTATGATGCAACCATGAAATTTCAAGATTCTTGGGTTGCTAAGGTTCCCTCGGCAAAATTGTGTGTAAGGTCAAATGGCAATTTGCATACTGTCAAATGCAAAATTTGTAGTGAGGAGAAAAAGAAGGATAAATTGCTACTTCCTAAGTGGGATTTTCTTTGTAAGCATGCTGGTCGTAAAAAGACTAAAAAAAACATTAGGACTAATGTGAAGAAAGGGCATTGGTATTATTCAGAGGATTATAAGCATGCCAAGAATCATAAATTGCTTCTTACAATCATGAATTTGTTGCTACCCAAGTTACAAATGGTGAAGTTGGAAAAAAGGTTCAGAAAGTTGTGTAAATTGTTATTATTTTGCACTTGTTGCCACAAGGACATCTCGTGTTAGAATATGAGGCAATGAGGCCTTTGTTTTAGTTCATGCAAGTGCCAAAAAACATTGGAGTGATAATTCCAATTGGACAATGGCAAAATTCATGCATCAAAAGGTTCTAAGGGCAACTATGGTAGCAATGGGGGCAGCTTGTTATGTGGTTTTTAGTTTTGATGAAATTTCGATTGTTGATAACCAATTTTAATTGTTTATCCATTACTACATAATGTAGAATTGGGTAAGGATTCCAATCCTCATTTCTTCAGACATAATGATTGAAAGGTTAAGCAATGATAACTTGACCAAGGTCATTATGGAGATGTTGACAATTGGTGGGGGTTTGTCAAGAAATCAAATTGTCCAAAAGCTCATCTGCTTTGGGGCAAATGGTGTTAATGTCTTTCAAGGCATAAAAAATGGTGTTACAAAATAGATTCATGACACCTATGCCTCTCGTGCGATTGTATGGCCCATCGCATTTAAATGGGCTTTCAATGTTGCCATTTAGTTCCATTAGGAAGCATAGAAACCAACTAACCCTTCAAAACAATTGTAGAAAATAGCTTTGGAATAATTGGCACATCCCAATCCCATTCATTATAACATCAAATTTGTAATCATGACTAATTTAGCTGAAAAAAAATTGATGAAGCTTGAAGGTCGAACCATCAAAAATAAAACTCACCTAAAATCATTCGTAGCACATCCCATTGAGTAATAGTAGCAACATTGCACCAAATTGATTTGAAGCTCCAAGCCATTGACTAGCAACCATTGATTTTGCACGATGCACATTGCATAACGAGCCTCACAATGGACCTCTATCCTACACATCATAATGAAACACAAAAGTTTTTTCAAATTCCCATCAAGTAGCAACAACGTTATAGCAAAATTGCAACTTGATTTGAACCATTGACCAACAAGTTGCAAATAGTAACTATGCATAATGCACACTACATAGTACACAATGTGATAATGAACATCACAAGTTACAACAAACCTTTGTCCTACACATTATAATGAACCACAAAAGTGCCTTGAGCTTTCAATTCCACAACAAAAAAAAACACATTAGGTTTAACACAAGAAGTATTCCCCTCATTGATGTGAGCTTGAGAGAAACTTCAATGTTAACTCTAGATTTCGACACAATCAACAATTTGGTTGTTAAATTGCCTGTTGCATCCTTGATGCACAATGCATATATCAACCATAATGAAATGCCTATGGTTGGTGAATACAAACAAAGCTCCACAACTTTTTGGCAACATGACATCACTGAAGGGTAGGACTTGGCAATAAGAAAAAAAACATGAAAGCTCTTGTTGGTGACCTCTTACAACTATTGTGCAAAAAAGTTCGATGACAAGGAGAAAGACATTCTCATAAATAGGCGAAATCAATGGGTGAAGATGTCGTTTCTAAGCGAGATCAATGGCTGGCTTCATCACTATTTGACGAGACTGTCGCAACCCTACCTTGGGAGAGTGTGAGGATGAAACTCACACTCCCAAAGTTGGGACTTGGGAGTCCTCCAAGACTCTCAAAACTTCAGAGCTCGATTGCAGGGGTCAAAACACCTCTCATTGGGGTGTTCTTTATATCATTGAAAAGCTATTGAAGTGTAGATGTCGAAAATGGGCTTGCATGGGCCATTTGGACATATGTAGCACAAGTTATGGCAAAAAGAAGGGCCGAGAGTCAAACTAGCAGTTTGACACCCGACCACTAAAAGTCGGGAATTGACCCGACCTTGATGCGTGCAAGTGGAATGCAACACATCGTTGGAAAGCTCTTGAAGAGAGCTACAACTTTGCTTTCAAACCTCATCCCAATCGGAGGTCTGAGCAAAGAGTTATGATCGTGCAAAGTCCCGGGAGTCTAAACCGAGACAGTTTCGGGACTCCCCCTTGGGAGTCCTGAGACAAAAAACCATTCGAATGTGGGTGCCGCGGAAAGGCACAAAGTATACTATATGGGGGAAGGTGGTGGCTTCCCTTGAGTTCGGGCCGTGGTGAGTCAAATGAGTCTAGAGTTGCCCGTGGCTTATCCTAGCACCAAGGGTGCTCTAGAAAGTGAACTAACCAACTTGTTGGTTGATTTTGATGCAGGTTTGAGTAAGTGAATAGCTTGTCACTCTTCCTAGTCCCATCCCGGAGCTTTAGCACGCCCCTTTACCCTTTTTAGTGTTGAGAGCTGGGAACGTGCCCCGAGTCTCTCACAATTCCGCAACTTGAATAACTTAGCCCCAACTTGGGGCTAACTAGGGATTTGGGAGCGCATCAGAGACCCTAAATAATTTAGGGTTTAGACAGGCCAATTGGTGCCATCATCAGAGAGCTTTTTGGCCCATCCCATCCATCGCCATATGCTTTTTGGCAAACTTTCATCACTTGAAACCCCTTTTTTCCTTTGTACCAGGAGCTGCCATTTTTCTAAAGTAGAAATCTGGCTATAATTCGCCAGAAAAAAAAACACTGATGCTGGTTCACTCTGGCACAACCAACTCTTAGGGCCCTTAGTTTGGAAACGGCCCCACCCCTAGAGTTTTTACCCTACACCTACTCACCCTAGGGTCTGGCAGCAGGGTGTACTTGAAAGGGTGGAAGAATTGAAGGAGCCCCAACAGCAAAGTTTAGCAGAAAACTATGGTCAGTTGGCAAAATGTCCTGCCTGTTGGTATCACTGCTACCTTTAGTAACAAAGCTTTTTAGGCACATGTAATAAGATGTGTTTCTGACAAGAGTGGAGGAGTTTTCTTGGGTTTCCTTTAGGTGGTGTTCTTGGGGGCAGGGTCTTTCAGAGAAGTATGCAAATCAATGAGATTCTTAAGCTTGTCAATGGCTGGATCTTTACTTGAGGTATGGGCATGCTGGAGGGGGAGGAGGAGTAGGAGGATGATGATGATGATGTTGAGTGTGTCAAAGATGCCAGAGCATCATCACAGAGGGCCAGTATCATTATGTTTGCTGAAGAAGCTGTTTTGGCAGGTGTCCAATCCACAGGATTCACCATCTGTTGTATGCTTCATTCAAGGAAGCTACAAGGAAATCTGAGATGGGTCTACAGCAAATTTGAATGGGGTGTCAAAATCTCAGTGACCTTGCAGACTTCTTTGCAGGTGAGTGATTTTACACAATCTCTATTTAACTCATGCCAGCAAAATTTTCATATTTTGTGTTTCCTGTTGGAATCTTTGAATACTGTTTCTCAATAGTGTAATGATCTGCATGATACAAAGCTTGAGCAAGATTGTGGATCAAAACCTTTAAGTGTGGTTGCACATCTAGTTCTGAGAGAGATTTTAGCTAAAGATTCTGAGACCAGAACCTGTGGTGCTCTGTGACAACTACCACTCCAATGGGTGGAACCCTAGTCGGAGCAATTCATGATACCCATGTGACAGTATGTCCTGACATACTGACTGGCCAATAATGACATGCTGGATGATGCAACACCCATCTGGATGTAAGGCAGGTCTTGGGGCAGCCCTCTAGGGTTTCTTCCATTCCTGTTGACATGCAGTTCCAACACATGCTTTGCTTAGGGTCTAATCTGGAGGAGTTCTATGATCACATTTTAGTCTAGCTCTATAGAGTTTTATGTGTGCTTTTCTGTGAAAATTATGATGTACATGACTTTGTTGGTTTGTTTCAATCCATCTCTTTTTGCTTTTGCCCTACTCAGTTTGGTCACTACTATTTCTGCCAACTACAGTCTTCTAGAATTTGTGAAGCAATTATAGCAGGTTTCTCAAAGATTGAAATGTATCTAAATGAGTCTCTGTAAGCAGATCTTTTGATTCAAGAGTTTTAGTCTGAAACCCTACGTCATGATGAGGGCTTAGGGTTTTCACCCAGGATCATAGGCAACAACCAAACTTAGCATTGAGCTTGAGCATCTGCATTGTCCCATTTCCAATACGTGTCTGTAATGGGGTGGTCTTTAAAGCGCACTTGGGTCTCATTTGTTTTTACCTGTTGTCTGGTTTTCTATGTTTATTCTTATTGTGCATGTCTATTTTTTGTCCCCCCCTCCTTTTTTTTCTCTCTATGTTTCCCCTTCTCTGTTGTTTTGCTATTAGTTGCTAGCCAGTATCATAGCTGAGTCTTCTGTTGTTTCTGGACTTGCAACAGAAACTCATTATGCAGGTTAGTGGTTACACTGGCCCATACGCACTGTAGGAGGGAGCTGATGAAGTCAGTGTGGAAGTTGTGATAGATATCATACATGTTATTGTTGATGGTCCCTGAACAAGCCAGAGACTGTCACTGTTGTTCTTTCTTCCCAGTTCTGCAAGCCCTTATCTGGAAATCTTTCTTTGACTTAAAAGGAGAAGATTTAAGTGAAGATTTCTGTTTGGTATTTTCTGGCTTTTGAAATCTTCAACAGGAGTATTTCAAGGAGTTCTTAATCCTTTATGGGGAGCTTTGGAAAGCCTACTTTTTCCTCAAAAGAACATGCTCTTAGAATTCTCCAGCTTGTTTCTCTTGTTGTTCATTTTCCCTTGTTGGGTTCCTCTTCTTTTTTCCTGGTTGTTTTATCTTTCTTCTTGGTCTCTTTGGTCATCACTTTCTTTCTGTCAGGCTGAATTGAGATAGCCAGCATCATGGCTGCTTCTTCCCATTGCTTCTGGTCTTGATGCACAAACTGAGTACACTGGTTTGTTTCAGATAATTTTAGATCTTCATGAATCAAATGGATTTTTTGCATGAGTATTGTCTCATGTTGTGCAGGGACACAATTCATTATTTGACAGATTGGTTGGACCCATTGAATATCTTTGTCTCCAACAAACTTTACAGGCTGACAACATGCCATGCCCAACATGATTCTTGAACCTTGACATAGAAGAGCAGCCTAGTGGAATATGGCACATTTCATGGTGAAAGTAAGTGACCTAACCCTTGCAAGAACTGAGGTTGTAGAGGTTCTACATGTATCTGCTTCCCTCACCAGTACACAGGACAGTTTTTTTTTTCGGTTTCTGCCAAATTCTGGTGTCCTGAGTGAACATTGTTTCTCAAATCTGAGAAAAGAAACAAATTCCAGTGGTGTATGCATCTTTTGCAAAGTCCTTGTCAATTAGAGTTTTGACTTTTGTGAATAACAAGTTTGTGTTACTGATGGAAACACATGATCATCGTGACTGGCCTTCAGATCACATCAATGCCACCACCGGGCAGCTGAGCCTCAAAAGGAGCATAAGTGTACAATATATCACCCTGCAGATACAACATGTCTTGACAAGATGTTCATTGTTCACATTCTGTCACAGTACTGGTTTCTCAAGGACAGGTAATTTGGTTATCCAGAATCTATGAGAAATAAGAGAGCTAACGATGCTCAGATTAATCCAGGCAGGATCCAGGGATCTCCCCTTGCTCTGTGGACTTACATTGCACAGATGTGAAGAGAAAAGGTGGTCTTTTAAAGCTACAGGGTCCCAGTTCATCTATTGGCACAAGACCAATTACTGCTCAGGTGCAGTGAAATGCCATGACATGCACACCAATTCCTCCTGATGTTCTGGACTTGTTTCAGGTTGGCATTCAATCGATGCTGCAATGCAATGATGCTTCAGATCATCATCCTCCTCCAACAAAAGATGTCCTTATGACTCATCTGACGATGACAATGATGATGGAGAGTCGTTTTCAACATGCGGGTGTGTAAGTAGAAACATATATATGCCTTTCCTTCACATGCATATCTCATCAGTTTGCTTGTTGTCTCTGCAGAGACTTCACATCCTTGTAGGATTTGGGATACAATCATTTGCTTGAATTAGGAACCAATTTATGGGTAACGGATGGGAGACCTGCTTGTACTCTTTAGGCTGCTTCTTTGATATAATTCATCTTACCTTCAAATTGTGTGACCATGTTAACATAGCTTTTCCATCATTCCTTATGATTTTGGTTGAACTTGTGGTAAATGCAGATCATTTACATGATGAGCCACGTGTTTGATTTTGTCTCCCCTTGACAATAAGGATTGATTTGTGTAGTATGCCGTGTCTATCTTGAAACTCTTTCAGACTTTGAAGTACCCATCATGAAAGATGATGGGTAGGACCTCAGACTTGAAAACTGTAACATCAGACCCTTTTATTGTGTACAAAACATCATGAAAGTTTGAAGATTTGAAGACGGTAAGATTGGAGCCTTCTCATACACAAAAAAATCATAAGAGTTTGAAGATTTAAAGACCAGAAGGTTGGACCCTTCTCATACACAAATAAAATCATGAAAGTTTGAAGATTTGAAGTCTGTAAGATTAGATGCCTCTTTTGCACAAAGAAGTCACGAAAGTTTGAAGATTTGAAGACAGTAAGATTAGACCTTCCTTTGGCACGAAAAAATCATGAAAGTTTGAAGATTTGAAGGCAGTAAGATTAGACCCTTCTTTTGCACAAGAAGTCATGAAAGTTTGAAGATTTGAAAGGCAGTAAGATTAGACCTTCCTTTGGCACAAGAAATCATGAAAATTTGAAGATTTTGAGACACTAGGCTTACATCCTTCTTTTGTACAATAAATCATGAAAGTTTGAAGATTTGAAAGGCAGTAAGATTAGACCTTCCTTTGGCACAAGAAATCATGAAAATTTGAAGATTTTGAGACACTAGGTTTACATCCTTCTTTTGTACAATAAATCATGAAAGTTTGAAGATTTGAAGACAGTAAGATTTTACCCTTCTTCTATGGCACAACACAATCATGAAAGTTTGAAGATTTGAATCTTGTAAGATTCAACCATTGTCTTGCACAAAAGAAAAATCATAAAAGTTTGAAGATTGGAAGACTGGTTAATAAGTTCCGGGGGAAGAAGGCACTACTGTCGGGGTAGGCAGCACTACCTTCCCTTGCATAATAACCGAGGCACAATCGATGCTGAAGAAGATCTCCTTACGCCCACCCTCCCCACCCGCCCAACTTAGGGCATTTGCAGATAAGATCCTTGAGCTTGCTCCATGGGGCCGGAGCAAAGAAATTGTGCTGTGTAAAGCGCCCTCAAATTGCACTGTGCTCGTCTGCCAAGGTTGTTATGTTTTGGTGATGGCAGCTTCACTTAGCAAATCCATAAGGAAAGGTACTACTACTACTAGTACTAGGCTACTACTATTACTACACAACAATTTATTTCAAAGACAAAAAAATCACCCTCCAATATATATATATATATATATATATATAACACCACAAAAGCCAAAAAGAAAAAAAAAGAAAAAAAGAAAAAGCCACTATTAACTAGAAATAGCCACTATTAAATAGAAAGGTATTACAACACCACACACAATGTTACATGATAGGAAATCATCCGTCCCAACTACACACAAAATAAAAACAATGATTGGAGGTTTTCACTTTCGTATTGAGTTTTTGTTGTTTTGGAAGAGGGTGGTGGATAGGGTATGGTGCGGAAAATAAAACCCTTCAAAGTTGCATAGATATATATGTGTGTGTGTTGTTCCCATAAGAAAGGTTGCCTTTTTTTTTTTGGGTTAATGAAACCTAGTGAAGAGCCTCCACAAAAAAAAAAGACAAAAGAGAGAAAGTAAGTAAGAATTTGACCTAAAAAAACAAAAAAAAGAACACCCTTAAGGAAGGAGCTTCAAAATTTCATACTTCCCTCCAAATTTGTTGTTGTCATAAGT
>Ga0209611_10015232_pt1 | contig 10066 bp, 8 predicted proteins | sample S1TSphgellanicum_3_FD_187693 | JGI IMG/M metagenome (GOLD analysis project Ga0209611, IMG submission 187693) | Host-associated microbial communities from peat moss isolated from Minnesota, USA - S1T2_Fc - Sphagnum magellanicum MG (SPAdes) (version 2) | ecosystem: Host-associated > Plants > Peat... | reverse complement strand
CAAAACAACCCATCAATTGGATGGGTGCACCCAAAATCTAAACATGCACATCCATTAGCTTGGGGCCATAATTATTCACTACAAATGAATTATTGATAATGATTGGCCTAGGTGTAAAAACTTAAATATTAAAAATGAACTTCTTCATGCAACACATCTTGGGTTTTACATTAAATTCGGATTTAATGATTTGATTAATTGTTAAACTCAAGTCATAAATACCCAAAGTTGCTAAACCTAAATTAAAAAACTCAAAATGGCATATTTATGGGTGAGGACAAGGGGACATTAAACATTAAGTTAATTTAATGTAAAAATAAAACTTACTACTATGTGGTGGAGATGTTAATCAATGGAAGAATAAATTGCAACTATTTTTATTTTTCTTACCTAATACTTATTAGAATAGATTATAATTTTATTCATTTATATTACCTAGGTTTTAATTTTTGAGTAGTGTTTTTGTGTTTGACAAATTCTCACATCCTAGTGCAAAAATGTTGGTGCGTTGTTTCTAAAACCCCAAAATAACCAAAAGTCACCACATTACGAGGGAATTTTTAAAAAAAAAATTGCCATATTTAAAAAGGATCTAGGTTCTAGCACGTCACCAAAATATATCACAATTCCCAAACTTTTCTACTTCCTTGTACGAGGGTTTGAAGTATTGCCAAATTCGGCTAAGTTATTTTGTGTAGGCCTGATCACCAACCCACCTACCTCACAAATTTGAAACAAGAAACACTAGGTACTCCTCAATCCAAAGACTTACATAGTAGAGTAAATTGAATTTTTTAATTATATACCTGGGTATTAGTTGAAAAAAAATAATTTAATTTTAAAAAATAATAAATAAATAAATATTTTTAATATGCCAAATTTGGGTATGTACTAGGTAGGTAGAAATCTAGGAATTGGGCCCATGCTTAGCTTGAATTATTTCTGAGACAAAAAAAAGGAAAAAAAACCCTTCAAAACTCCTTTTTTGCCTACCCATTTAAAAACTCAACAAAAAGAAAGAAACTCAAATAATTATGTGTAAGGAAAAAAGAAGAAGAAGAAGAAGAAGAAGACGTGTGTCTATAGAAGACCAAATTTGGTGGCCAGAAAAGAAATTTCCAAGTTCTTTCTGGTTTGTTCGAAGGAAACGGAAATTCCTGTTGTTTTTTCGAGTTCCGTCTCCAGTGCAGCGCCTGCAGTGGTTCTTTGCGTCATGGATTGAGCCTGTGGTTTTGCGAAGCTCGGATCATGATCTGATAAGGGGTGGCGGCGGCAGCTGCAGTAGCAGTAGCTCTTGAGAGAGAGAGAGAGAGAAGGAATATCTCTTTTGTGGGCTGGCTAGAGAGCAATTCTATTCACCAAGTTTCTGGAACCGGTTCTTCGGACTTCTAGGGTTTGTCGTTTTCTCGGTGTCGTGCAAGTCTCGGAGTCGTAATTTGTGTTCGAAACTTGTTTCTTGAAGATTGGACAAAAGGATAAGCCGTAGTAAGTGGGAGAATTTTGTTGGAAGATTTTTAGTAGCTCTGGTGTGTAGAAAGAAAGTCGAGGAGTTTTGTTTTGTTTTGTTTTGTTTTGGATTTTTTTGGTTTGTGAGGAAGTCTATGAGATTTCTCTGACTCTGATATTGGGAGTAGTAGTAAGCCATCTCTGCTGGAAGATTTTCGGAAGGTTTTGGAAATAAGAGTCCGTTTTTTTAGTGTGTGTAGAAGAAAGACAAATCTAGGGTTTTCTAGGGTTTTGTTTTGTTTTGTTTGGGACCGAAAATGGTGTCTGTCCCGAGTCATATGGGGACTTTGCACTATCTGATGACGAGAACAGGCCTGGGAGAGGATGGAGATCATATGCATGTCATGGCCATCTCTCTGTTTGTGACGCTTCTATGTGCTTGCATAGTGTTGGGACACTTGTTGGAGGAGAATCGGTGGATGAACGAGTCCATCACTGCTCTTGTACTTGTAAGACTATCACAAGACTTTTTTCCAAGCTGAGAAGGAATGTTGTATCCATGTCTGCAAAAGATTTTGTCTTTCTGGTGGTACTGGAAGGAGGCTGTTGTTGAGGAGCTTAATTGTGTGTGGCACCTTGGTTGTGCAGGGCTTCTGTACTGGAATCATAGTTCTGGTCACAAGCAAGGGATCAAGCTCTCACATACTCCAATTCAATGAGGAACTTTTCTTCATCTACCTACTTCCTCCTATCATTTTTAATGCTGGGTAAGGATATTCTCCAACACCTGCAAGGGTATGTGGGGATGGCCATCCTAACAAGGGCTGTCAATGAATTCACAGTAATCTGCCTTGTCTAAGAACTTTAATCTAAGGAAAAGGGTTTTGAGATGTGTGGGGTAGCAGCCATGCAGAAGTTCTCAGGGTTCTTTCATACAATTATTCTTTTGGTTTTTTGGTTGGCAGTTGGAGATTTTCAGCCTACATTGGTTTCCTTGAGACTTCCCTTGAATGTAGTTCTGCTTTCCAATTCCATGATGCAGATCAGTCTGCTGTAACTGAATGTGTGCCTCATGAATATCTCAATTGATATATAGTTTCAACTCATAGTCTTTCAATGTGGTACAGGGAATACCCTGTATGGACTTGGGAAGAATGATTTTCTAGTGTACTGTGGAAAGTCCTTATTAAGAAACCTTATAGCAATGGTGGTGTGTATTCTGCATGGTTAGTCTTGCTTGTTGACACCCTTTGAGACATGGTTATGTATGCTTGAGAGATTGAGCTTGACATGCTGTTTGGGTTGCATTGACAGATTTCAGGTCAAGAAGAAGCAATTTTTCCGGAATTTTGCAGCAATTATGCTCTTTGGTGTGGTTGGGGTCTTCATTTCTTTTGCCATCATCTCAGCTGGTGTGTGCCATCTATCTATCTTTGTTCTTCACCCTAGGTGACCTTTCTCCACATCTATTGACAACAGCTGTCCATTTTTGTGTATCAGCACATATTTGCCTCTCCTTGTGTGCAAATGTGGATATTCGATTCTCACAAGGATTTGTTGGGTTTGCAGGTTGCAGTTTTGTATTTCCTAAGCTTGGGCTTGGGAAGCTGCTTATCCAGGATTATCTTGGTGCGTTTGCTCTGACTCTTATGGGATTTCTTTATTAAACGAGGCTGTAAACTGAAGCTTAAACTCATAGAAGCATTTTGTGTTGATATATTCTTCCTCCCAGCAGATTTCTTGCCTTGACATAACTGACATTTTGGATGTTGTTATGTCAGCTCTGGGGACCATATTCTCTGCAACAGACTCAGTATGTACACTGCAGGTAGGGTAGAAAGGTCTATCCATCCTCAATAATTTTCCATGAATGCTCCAATTGACATCTATCAAGAAGCAGCAAGTACTCATAGGTTGCTCAACAAAGTCTTGGCTGGCGTTTTTCACTTTTCTTCTCTATGGCTTTTCTTTGCAGGTTCTTAGCCAGGATGATACACCTTTGCTGTACAGCCTTGTTTTTGGGGAAGGAGTTGTAAACGATGCTACCTCTGTTGTCTTGTTTCGGGCAGTTCAGAAGTTGACCTTTGATGACTTCACTGGCCTGGAGGTGTTGCAAATGACTGGCAGCTTCTTGTACCTATTCTTCTCTAGTACGGTCCTGGGTATTATGGTAAGTTTGCTCCTGCAACTTTTATGGATGCTATTTGTGCAGACAGATTTGCCAATCTAAGGCTGCTGGGAAACAGAGTTCTTGTTGGTCCAATAGGCATGAATTTTCAGAGTGCATGACTCTGGCACTCGAATTGACTTTGGTGCAGATTAATGTTCCTTATTACTGGATGTGTTGCATTTTGCAGACAGGCCTCTTGAGTGCATACATAATCAAGACACTGTACTTTGGACGGTGAGCATGTGTTTGTGGATTTTCTGCCCATGATTTGTGACACTTGTGTGATGTGATTGTCACCACTGTATTTTGAAGTGGCTGACCTGTTGCTTCTTTTACCAAGTCAAGTATTTGGGAGCAGTTGATGAAAAGGAGTCTTTTGGTTATATAATGCAGGCACTCTACAGATCGTGAAATTGCAATAATGACTCTAATGGCGTACCTCTCATATGTCTTGGCAGAGGTATGTTTTGCCAGGATTGGCACTTGGCCATTTTGTTTGGGTCAGTGGTTGAACTTGTTTGGAATGTAGAGGTCTCTCTTTCATTTCCTGGAGAAGAATTAGGCCTTTCACCCTTAAAGTAAGGACCTTTATGGACTTCCACACTGATGCAGTGTTTCCTTGTGTATGCAGCTCCTTTTTCTCAGTGGTATTCTTACTGTCTTCTTTTGCGGGATTGTTATGTCACATTATACATGGCACAATGTTACAGAAAGCTCTCGAGTTACCACCAAGTATGATCTCCACTTATTGTCTCTTGGGCTCTTTTTCATGAATATCTGAAATCTGTTTGCTCTATGTTATTTAAGTACACGATATGTGGATAGATTTAATTGATGATTATTCCTGAGAGGGTTTGAGGACTATCTTCTAGCAATGTTCAATGAATTCATGTTGGATTCTGTTCCGCTCCACAAGACAGAGAATGTGGTGTCTGGACAGTAAACACAATGAGAATTTGTGTTTATTCTGCATAAATTATCTTTGTGGATAAGAATGTTGTTCATGGTTAACTGGGTATGGGGAGTCATTTGAGGGAAAATATCAAGAAACTTGTTGATGTGAAATTGTGGCCGGTCCAACTGCTGTTCATTCAATACCAAATATCCTATGCCTGGACCATGTGTGACCCAAATTGTGTCTTTCATGGTGACAATCATTCTCCATGACTTTCTGAGGTGCTCAATACCCAAATGTTGTTTGGAGGATTGACATTGAAAAGTTTCCAGGAACTGAATTCTGTGTCTTCAGACTGTACTAGATATATTCTGAATGTTACTTTGGGTGGCAGGCATGCATTTGCAACCATGTCTTTCATTGCAGAAACTTTCATCTTCCTTTATGTGGGCATGGATGCCTTGGATGTTGACAAATGGAAAATGGCCACAACAACGTGAGTTCTACACTTCCCTTGGGATTTTTCTTGTTTCTTGTTTCTGTAGACTGGCTGTTGCTTACATCATTACATCATCTCACTGTTGTGGTGTGTTGGGCAGTTTGGGTCAATCATTTGGGCTTTTCAGTACACTGTTGGTTTTGATCCTGGTGGGTCGAGCAGCATTCGTGTTCCCTCTGTCAGCCCTTTCTAACTACATACGCAAATCTTCAAATACCAAGATTGGTATTCGCCAGCAGGTACTGACTCCACCATATATGAAATATGCTGTGCCACTCAACATGATCTTGCACAAAACAGTTGTGTCAATGATGATTCTGCACCTTTAATTTGTTGAGTGTGACTGTGGGTAAGTTTGAAAAGATTTTGGTGTTGTGGATTAAAGTTTGTTGGCAGTGGAGGTCTAAGGACTGATGATGATCCAATCAAGGGTTAATTCCTGGCATAGTTCTGGAATATTAAGAAACTTGAATAATGATGATGACATTGGTTCACTTTTGCAGGTTATTATTTGGTGGGCTGGATTGATGAGAGGAGCTGTATCTATAGCCCTTGCATTCAATCAGGTACACATATCTGTCTGTTCTCTGGAATTTATGCCAGGTTGTCTACCTGTGGATGCTAGACATACATATAGAGACAGGGTGTCAGTATTTAGTTTGTGCAGATAAAGAGAAGATTCTTCACTCATCAATGTATTGTCCGGGGTTGTGCACGTGAAGGGATTCCCTTCTGAAAAGACTTCTCTCTTGCTTTGTGTTCCACATCTGCAAGTCTGAAGGCTGAATCCATAGCCCTAGCTCTGCTGTGGTGAAAATTTAAGTTATGCACATGGAATCAATGCTTGTCTGGAGTTTTTAGAGGGTACCTGGAAAGCTCATGCAGACCTTTTGTATCATGGTAAGTATCATTACTGTAGTGAGTACCCTCAGGGAGCTGGTAAGTACCCTGAAGGAGTCGGTCTCCTTCCACACTCTGCTGGTGCTGGTTATCCTTCCATTACATGTGGCGTATATGATGAAGAGGCCGTTGCAAGCATAGTCTGATGAGAGCAAACATCTTCTGTGTCTCTGTTTTCTCACATCTTTATTGATTCCTGCAGTTCACCATTTCAGGAGATGCAAAGAATCCAGAGTTTGCCACAGCCATCACCACAACCATTGGTGTTGTGCTATTCAGTACAGTGGTAAGTGAGACATGAAAAGTGTTTGCTACAGCTGGTCCAGGATTTCTGTAGGCCATTTGTGGTCTATAACATAAGGATTGAATATGATTCATGTCTTACTGTTATTCAGCTCTTCCTCTTCCTTTGCAGGTAGGCAGGAGCAGTTACAGGTTGCTAATCCAAACACATTTTGCAGGTTTTTGGTATTCTTACAAAGCCTTTGATTAACTGGCTACTTCCAGTGTACTTGCGGTCATACTCCATCAGTGACACATCAGATCCTCCCTCTCCTAAAGATCTGAACTCCATAAACGACTTCCATGTCCCTCTGCTCTTGGATTCTGAACAACGTGCCAATGGAGGCGTCTTCAATGGGATGGCCCCAAGGCGCAGTTCTCTGAGTATGCTGCTAGCTGCTCCAACTTCATACATTCATGAACTTTGGCGATCATTTGATGACTCATATATGCGGCCTGTGTTTGGTGGTAGAGGATTTGTCCCTTATGTTCCTGGCTACTTGAGTATTGCTGAGGAAGATGAACGTAATTCTTCACACTTCTAGCGCCTGCAATCGCACTCAGTAGAAATATGTCATATTTCTTGTATTGAGGGGAAGAACAACTGAAGGTGCTTTTACATCAACTTCTTGTTTTGCAATCTGCTGATGGCAAATTGACTGAAGCTTTGCTACAACAGGCAAGTGGATTTGAGCAAGCATAGACAAATTTGCACCAAAAAGGATCATAAGCTCTGAATGACTTTTGTAAGAAAAGGTTTTTTTTGTGAGCATCCTGGTTCTTCCTGCCAAAGTCTTCCGCCAAATTGTTGCCACTGTTATCTTTTCAGGAAGTGGGAACGCACATTTGGTCTGTTCTGAAACTCCTATAATGTATATTTGCAATTGTTCCTTCGAGGACAGTCACTTTTTTAATGCAAAGGGTGCCCAGGTCAAGAATCGTAGACTATGCACCCATAGCAAGTAATAGTCTTAAGATGATTAGAGTGACATTTTCAAAGCCTGATGGTATATTCAGAAGGATGTTCTCAGGGGCTCATTCTTTGAGAGATAGGTGAGTAGAATGTATTATTTTGGTAGCTTTTGACAAACAATATGGGTTTTGGGCTCATTATAATTTTTTGGGTCAAATCTTTTGCTGGTTTGTTTTCCTAACCATAATTTCAAAGTGACTCTGAAAATGTGTTTATTGGATGTCTTCTTCTTCAGTGATACAAGAGCAATTCGCTGTTCTCTGTGTTGTGCCTCCAGAGAGTTTTTTGTTATTCAGGTGATGGTTGTGGAAAGGAATAGGTGTAGGTGCCTCCATGGTAGTGCCTGACAGCAATTCAAATACTTCAATTCAATGCACGGATTCTATACCTGCAGGATTTATCTTCTTAAAGTTATCATATTGTTTTCATTTTCATTATAGATATGTTTCTCCCTTCTGGATTGCTTTTCTTAGTGGTGGACAAGTCCTACAGTTGTGAACTAAATCATAATGGTAAATAAATAGGAGGATAGATCTGTGCCACTTTGTAGATTTCAGTTGTCAATTTCAAACTATGTTTCCACCTTCTCATTGGCTTGTTATGGATCAATTTGATAATCTGCTGGGAATTGAAGTTCTGGAAAGCCTTCAGCCTTCTGGAAGGACAGCAAGCCAAGAGAATGAGGCCCTAAAAGATTTCTGTTTTGAATTCATGGTTTAGTGCTCTCCTTCTTAGGGTGTCTGGGTCATATACTTTGAGATTGGAAAATATGAGAGAAGTAAATGGGGGAGGGGGAGGGGATATTATTAAATTGGTAAACCTCCATTTCCTTTACCATTATTCTTACCTCTTTCTCAAATTTTCAAAGTGATTTTTCAATTAAGTTTTTAGGATTTATTTAATTATTAAAGGTTATTCCATAAATCCAAAGTTTTTTCCCTGGCCATGGGAATCTTAGCCACTTGTGATATGTATCACCAATATATATACATTATATAAACATACTAAAAGTAGGTCTGAACTAGGTATGATTTACACATTTAACAAAATAGTTTGCCCTAAATCATTAATATGTCTTTTTCAATAGAATCACCTAAGAAAATAATAAGTGCATACTTATTTTATTTGAATTTTGTTCTAAATTCAGGTTTCCACATGATTAAATGAAATGCCCATATTTTATCCAACTAGTTTTAAATGACTAAAACATAATTACGACCATGGCTTACATGATTGTTTTAAATTAGTAGAGGATCAAACAACCAAGTTTTATATAATTGTTTAAAGTACTAGAATAAGTTATTAATGAACATTATTTTCATACAACATTTGGTTTCTATTTCTTGTTTAATATGTTTTACAACCAAAATAATATATATATATATAATTAATTTGTAGCTCACATTTTTTGGAATTATTAATGGGTGATTAGGTTGCAAGAAAAGAACATGAAATGCATGATAAACCTTTATAAAATTTGAAAACATGATAAAAACATGATAAAAGTAACTTGATCACATTGACCTTCATTTTGAGTAACTCAAATGACTTGTTTTAAAAATTGAATGTCAATTGTGGTCTATAATCAACAATAATGTCATTGTAGAAACCAAAAACATGATAAAAATAACTTTGTAAATTTATGTTGAAAATTAACAAAATGAACCATCTTTATTAATCAAACTACCACCATCAAAATAGAGTATAAGAATTAGATGGTGACAAGTTAGTGATTGTGTCCACTGAAATTAAAGATTAAAACAACATTAGGATATGTTAATTAAAAAAATCCACACACCATAAGAATGAAGAGATAGAAATTTGATTTCCCTTTTGCCTCCAAGATGGTGTGTGTGGAAACACAATCAAATTTTAAACAAATGACCATGCCATTAAAAATGATGCTCAAAAAACATGTGTAATGATGAAATACTGAAGAATTCTAAAGATACATATGTAATTCTTCTAAAGTGTTACTTTGTGTTATATCAAGAAATCTTTATCATTGAAAGATACAACTATGTAAGAGTTTACAAACAATTAAGCTGGGTTTAAACTTAAATCTCAAGTTAGAGATGTCCTTGTTTTGTAAGTTGTCAAAACTAGAACATTAATTAATGTGACACACACTTGAAACTTGTCCCGCATATTTGGCAATACAAGGAGGCACCAAATGTTGTGAATACTAAGGATTGAATGTTGCAATTTTCATATTAAAGAAATTTGTAAAGTGAAAGTAACATAGTGTCATTATCTTGAATTTGGTCATTAATTGAGATGATATTAGAAAAATAAGTTTTTAAAATACATTGCATTTAAACAAGTGAAAATAAGGTGAAACTCATATTACATTGAAGGTTGTGATAATTTAAGTTTCATCTTAATTTTACTTTTTTTCTTAAGTGTCTTCATTATTGTTGTGCTTATTATTGCCATAATTATTTCTAATTGTGTGCCTTAGATATTGTGGTACTAAGTTTCAATCCTAATTCAATAATTTTTTTTCATTTTGCATATAACAAGGTTTGAGGTTGAAATAAGGGGTAACAAGTGAAAGGAGGACCCAAAGGTAGGGTCAACTTATGGATTCAAAATTATTATTTTTTTCATTTGTGTTCATTTGTGTGTGAAAAACACAAAAACTTTGTTGACACATTGTCAAATGCATTTATTGAAAAAAAGAAGCTTACAAGCTTCAATTTCACACATAGAGGAGCAAGATTTGCAAAAGGTTTGACATGCACTTGTGAAGAAGGTTGTTGATAAAAGGGATGATAATGATATTGGTTCTTTGGATCTTCCTTAGGGCCATCTTCATAATCTTGATGATGATTGACTTGCCACCAAAGTACAAAGAGTACATGCATACAAAACCCACTTGGTTCACATCTCTTGAAACAC
>Ga0209611_10015231_pt1 | contig 10067 bp, 11 predicted proteins | sample S1TSphgellanicum_3_FD_187693 | JGI IMG/M metagenome (GOLD analysis project Ga0209611, IMG submission 187693) | Host-associated microbial communities from peat moss isolated from Minnesota, USA - S1T2_Fc - Sphagnum magellanicum MG (SPAdes) (version 2) | ecosystem: Host-associated > Plants > Peat... | reverse complement strand
ACCTCATAACTCATCCTCTTTTGTGTCCCATAACAGAAAAGCTTGGCACTCCTTTATAATTGATAATGTCCGATAACTGGTTTGAGTGTGCTCATTACCATGAATAGTCTCAATAACCTATGCAATCTCACTAGTTACCTGGAACCCAAAAATCTAGATGCTTTTTCATCTAGTGGTTCATCTTCATTCATTTCATTGAAAAAAAGAACTTGGGAGGGACACACCATTTAATTAATAGAAGTAACAATAGGAAACCTTTAAAAAGGTCATGTTTTGGTGAAGGGGTTTTTCTTTTTTAATTCAGACATAGCAACCAAGGGGTTTTTTTTTTCCAATCCTTTGATGTACCTACCATGTAGTCACATTGATAATCATCCCCATAGGAGGAATTAGCCAAATTTGGCTACAGGTCAGAGAGGAAAGTAATAAATTTTAAGAATCTCATATTTTGGCGACCTGTTAGACATTTTTTTCACAAAAATCCTTTGTATGAGTGAATTCATTTGCTGCCAAGAGGCAAAAATTCGGCCAGGAAAAAAAATGCTCATAGCATCAAACACTGTACAAAAGTGGTAGCAAACTACCCTTGAACTAAAGTTTGCATCAAAATGTCATAAAATTTTCTCCGAAAAACAGTTTTAAAAAAACATTTGGCAATTTTTCTCTTAAAGAACAGGGAATTTGCAACAGGACATTAGTCCTTTTAATTCTCAAGGTCGAAGTTTTGCCAAAATCCACCAAACAAATAATCACTTAATTCTTGGTTTTTTGAAAATTTTAAGAATCAAAGAACATGTGGTTCCAAAATTTTGAATAGTCTTGCAGAATTAAGATAACCTCTGGTGGTTCCCAAGGATTTGAAAAGTTCATAAGCACCAGCGAGAGAGTCTGATGAAAGAATTGGCAAAGAACTGGGCTTTTCAGGGGAGGTTCTTTGGCCAATTCTTTGAGATTTAGAGAATTTATTGTTTGATTTTCTGAAAACTAATGGGTCAAGCGTCCATATACCTGACCCTTCCACCACAAGTGACTAACTAGCTAACAATCCACTACCTTCAAATTATCTCATTGATAACAATTGGCTGCTTGCAACTCAGAACGGAGTAAACACAATAAAAAAACAAATCTAAGAAGCAGTTAGAGTAGTTCCTGTTTCTACAAGGAACTTCAAGCTTGAGACACACAGTAGAATACCTCCATTAGCATCTTGTGACTAACTAGTTTCTGAACAAGATTGCAATGATACACAATGCCATTGATCCCAACCTTGGCATCAAAACCGATGAGCCCAGCAAATCCAGGAGTACCCTCCAGGGATTGGATGCTGAATGGATAGTCCTTTGATTTGTGTCCCATAGTCGAAGCTGCTAGTGCTACAATGACATCAACTTTGCATCCAAAACTTTCTTGAGCTGGCAACACAAATGTCCATGTTTAGAAACAGCTTACACTTGGAATTGTAGTTGTTGCATGTATGCTGCCAAGACTCCATGTTTGGCAGCCGCACATGTAGGACACAGCAGCTTCATTGGTGTTGGATGCAGGATTCTTTGTCCCTGTAATTACAATGAGAATAACAGCATGGAACCAGACCATGTGATAGTACTCACTGTACGTTCAGAACAGTAACTAGCAAACGGCCTCTGCTTTGAATGCACAGTGATGTCAACTTGGTGCCATCAGGTTAACACTGACTGAATAATTGCAACAGTGATTCATGACATGCTTCTACACTTCACATACCATATACTCAAGGCTCTCAAAGCTACTGAATAGTCAGTGAATCATACAAACCTGATGAAGTCAAAAATGAACTTTGGCAGAATGATGATAAAATCAACCTGTTTATGCCCTGTTTATGCTTTTACCCTACTGCCAGGAAAGTTGGTGACCAGTCCATGGCTGTGGATGATACATTGAGCTAATTTTCTTCACCATTTTCATCAGCTTCATCAGGTGTGTCTGCACCAACTTCCTCATAATCTTTTTCCAATGAAGCCAGGTCTTCTCTTGCCTCTGAAAATTCACCTTCTTCCATGCCCTCCCCAACATACCAGTGGACAAATGCGCGCTTGCTATACATCAGGTCAAATTTGTGGTTGATGCGAGAGAAAACCTCTGCTACAGCAGTGGTGTTACTGATCATGCACACAGCCCGTCGCACCTTTGCAAGGTCGCCACCAGGCACTACTGTTGGTGGTTGATGATTGATTCCGCACTTGAATCCAGTTGGACACCTGCAAATTTATGAGAGAATAAGTGCAATGATGCCATGCTACTCACGTCAGTCACATCCCAGGCTGCTCTTTCAACCCATAATCTAGCCATTGTTATAATTGACATACAAGAAACTGGTCATGAAATGGAGCTCAGAAGGTGACAAACTCGTCACATTTCTTGGATATTGTACTCTGGAGAAATCTTAAAATACTTACCAGTCAACAAATTGTACAGCACGTCGGCTCTTAATGGTTGCTACGGCTGCTTGTACATCTTTGGGTGTGAGATCACCCCGAAACATCATGCAACAGGCCATGTATTTGCCATGGCGTGGGTCACACTTGGCCATCATAGATGCTGGTTCAAAAACACTGGTTGTGATTTCTGCAACAGAGAGGTTCTCATGGTAGGCTTTTTCAGCAGAAATAACAGGGGCATATGAGGACAGCATAAAATGTATTCTTGGATAAGGGACAAGATTCGTTTGAAACTCTGTTATGTCGACATTCAGGGCACCGCTGAAGCGCAGTGATGCAGTCAATGAAGAAATGACTTGTGAGACGAGCCGATTCAGATTGGTGTATGTCGGCCTGTCAATATTAAGTGACTTCTTGCAGATATCATATATTGCTTCATTATCTAGGAGCACAGAAACATCCGTATGCTCAATGAGGGAGTGGGTTGAGAGCACACTATTGTAAGGTTCTACCACTGCAGTTGACACCTGCCAACACACACAGAAACAATCAATTAGCTGAGAGATCATGGTCAACATCAAAACCATATTGTGCAGAGCATACACCCAAGTTGGCAACTTACATTGCTACCAGAGTACTAGCAGTTATCCAGGAGCTTCTGTGATGAATGGAAGCCTCACCTGCTTTCATCAGTAGACATACCTGTGGGGAAGGATAGATAGTGAAGCCTAGTTTGGACTTCTTCCCATACTCCACAGACAACCTCTCTAACAGCAGGGCACCCAAACCAGAGCCTGTTCCACCTCCCACAGCATTGAAGACCAAAAAACCTTGCAAGCCCGAACAAGCATCTGCCAGTTTCCTAACTCGGTCAAGACACAATTCCACAACATCTCTTCCCACTGCAAAATCAGAACACAGATATTGTTAGCTTTCTGTGCCACTCATAAGATTGTGAGGCTAGTACTCATGACAACACAGCAAATAAGAAGCCAATGCCTCAAGCAGGACAAACAATGCCACCTCTCAGTCCTCTTGACCAACTGAGGGAAAGAAGGTCACCATACAAATGACCCTGCAGAAAGGAGATTGGACTATATCCAACTTCTGAGCAAAATCAGAATAGACTCACAACCACCTCCTTACAGAAGACATGGCTATGTACATAGAGCACCACACTGTTGAGTGCTTGATGCACCAAAGAAGGGTTAAACAAAGAAACTTGCCTGTGTAGTGCCCTCGAGCAAAGTTGTTAGCTGCATCCTCCTTTCCAGAAAGCAGTTGCTCTGGATGGAAAAGCTGACGGTAAGAGCCATTCCGAACCTCATCAATAACAGTGGGCTCCAGATCTACCAGCAATGCCCGAGGCACATGCTTCCCAGCTCCTGTCTCACTGAAAAAAGTGCTGAAGGATTCCATTTCCACACTCCCTTCACCTCTGCAGCAGCCATGATGAATTTGGAGCACATTTCATTAAAGTTTGCCGTCTGCACAAAGAATGACCTAAAAACAAATCTGGGTTTGGGGGGCAGCACATCATGTATCTTGCTCATGCCACCACACCTCCCATCAAGCTGAATGTTGCATCTCTGTTTGTTTCAAAAACTTCAAGATTGTTCCCTATTGAGATGCTCCATGACACAAATCTATCATAGCTTGACACTTGATCTCTCGTGAAGAGGGCTGCAATTCATTCAATGAGGAAGGCATCGCGTGCAACTGGTCTGCACTCTATATCTGCATCACATATTTCTATGTATCCACCTTGTTGTAGCTCACTTATACAAAACAGAATTCACGAGTCTGACTCTCACACAGATGACGAGAACAGCCACTCCCTAGACAAATTTCACTTCTCATGAAAGTCACAGAATACTTTGGCACGCACATCATGATAGCTTCCAACGCTCCTTGTAAAGCAAAAAAGGATTCACCGATTGAAACGAGAATCGGAGTTTGTGTGCAACGGCACAGAAGTACTGCAGGGAACCTTGTTTGTGCAGCTCTTTTGTGCAACGTAGCAGCTATTGCCCCAACCCACCTAGTTAGTTTCATGACGCTACACGGAAGAATTCAGCTATGACAAGCAAACGAGGAGTTGCAAAACTTCCACGACCGACCAAGGTTCCTATCTCTTCAGCATGTTGTTTCCATCCTACTTCATGACGGAAGAATTTTTCAAAAGAGTAGGTGTGAGTACAGCTTGAATCATCTGTGAACGGTGCTGCAACTGATCTCTAACATCTATGGAGGATTATCGAAAGAACGTCTCCGCGAGTCTAAACCTTGCAAAACTTTTTCAAAGAGTTCTGAGTACTAGAATCGGTGAATCGCGATGCTCTCAAACATCTTATATCGAATATTATCCAAAGGATGTCCAAACCTTGCGGTCGCACAGGATATAAGTTCCTGCCGACGCGTTTGCGAGAAAAAGCTGCGACCTAAACATCACAAAACTGGCATCTATGCTCGGAACACATCCGGAATTTCTCGAACAAGACGAGGAGAAAGACTGGCGGAAGAAGATCAGACATATTATTATAGTCCGCTCGAAGCTTTTCAAGACTTTCTCGCTAAGAACTGCAACATCGCTAATAGTACTCCTAGAACAGAGGGAGTCTTTCCCAACACGTGAAAAACTATCGTAAGACATGCTAAACTATATTTCCCGCGAAGATCTTCAAAGCAAGCACTTATCAGAAAACGCCGGAACAAAAACGTCGGACAGAAACAAATTCGCAAGCTTACAAAACAACGCTTCTCGGAGACTCGACAAGGTTTGATAGTTGATACCAGACTAGACATACAAAAGAATTGGAAATTATTTTAACAAACGAGAAAAACACAAAGAGAGGCGGATATCTGTGGTAAGAATCATACGTGATAAGGTTGCCATCGGGTTGAATCCCGTGCTCCAGACAGAAGAGCTCCCAGCATGCATTTCCGAGTTGGATTCCCGCTTGTCCGACATGAACACAAATAATTTCCCTCATTTTTAATTTTCTTTGGTTCTTTGGTTTTTTTTGTCCTTCAAAATTTCTTCAAACAAAACGAAAACACACAAGTAGAAGAATGAACTGGAACAGATCGCGAAGAGATCCGATCGAGTGTTGTGGGCGATGAAGAAGAAAGCCAAAGGGGGCGACGCTGGCAGCTACGAAGAAGAGGAAGAAGCTCGTGCGTCGTCGATTTGCAGCGTTGCGTTCAGACTGGCAGACAAGAGCGCTCTTCAGAGAACCCACGCTGTGTATGTACTCCTCTTCGTCTCTCCCGATTTTCTTACCGTTTTTACCGCACTTTTTTTTTTTCCATTTTTTTTACCCCGTTTCGTAAAATCCACGTCTGCCTATGTAGTTGGCCCATTTATCTCGGGGACGGGAAAAGAAAAAGAAAAAAGAAGAAAAAGAAAAGAAGAAGATTAAAAGAAGAAAAAAGGTTTCTTTTTAGATTTTATTACGCTTTTTTATTTTTTATTTGACTGGGTCCGATCCAGTGTTTCGTTTTTTTTTTCTTTTTTTTCAAATTTGTGAGATAGGTGATTTGGCTATCATTTAGAAGAAGAATTTGCCAGATTTGGCTACAGGTAATAGAGGAAAGTAGTAGAAAAAGTCTAGGAATCATGCTAACGACATGCTACAAGTTCAGTAAATTTTTTCTTATGGCGAATTTTGGCTACTTGGCGACAAAAAAAAGTTTGGAATTGTTTGGGTTTTTTTAGTGTACATTCCAAAAAAATGCAACAAAATTTGGGAAAAAAAACTTTCTAAACCACAAAACTGAAAAAATAAATAAAAACACACTGGCTATAACCACCAGTGAATTTTTATTTTTTTTAATTTCAATTTTTTTCATGTTGCATCATTGGCTAGCATCCTAAAGAGGGATTTAGCATTAAATGATGACAGGATTTTAGAACCAATTTGTTTTTTTTAATTAGTTTATAAAATGATATTTGACGAAATTTTTTCAATTTTATTTTCAAAATTTGTCAAACAATTTCAGGACAACTGAAACATTTTGGAAGAATATTCCTTTTTTTAAACAAAAAAACCCTCATTTTGGCCAAATTTCCACACCCAAAAAAGCTGTTGCTTTGCATATGTCTGTTTTTCTTGTCCTTGCCTAATTACTTTCACTCAGGGCATTTTTTCTCAATTTTGTGAGGTCTTCGGTCTGGGCAATCAACAACAAGAGGACTTAGACAAATTTGGAAAAGAAAGAAGAATTTTCTTTGGAATTGTTTTATATTTTCTCAACATGCTAAAACCTATGTTAGTACCTTAGGCCTTACTTAATTACATTTTTGGAATTGTCAAATATTCTGAAATTGCTTGCCATGTTGAAAATCTGAGAAAAAAACTCTAAGCACACTAGGCTTCATTATTTAGTGTAATGCTAAATTATAAAATATTGTTAATTTTTTTTGTTTCAAATCTAGATGACAAAAATAATAAATATTTATTAGGCACCCTTTGGGATATTTCTTCCCAAAAAAATCCTTTATAGAAGTCATGCTTTTTTTTTAAAAAAAATTGCCTAGCAGTGAAAACTCATCACAAAAGAAAAAATGATGCTTTCACTTAGTCAGTTTGTTTTGCCTCTTTCCTTAACAATTTTGCAGGTGTGGTGACATCAAATAAACCAATACAATACACACATACATATTTCCAAAAAACATTTTAAACATATATATATATATACAATATATCATATTTTACATTGAAAATGAAGGTGCAATAATAATGGGGCGAATTAATTATATGTGTGCCAAATTATTAAGTAGGTAGTTATTTTATTAGTAAAATTTTAGTACACATGTAAATTCACCCATCAAACAATTGCACCTTCATGTCTAGGTAGAATATGCTTCAAAAGTGAACATTAGAAAGTTTGGGAAAATTATTGATTCAAACACTACTACATAAGGTGAAATGTTGAAAAATTGGAAGTAGTTGAGTTTATATACCAAATTCCAACATAAAGTGATTTTCATGTTTGTGTCTTATCCTAGTGTTCATCTCTTTGAAAATTGTAAAGGAATTATTACCACATTACAAATTAGGTCATATTGTAACCGTATTAGATCAAATGGAATATTTAAGGACAAAAAAATTTGGCCAGAAAAAAGCAATATTGGCTGGGCTTGCAATGGCAAGAAATGAAGACCTTAAAAAAAAACTTCTTCTTCACACAAACACTAAGGAAAATGGGAAATTTTCATAGTGTATTCTACTCCAGCCTTGTCATTCCAGGGATGTTTTGAGAATCACATAATACCTTTACCAAATTGTCAGTTGTTCAGACTTCACATGCACATTTGTGTATGTCAAGACACTGATTCTGCCATAACAAAAAAAACTGAGCATTTCTGTCCATAAATTCCCTTGAATTAAAGCTTGAGTTCCATCATAAAGGTTGAATACTCACTTGGTGTGTTCTTTCCAACAAATTGAAACCCTAGAACCATAACCCAACTCGGTGTTCTTTCCAACAAAATGAAACCCTGGTCACCGTTACAACTTTATATTAGACCCATGGTGTCAAACCATTGCTAGAAATGCTTACACCAATGTTGGGCAAATATCAAAATTAATAATATTATTATTATTTTCGCCTCTTCTTTTTTTTCTTCTTATGTTTTTATATGATTCTCATTCCCAATAATTCATCATGATTATTATTATTATGCCTTTTCATGTCCATGTAGATTAGCAATAGAAAGAGTTCAAATAGATACGCTTGAAAGAGATAAGTTATCAAATATTTTTGATATAGATGACTTGAACATTGAAAGACACAGGCGCATGTTAATTTGTCTTTTCAGATCCATGTAACTGGGTAACTGGGTAAGGGAGAGGAGTGAAATGGTTAAGCTTGAAAAGAGGTAAGGTTCATTCAAATGGCAACAAAGAGACATGTGTTTTATTCTCTAGGCTACAAACTGAGAGAGGGGTCGGTGAGCAAAATTTGAGCTTGCCAAGTCAAGAAGAAGAAACATGGCCACGAGGGGGACTAATTCAGATGGCTGGAGATGGACCCACACACAATGAGAGAAAAAGGGTCACCGCCCAAGAGCAAATGTTCCTATTTGCTTTTTGCAAACAACATAAATTGTGCCCATTATGGATTCTCTCTCTCTCTCTCTCTCCCTTTTGGGCCCTTTCTTTTCAAGTAAACTATGTACAAAGAACACCCAATTCCACTCTCTATCTATCTATCTACCCATTTTCTTTTTCTCTTTTGTAAAGCAAGTATGAGCTGAACAAGGGACACCCAAGCTTCTCCAGCTGCTAAGTTGGTGCGCTTGTGAGTGAGGACAAGGGTACCCCCTTGGCCATTTTGGGCTTCATTGAATAATGAATTCTATTTAGGAGAATGGCCCAGTTTGTTTTTAAATAAAAAGTAAACCATTTATGTGATGCGGTGGTGCACATACATGCAACGGCATTGGTGTCTTATTGAGGTACGTTTCTAGGTTTTTCTTCCATGTTGGGTGGTTCTTTCCTTGGATGAAGAACCTTTGGTTTTGGTTTTTTTTTTCTTTTTTTTTAATTTAAAAATTTTATCTTGGTTCCAATTTCACACATAAATGAAAACCTGTATCTGGTTCTTCCCCAAAAAAAAATTTCAATTCCAGTTCAGAAAATCAGACCCAAATCCAGTTGAGTTCTTATTAAGGGGGACCAGAACTAGCAGTTAACTATGAGTTAATCCCAGTTCCAGTTTCAAATAGACCTGTATTTTGGTTCCAGTTTCACCGCATAAATAAAAGCAAGAACCCAATTCCATGCCCAGTTCTTTTTAAAAAAATATCGGTTTCTGGTTTTGAAAATCATACCTGATTTCAATTCGGCTGGTTATGCTCAAGTACGTGCCCTTGGTAGAACCCCCTTTACAACCTGACAGAATCGTGACTTGGCCTAACAGGTGGGGGAATCCCTGTTGCACTCTGGCAGAGAATCCACAGAACAGTTAAGAGTGAACCAGCACCCACCAGCACCCACCAGCACACCATCCATCCATCCATCCACTGGATGCCCCCCTTACGCCTCAGTTGTGGATGAACCTCAACCAACTTAATATCTGGTTTCACCTCAGTAACCTGTTCTGTAAGAACACTAGGTCCTATATATTCATAACCGTGTCTTGATGACGTGTCACTTCCTGATTGGACACCCACACAACAGTTATATGACATAACCTGCTGAGCTCATGGATGTGGATCCCATAACCTGTTGAGCTCATGGATAGAGCCTTGTTTTCTCCCCATATTGTAGAATTTGACACAAAGGGGATCATCATCTCAATGCCCCCTTACTACTACTGGTTATGTCCTCTAACATGGCTCAAGCATTTAGGTTATACATCCTTCAGTGACAAGTCATAAATGTTGCACAGGTTTCGAGGTGAATTGGCATGGGTTTTGTTGCCCAGGCAGATTAGCCAATGTGTAGTTCACAAGCCCAGTGCTCTTCCTCGGGTTAAAATCTTGATATCATGGTCTAATGAAGTAGGGTTAACATACAACAACCCACATCATCATTTTGTGCCCAAAACATATGGAAGAAACATTGATCAAACTATTAAACAATAATCAATTCAATGTCACACATGATACTGACATGGCCCCCCTGAGGTTGTGTGGAAAGA
>Ga0209611_10015230_pt1 | contig 10067 bp, 2 predicted proteins | sample S1TSphgellanicum_3_FD_187693 | JGI IMG/M metagenome (GOLD analysis project Ga0209611, IMG submission 187693) | Host-associated microbial communities from peat moss isolated from Minnesota, USA - S1T2_Fc - Sphagnum magellanicum MG (SPAdes) (version 2) | ecosystem: Host-associated > Plants > Peat... | reverse complement strand
CAAGGGATGCCATTTGCTTCCATCACGTTTAGGATGACCATTTGCTCTTGCTGGGATTGTTGGTGATGCCAGGAGTGTCTTCTCAACAGATGGATTGGGTTCTTTTTTCTTGTAACAGGCCTAGCTTGCATTATTGTAAGTGATGTCGAAAGTCTTCAGGGTGTGCCTGTTATTATGATCCTACTTTAAGCTTTGGATACAAATAAAAGAAGGCAAAGTAAATCTAAAGCAATTTGTCTTGATCTTTGCATTGAACCAGACACAAAGTCCAGATCCAACATTTGTAACCGAAGCATGGCATTCTTGGTGTGAATTGCTGAATTCAGATTAAGTTCTGGTGCATTGCATGTGTTAAAGTCACACCTTAAACCATGGATGTGGATTGGAACATATAACTTGCATTTAGACTTTTCCAATCATCTGAGGTCTCTTGATTCAAATACGTTTTGACCCAGCTCACTTTAAAGAATTGGAATACTATGAAAAAAGTCAATCTTCAATTTTCAAATACTCTAAAGAATTGGAACCAATTTTCAAATCCCAAATGAGAATTCAACTTGGGATCTTGAAAGTCTTTCCTCTCAGCTCCTGCATAGTTCTCACTTTGTGTGCAAGTGTCTTTCACTTCATTTGGTTCATGCCAAGTGAATATTTAATCCTAGTGTAACTTGCCTTGTCTTGCAAAGACTTTGATTGCAAACCCAAGGCTAAAGTTATGACACAAAACATGAATTTGAGCTTTTAAATTATGTACTCAACATGCCCATAATTTGTTTCCGTTGAATTTCACTTTCATGTTTAAAAGTGGAATACATAAACATGATTAAAATCTATATCAACCATGGATTTCAAATCATTTTTTCAAGTATTTTTCCCCCTCCAAACGCACACCTTGAAAACAAGGTGAGCAAACCTTCGTAACTCCTAGATGGAAATAGTTGATAAAAGGGAAAATATACTTTTCCATTTCCTCCTAATCATACCTTGAATTTTATTTATTTTTACTAACTTGCATAATTCTCAAAATAACATATTCCTACTAGAATGAACATGTAGGGAGAAGATAAGAATAGGTTACTACTACCTATTAACAAATTGCTAAGACAACTTCAAGAATAGAATGCAAACATGAAATTAAAAGTCAAAATTCAAGTTTTATTCATCAAAGTGTTCTCCACATGTAACCTTCTTATAACAAATTGAGCAACCTCATTAGCAGAAATCAAGAAGATGTACAATGCTTTTGGACAAGGGAATGTGTTGTTTTTTAAGAATTAAAAGTTCAAATGGGTGGTTGCAAGCTAAGATGGCTCGTTTTTTATGAATACACCACTCCTTAAAAGTCTATATGGTAATGTTAAAATGGTAATATATTGTGATATCATTTTTTAAATCAAAAATTACATGGTGGTTAATGAACTTAAAAGTCCATATGAAAAGAAATTATTTTAAACAAAATTTTAACATACATGTTAAAAGAAAAAAAATTGAAATCCACCAAAATTTGATTATGATATGAATTTAATATGGCCCCTTTTAGGTCATTCAAAAGTTCATTACTATATATTTGGTACATATATGTGTTATATACATATATAAGTTGACAATCTAAATCTAATCATAAATTTGGCATATTTTTTATTTTATGGCATGTTAATAACATGTAAATACATTGCATTCTACAAAAAACTATATCGTAACACAAAAAGTGATTTACTCTACCTTGCAACCACCCAAAGCTTAAATGTACCTAATCACTAGTTGCTATAATTAATATTATAACCAATAAGTAGTTTTGACAAATAATTATCGATAATTATTCAAATAATTTGTTCTTATTAATAACTAACCCCCTTATTATTACCCTCTCACCCCCCTTTTTAAAATTGGGTTATGTCCTTGGAATCTAACCTCAAAGGCAAAGAATAAATGTTGGAAAACTAAAATGCATTGGATTGAATTAGTATAATAAAAAACTAATGCCTATTATGTTATTTATGAAATTAGTTAATTAAACTTCAAAAACCTATTGACTTATGAAGGATTTGTTCAAGTTTCAATATCTAATATTTTAAAGCAAGTTCAATTACAAGTTTGGTCCAATTTTGATTTGAATGGGTTCAAGTTGATGTTGTGGGAATAAGATGTTTTCAATTGTTGATTCAATACCCCCACAAATGTTGGGTGGTAATCTTGTTTCATCTTGCATAGTTGGTGATGACATGTTATAAATGCCATGAGGTGGTGACACAATTGATTAATTGGGCCATACATCTACATATGGATATGGAACATATATGTAATTAAACATCAATCATGTGTTATGAAAGTAATCCTCATATAATACTATCACTATGGCCTTTTAGTTTGTTCAGATCTAGGTGATGGTGTTGATGTGGATGCACCTAAATTGATTCCCATAGAAGAATACATCAAACTTGAATTGATAATTTTACAATAATCCTTTTGGAAACAAGATATATAAGATATTCATAATTAAGGGTTGAACTTACCATATATTCTAAAGCATTTCATTTAGCAAAGAGAACGTATGAAAAGCCTGACATCAAGAATGCAATACCAACATAATCAACACATATGCCTACAATTGTGATTTTAATCTTATAAATAAACATTGGGTTTGCATTCTTGTTTTCCCATGTTGCAAGTTAACTCTTCATTATTGAAACTACTTAATTTTTTATTGTTATTATTATTATTGGGATGACTTGTTTCTTTGATTCGCCCATCTCCAATAAAACACTTACATTGTGGATATTCCTTGGAAATAGATAATTATGTAAACTTTCCTTTTGGTCTAGCTCCATACGTTACAAGGGAATAACTTTAAACAAGGGATAAAATGTGATGTTGTTGGGAACAATTTGGGGAACACATGAGAACTTGATGAACACAAATTGGGAGTGTCATTGGGTATGTTGAGTTGTTTCAATGGCTACAACGAATTTTTATTCTTAAAATTGTTCATCACCATTTTTGGCTTGGTCTAACATTCTTTAAAAGCTTGGGTACCTATTGATCTAGCCACTAGGTTTTAATTATTGGTCCAAAGCTTGTGTTTATATTAAGAGTTATGAACTTCTTGGAAATAACTATTGTGATTGTTTTCTTGCATTCAAGAAAATGGGTGTATCAAAAGATTTTGAATGGGTTTTATTCATAAGTCTCCTATCATGACCAAATTAGTTATCAAACACATCAATTCCTTGGCTTCCTTTAGGAAACATATATTTTGGAAATTTGCTTTCTTTTGCCTTTGCACATATAATCATCATTAATTAATGAAATATTTCAAACTCATAAAACACCGCTTCTCCTATAGATTGCATGTTGAGAAAATTTTGTTGATTGGTGGTTTGATCATAAATTGACTTATTGACAACAATGTTTTTACTCATTGTTATGGAGACATACTTGACCTTAAGGGAATGGGTGCTAGGGTTCAAAGTTGTTCAAGTTGATAGAAAATTCACTTCTTTTGTTATCATATTATAATTGAAGAATTCATAGCACTAAAACATCCTCGATTAGTTTCAAATTTGTTGTGAACTTCAAAAAATGTCATAGAAGTAACATATCTAGTGGTGGCTACATTACTTTCACATGAGGACTCATGTTCCAACTCATAACACTTCCAATGAGTTAGATGGTGGAATACGTTGAGCAAACAAGGAAGCTACATAAATCTTCCCAACATAAAAAACACTTGGTACAAGCAAAAGGATTGGAAAGTTTATGAATTGCCATTATTATGGGAGAATAAATTGCTATGCCCCTTTTATTGTTTAGGGGTGGTCTTGAAAATAGAAAGACCATGGAACCTATAGAATGGAATGAGGAGCAAAGGTTGAAGATGGAAGTCAATAATGCAATAGCCAAAACTGTGAAAAGCCAAGTAAGGATTGTGAATATAGATTGGCACACCCTCACTTCAAGGATGTGTAGCAAGGAACCCATTGAATGCAATTGGCAACAATTTTTTAGTAGTGGAGAACATCTCAACATGAGTTAGGCAATCAAGCAAAGGTAGAAGCATATGTTGGTTGTGAAATTCCCTCCATGTTTCATCATCTTCACCCCACAAACCTCTAGTTTATTAAAAAAAACATGTTATTGATTGTGCTTGGATAATGCACAACCATATTGCTAATGCAAAGAGGGAATTTTTATTGAATAGTTTATTTTTGGATTTTTAAATAATATTTAAAATTTGATAATAAAATGTTTTGAATGAACTATATTTTAAATCCTCCTGGTGTGGATTATGTCATTGGCCCAAGTGTGAACATGACTATGTAGTTGTTTTAAGTGTGAACAAGACGATGACAATAGAACCTAATTATGAAAAAAATTGTTTAATTGCTTAATTAATTTCCATTGACCAAAAGTACTCAAAATTCAATATCTCCCCCACATTAGGTCTATAATTTATTAAATAACCTCCCAAAAATCTCACTTGTCAAATGTTGTTCAATGGTACCAATTACACAATATGATAGGGTACTTTCTAACATATGTGGAGTCCATATCAAGGCTAGAAATGGCCAAAGTTACATGGTACAAATACATTGTAAGTAAGATTCATTATATTGCAAACCACATGATAGGGCTAAACAAGTGTTGTTTTTGTTTTTAGACTTTAGTCAATAAGGCTTAACATATGGGAATCTTATGTTTAAAAGATGATTGTGTTTAGGTCATTAATTTCAATGGACATCTAACAATTTATAAAAAGAATACATAACTCAATCTACATCTCAATATTTTGATCATGATCAACATTTTTCAAAATTGTCCTTTTTTGTATCAATGTCATCACATCATATTCCATGTCAAAAAAAATTATCAATGTGGCATTCTACCAATCATTTTGAGTTCACATTCATGTATTTAGGGATTATGATTCGGTATTTGAATTTTCTTTGACAAAATTGTTCAAATATTCAATAACTTTTGCATTGTAAGCCCAAACATTATAGAACCACCTTGGTGCATCCCTATTCATTGATGGCTTTTCATTGGTATTTATAAGACACCATGGTTTGGGAGATCTCAACATGACAAACAAAACAAACAAACAACCTTCTTCAATACATAAGAAATTGAAAAAATACCTCATTTAGACAACCCAACATTTTGTGGGTTTTGGATTAGTGTTATGTGAACTTGACATATGTATGTGCTTGTTGCAAACTTATGTGGTTAAGAAAATTTAACTAAATTTAAAGTTATAATATCTTCAACAAAATTGTGATGAAATAAGTTTAAATAAAAGAAAAAGATCATAATGGGTCCAATTTCTCCAAGGTGTACCAAAATTCTATTATATAATCACCATTTTTTGCACTCCTTTATTTAGTCTTATTTTATTGTACCTAAAACATGAAGTGGGTGATAATGATGGAATTTATAATTGTGATGGTTTAAAATATTATATTGTAAAATATTTGACACTTTGTAATTCATTAATATTGACGAGGATCAAAATATAAGGAAAAATGGACTTCGTTAAGAACTAAATACAACTTAAAGGATTTTCACCTTAATACATTCAACCATCACATTAGGAGAAAAACCATACATTTGCAACTAGGATTTCATATTATTTTCAATTGCGATTTTTGTTGGAAACAACACTTACAATTGCAAAATAGCATTTGGAATTACAAAATGTTTTTTGCAACTACTTATTAAAAAAGTTGACAATAACAACTTGTAAACAACATCCAAATTTCAATTTGTGGGCAAATACAAATTTATTTTAAAACAAATTTATTTTAATCAACAAATGTTTTCAACTACAAAATGTTAACTAAACCTTTAAGACTCCACATTAGCAAATTAGTGAATGAATTTTATCCACCTTCATGTCATGTTATTAGGTAACATGGAGATGAATTTTTCAACTATGTTGTAATATTTGGAAATGATTGTAAGCAATAATTTGGTGACATCACAAGAAGAAAAGTAGAAATTTGTGATTGGTCCTTACAATTAATTTTTAATTGCAAGCAACATTTACAAATAAAATCCTATTAATTGCATACAACATTAATTGTAAATGACAATGAAATTTGGATGAAAGAAAAAATAAATGAAATACATTTTCATCCTTTGACTAGCCATATACATATTGTCGTTTATAATTAAGATGAAACTATTTTAGTGGTCAATGAGAACAAATGATGTGTTGCCAAATGTCCCATCATTTAGTTATTTAAAATATTCAAAATATAATTTTGAAATAACCTAGGACATTCAATTTATATGTTTGGATGGTTTTAGATTATGACACATGGCACAATCAAAATGTGCCACATGGCATATTAATTAATTTGTCCAAAATCAATTTACGTAGATAAATATGTAAGTATTTAGGTCGAAATAAGTAGGTGGGTAAGAAGGATCTACCTACCTATTCACTTAAACTATACACCTGCCTACCTACCTACCTTAGCTAAATGTTTATTTATGTAAGTAGATAGGTAAATAACTAAGTTAGTAGGTTGGTTAGGGAGGTAGGGTAGCTAAAGGGTAGGTACATAACCTTTTTTTGGGTTAAGCTTTTTAAATTGGCTCACTCCATATGGCCCATGTTTTTCGATATGAAAATGTAAGACAAAAGACTTTCATTATATACTTTTCAAAATGAAAATGAACCACAAAACATATGGGATAAATTTTGGAGTTGGAATTTAGTTGCAAACTATGTTATGACTAGAGAATTTAGTTGCAAATTACATACAACTAGAAAGCATATTCCATATTTTTTTCCCCTTATTTTGATTTTTAATTACATAATTAAATGGGTATGTGACTAAATCATAAATTACTTAATCAACTAATGAAAAAACTAGCTATTCATTAATTAAATACCAACTTAAATAGTTAACCAATCAATTAAAATATTGCTACATTTAAAAAATAAATTATAAAAATATTATAAAAATATTTAATTAATAAGTATCAAATATTCATCATAAATATTAAAAATAATTATTGATGTTACTTCTTTAAATAATACTAATAATGAATAATGGATAATGAACAACAAACAATGATTTTTTAATGTAATAGTAAAATGATCAATTTATCTACTAGTCTGATTAGACTAACTATATTATTATTATTCACATTATGATTTTGCTTGTCATAACTATTTTTGAACTATTATTGTAAATAATTAATATAAAAATGAATAATATGTCTATATTTTAATTAATATTAATTTCTGCAATTACATCTGATAATCAATTAATTTCCTTACTAACTATTACAATACTTTTATACTCCACTCATAAAATAAATAAATAAAAATTAATGCAATCACCATAATATTTAAATTTAAAGATAAAGATAAATTTTAATATAAAATATAATATTAACTAGTAATAAGTAATTATAAAAAGTAAATGAAACAATTGGTAGGAATTACATTAATTGTTCTAATTTCACTAAAACTTCTTCAAAACATTTATGATGTAGTCATAATTATAAGAAATGAATGCATTAATTTGTGCTATAATCACTGGAAATAAATAGTTTATGTTAATTACTCTAATTACAGTAAACTTACTATAAAATTTTAAAGTCATATTAAGAATTCTAAATCATGAATAATTAAGTTCAATTATAAATTATGGAACTACAGTAATTACAGTATAAGTAAATTAATTAGATTTATTTGAAAATAATTATACATTAATTACAGTAGTTTATTCTTATTGTGGTAAAATTATTAATAATTACTGTTAAAAACTATGTAAATAGGTAATTAGAAATAATAGATACAAAAATTACATCAATTTCTATAATCATATTAAGATTTTTATTTTTTGAAATAATTTTTTTAATTACAAGTCATAAGTTCTAAATTATGGATATCAAGTTAAATTGTAAATTATAAACATAATATGTAATTACTCTAATTAATATATAATTTCTCTTATGAAAATAATAAAATTTTAATGCAGATCAGAATATTAAATATTAGTTTAATCTTTTATGTTATAATAATTTATATATATAATTTTAATTCAATTACTCTAATTAAAAACATTTTCTATTATTTTAAATATAATTTCAAAATACATAAATTAAGACTTTAATTTACTGAAATATTATCCTGGATTTATATTAGTTATGTTAATTATCTTAATTCCATTGAAATTACTATAAATATTTTTAAACAAGTTTATACACTAAGAATTATAAACTTATAACTTATGAATGATTAAGTTAAAGTATAAATGATGCCAATTATAATTGATGTATTAATAAAATAATTAAATGACTTTAGAGTAATTAAATTCAATTACTGAAAAATAATAATAATTAGTGTAAATTTTTATGTTATAATAATTATTTTATTTTAAATGAGTGATTTAAATTTTAAAAATAACTAATTATAATTAAATTATTATAATTATGGCAATTACATCATTATGGAACATTGAATGTTTTTTGTTGAAAGATCAAAGATAAGATACATCTTCAGTAATTAAAAAAAACTAAGTTGAAAAATATTTTGCATGTTTTCAATAGTTTTTGTGTAGGTTTTATAAAATATATTATACTTGCAAACTTTATTATTATGATGTGAACTTTTGTTTCAAATAGGTGTTGAATGTGTTCTAACAAAGAGAAAATAAAAGTTGTTTTTGATGATGCCCTTAAATATATGATGATTTTCATATTTTAACTTAGCACATATCTATTCCAATAAGATTTCAAATGTAATAGTACCTTTGAACACATATTAACCAATTGGTTTCAAATGTATAATTTACTTATTTTTAAGGTTAATTTATTTTTACTTTTTGAAAATAGATTCTTAACTTAATGGAAAGCATGGATAGAATTTGGCATACACTTACATCCAAATAGATTTTATTTTATTATAAATATACAAATCATTTAAGTGGAGACCTTATAAAGATGTTATTTTGTGTGTGTATTTTTTTTTTGCTTTCACCCATTGAAAGATGAGACATTATTGATGATAATGATTGCATATATACATCAAAGTACACACACACATGATACCATTATCAAGTGTTATATAATGATTGAAATAACTATTGCTAAATTTTGAGGAAGTAAAGTTGCAATCCCCTTTCCAAAATACTATTACCAATATTTTATAAGTTCTTATACTAAAAAATACATAAATATCTGAAATAGTTGAAATTGAAGTGTCCAAATCCTATTTGTTTTAGCAATTAATGTTGTTAAGTGTAGTATGCTCAACAATAGACAAACAAAAAGGTCTTGAAAAAAGTCATAATGCATTTCAAACATCATGGCCTAAGTGCACGGAGATGGAATTGCCCCAAAAAATGTGATTGGAGCTATCAATTGACCCACAAGAGGAAACATGAACATTGATGATAAATGAACCAAAAATAAAATAATATATTGTGAATTCTACTATTCCAGAATATAATACTTGGCACTGTTTTTAATTAGTTTTTGGGGTTTGCAAAACTTACAAAAATGTCTCATATTTTCCAATAACATCCTTAGTAGAGTAGAGAGGCCGATCTTAATACACTTAAGGTAGGGTTTCTTGCCGTTGCAGAAGGGCCCATTGTTTATGGCGTCCAAAAAGTAGATGGAGCTCTCCTCTTTGTGCATTTATCACACTAAAAATCAGCAAAAATGGACTAGAGGCGAGAACGTTACAACCCCTTGAAGTAGGGGGGGTCATTTTTTACAGAATTTTTTTGATTGAACAGCTCATAGCCTATTTTTGAACCCCTCAAAAAAACCTTAAATATTATTTTTGCCTTTAGAGTTACAAGACAATTTGTAAAGCTTAAGATGGCGATTTGAGAACAGTTTAAATCACTCAATTTGAAAAAAAAAAAAAAGAGAAAGTTATGCACTAATGAAGTAGGAGGGGTCAAAGTGAGAAAAACACCTTTTACAATTTGAAAAAAAATTATTTATTGCCTTTTTTTTGGCTATTCATTTGGCTTTGCATCTCAAAGATGATTTGTAGAGCTTGAGAAGGCGTTCCTATAACATTTTAAATCAGTCAAAAT
>Ga0209611_10015229_pt1 | contig 10067 bp, 5 predicted proteins | sample S1TSphgellanicum_3_FD_187693 | JGI IMG/M metagenome (GOLD analysis project Ga0209611, IMG submission 187693) | Host-associated microbial communities from peat moss isolated from Minnesota, USA - S1T2_Fc - Sphagnum magellanicum MG (SPAdes) (version 2) | ecosystem: Host-associated > Plants > Peat... | reverse complement strand
TACCTAGCTTGGGGAGTCACCCTCAATGTGACATAGGTAGATTAACACAATATTTAGTTTTTTTTAATGTGTACATGAGAGTGTACAATAGTAGTTCATTTTGCATTACTTGTGTTGCTTGCTTCACTTAAGAAGAAGAAAGGTTTAAGTAACAAATATAGGTGTAGAATCTAATCGAAGCTCTTCTTGTTTGGTTGGGTCAGCAATGTATATTCAAATTGAAAGGCTCAATATTTTTATCTTGGGAATTCTTTTGAATAAAAATATGCATGAACCTTGTTTCAAATAGCCAAAAATGCACCTATAATTATTTGAATTACTTAAGTCAACAAATCAAAACCCTACCAAGCCATTTTGGGTTTGGTGATTCGCAAAATTACTTTTAAGGGTTGTTTAAGAGTTGGTCACATCCTTTTCATTCTTCAGTTTTTGTTCTAAATGCAACACCCATGAGCACAATTTGTGGTTTCATGACTTTACTTGTTATGATCAATTCTTGGGAGGATTAAAATGCCTTGATTAAATTTATTTAATACTTCACCTATCATGCATAAAAAGGGTTGCATACAAGTGTGGAATTTGTATCAACTTGCATGATGATATGTTAGAATGCATCACTTGAAATCAATGGACACATATACTAACGGTTTAGTTAGCACCAGATTGAATGCAAGCATATCTCATCTAAATTTTTTGTAACTCAAGACATCCATAATCATAGCTGATTTTCCATGTTTCATATTAGTGTGGTATGCTTGATATGCATATCACTACAAAACTTGAGATACTTGACCCTAAATGTAATGATGTTATGGAGTTCTTATGATCTTTGTGTGGCATTAGATGCAAAATGGGGTTGGAGATGTATAATGATGGTTGTTTGGTTTCGGATACAGTATCCCACACATTGCAATAGGGGCTATGGCCGCTTCACAACATGAATACAAAGTTCCACATGTGTAGGTATGGTATTAAGTTGGACTCACAAGTTGCTACTTCTTTGTATCTTGATATAAATTGTGTTCAAGCAGTAGCTCGTTGCCAAGGAAAACTTACATCTAGTTTGTTGAGGTGTTTGCTAGAGATTTGCAAGTTTCTTCAAAGTTAGAGGATTGGTTATCTTTAACCTATTCATACCTTGCAATGGTTGATTACCCATTTGCATTTGCCTTCTTGATGCCACTTCTTGCATATCTTATTCAAGAGGTAAGATTTTGATTACATAGTGTGAGGGTGGTGGTTCAAAAGGTTGCAAGTAACAACACGGTAGTTAAGCTTTTCACCTTATCATTTGCATGAATGAACTACAATTTCTTTGAATAAACTTTATCTTGAAAAGTATTTGGTGGGATTGGTTGTAGGTGTGTCGGGCGATTGATGGCTTCACTACTCGATTCGATGTTTTGTTTCATATATTTGCAAGTGCAAATGTTTATTGTAACTACACTAAAAATGTTGATTGTTTCTAGGCCAAATGACTCAAGAAATGTTCATACATGGACAAGTGGGTGGGAATGGTAGGTTATGCCACAGAACTTCCCATTAAAGTCATGACAATATGGTGTTATCTATAAAACTTTACTCAATTAAGGGGAATTATATTATTCCAACACAGTTGTGGGTTGTTTGGCATGCATGCATAAAGATGGTGATGCTAGTGAACAACAACATGTTTTAACCATACTCTTGGGATTTGAAGTCTTATGAGTAGTTTTGCTTAGAGAAATATGGAGTGAAGCCATGGCCATATTGGATAGCCGCATAATATGGTGGCAAAATAGGTTTAATTTGTAAGGTTTCTGCAATGTCAAATATCTGCATGTGGGTTTTGAATTTGTAATGGTTTTCAAATAATACATTTTAGTCTATTATAGCTACCTTTTAGTGGGTTGATTATATAGTTTTCATACATATGATTTTAACGCATATTGTGGTTTATTTGACTCTTTTCAATTTGTATTTTTTGTGGGGTGGGACGATGAATGTTGCCTAGCTAAATTGCAGTAGTCTAACAAGTCCTTGTATGGGAAAATGTGTAATGTCCTTGAAGACATCGCTAGCAACATTGTAACCTTAGTTGTTATAGAAGGTATGTTCCAGGATTTTTTTAAAAATTTTACTTACGTCATCACTACTTGGATAGTTGGGTACATTTATGTCAAATGCCACTTTCTTAAGTGGAGTTGAAGTTTAGTTGCACTTAAGTAACATTTTTATCATGTCCACATTTTTTGCCTTATAAACACTCAATATGCTTTGTTGACAAGCTATTTTCCATGTTCATCACCATGTCATTTATGTGGAAGTTGATTAGGATTTGTGATGGAAAGTGGATTTTGTGGTACGATCTTTTGTGGTGATCCAAAACTTTTTAAATTATGGTTTTTGTGTGTCTACCTCATTTTCTACACAACTTCTAATATTGCTAAGTGCTTTACATGTTATTTGTTGGCAGCAAGCCAAACAAAGATATGAAAAAGATCTCATTGTCATTTCATGAGCAAATGCAACAGGAGCTAAGAAGGTTGTTATAATTACTATTGATGCAAAAACAAAAGTAGCACAAGTAGGAGCAAAGAGAGGAGACAAGTTATAGTGGTTCACTTTTTGCATCCTTATGAACTTTTTGCAAAGTGTATCCTATTCAAATGCCACAAACACATTGTAAAATCATCAATTTCACAAAATATTTATGGGTTAAGATTTCCAACTAGAATAAGAAACATTTATTAAGGGGTGAAATTCAATAGACATATACCAATCATATAATAATGAACTTTTAAAATGGACATATGGACTATAATTTGGGTTCTACATTAGCATTCAAATCCATTTTTTTAATGATTTCATATCATTATTTTTTATAAGGACTTAATATATGATACATGATGGGAAAAAAAAAATGGATTGAAAAAAATTACAATAAACACTTTAACCAACAAATAACTATGGACTTTTGAATGACCACATTTGGGCCTTATTTTTAAAAGTCCCAATCTTGGTCATTTTTGTTGGATTGATATTTTTTCCCCCCCTAACATGTATAATAAAGAGTTTTCTAGATGGGCAACCTTTCATATGGACTTTATTAATTGATTAATCACCACATAAGGCCCATTCAACATTGGTTTTTAACATTTTTCCCATTTTAGTGTTATTTTTTCCATTTATATGGACTTTCACTAGTAGAAATCCTATTGTTTGCAACTAGTCACTATGCAACTTACATGCAACTAGGTGTCATTTATAACTCATTGGTTGTGTGTGCAACTACAAAATTGATACAATATAATTTTGGGCCATACGGTTGTGTGTGTAATTAACATGCAATTAATAGTGTACAAAATGGACATGTGTCATAAAAATCATGACCTAAGCTAATACATATTTACATTAATATACTAAATACATCTATTTAAGCTATGTATAGTAGTTTTATACCTTTAATAGTAAGGTTAAACTCATATTAACTAATGTTACCCAAGGATAAACATTGGCTAAACCTAGGCTAAATTCACATTATTAAAGGTTAAACTAACTTTGGCTACACTAACCATGGCAAAACTAACTACTAAATTATACTAACTTTGGTTAAGCAAACCATGGCTAAACTAACTTTAGCTAAACTAACCACAGCTAAACTAACTTTGGCTACATTAATTATGGCAAAAATAACTATGAGGATAAACTAACTTTGGTTAAATTAACCATAATAAAACTAATTATGAAGCTAAATAAAATTTGGTTAAACTAACCATATTGGGTAAATTAACTTTGGCCAAACTAATGTTGGTTAAAGTAACTTTGGTTAAATTAACCATGGCTAAACTAAATAAAAAACCAAATTAGCTTGGAGGCTAAATTAAACTAATAATGATTAAACTAGCATGACTAAATTAATTAGTAACATAACCTTATAGTTAATTTATTTATGGTTAGTTGACCCAGAATTAAAATATTATTTTAAATTTAACTTCTGAATTATTTTCGAATTTTTATTTTTTATCCATCATTAATTTAACTTTGTAATTAAATTTAACCATGGTTAATTTAGGTAAAATTATTTAGCCCAATTTTTTATTATATTATTATCATTATAGTTAATCACATATATTCATTTTTAGAAATTATAGTTATATTTATTATACTTATTATTAGAGATAATAATATCATTTTATTATTCAAAAATGATTATTTTAGTATTATTATAATATTATTAATTATGATATTATACCTATGTTTAATAGGTTACACATGTTAGTTTACAAATTATTACCTTAGGTTATGTAATAATATTATAGTAGTATTAATTATTTATAACTAGTATAAATAATTTTAATATTGAATTATATATAATAATATTATTATTATTATCCTTATTTTCATAATAATTATATTATTATTCAATAATTATAATTATAATTATATTATTATTTATGGTAATATATTTATGGTTGATAGGTTACATTAATTTGCCTACAAGTACCCTGGCCTAGGTTAATTAATAAATTTATTTATTTCTGAATTTAAATTAATTAATAATAACAAAATATTACTAATCATTAATTATTGTAAGTAATCATAACTATTAAAATATTATTATAACTATAAATCTTAATATTAATGAAGATTAACCAATTAATAATATTATCATTATATTATATGAATTTTACCTATTAAGTTTTAATACTTATAAAATAATATATTTATTTAATAGGTAAACTAGGTTAATATGGTTATTTGCATGTAGGTTGCAACTACATTGGTTACACTTGCAACTGAATTCTTTATCTCATATTTTTTGCCATGGATTCCAAATGTGCACATTATATAAGTGCACTTGATTTGTTCACAAACCAAGTACCAAATGTCATTTGGGATGAGCCAATGAAGGAGGCTAAACACAAAATCAAAATTGGATTATTTTTAACCTACCTACCTACCTACCTACCTACCTACCTACCTATGACTTACCTACTTAATTAATTAATAAATAAATAATCAATGGGTTTTTTTAATTGCCACGTATCACCACATAATTGGCCTTCACAAATGGACACGTGTCAAAAATTGATTCACATTTTATTGGATGGTCAAGATATTATTAATTTATTAATAATGATGAATATTGAAATAATGTTTAAGTGTCACGTGTCATCATATAATTGAACTTCACAAATGAACATATGTCACCATGGGCAACCCTTGGAAAATAATGTAGATGTATAAAGTATAAACTTATATCATATATATTATTTGCATACATATTATTGTATGCAATCGTTAATCGAGCGCAACTTGTTGTATGCAACCATGGGGTATAGTAGTTGCATATGTTGCATGTAATTGAAAATTAGTTGCATATCATAGTTGCAAAACGACACTTTTCTTCTAATATTTTGGGATTCGGGCTTTTGTTGTTTTTGAACCACCATAACTTACATCTACCCTAAGCAGTGGTGAAAGTTTTTGTTTATGTTATGTTCTCATGGTGTAACATGTTGGGGTTGAAGATAAGAAAAACATCCTTAATGTAAATAGTAAACATGGATGATCAACATAAAACCAATTACCAAAGTGGTTATAATCATGACTTGCACATGGTTGTGGTCCGATTCACTAGTAAGTACGGTAGATATTACCCTTTATACCAAGAAAGGGAACCAAATAGCCATAAAATGCCAAGTGAAACTCAATTGCTAGACCATATGCCATTTTTCATATTGTTGTTAAGCACAACCCTAACAATTGTGTGGCTTGGCTGAGTGGACATATGATGAAAAGACATGTAGAATTGCTTACATGCATTTATGCTTGATTACTTTATAGGTAAATTTGATCTAAAATACTTATTGTCCACTTTTTAAGCACCATTATTTCATTCATTTATTGTAAAGGGATTCTATGTGTCTTATTTGGGTACTAGAAATTGCTTTAGGAATCGATGCATGGTTAGGTTGTCCAATTTGCCATAAAACCAACGTCCTGATTTATTTTTTTAAATGGTAAAATTTTGGAAATTATAACTAGTTTACACTAGTTTACATTGATTTCCTCCATATTTTTTCCATGTCATTAATGGCACATTTAAAATTTATATTTTCTTAAAACATCTAAGCAAAAAAATCACAACATATTTATTCCTCCAATATGATATGGACTTAAGAAAATAGAGGTTCCTAATTAGCCTAGTCAAAAGTCCATAAGTATAGTTTTAAAATTCAACTCATTATTTATTTTGTTCCGACACTTCTTTGATATGATATTTTACTAATTCCCAGTCCCTAACACACAACCCATCAGTGAATGGACCATAGCATAGTCCATATAGAAATGGAAGTTAGAGGTGCAGTCCATGAGTTTTAACTTCCAAAGTCCATGACTTTTATGATTTTAAAAAAATTGTAAAATGATTTTGTGCATCATGTAGATATTCAAAATTAATATATTTAAACCAAGTCCATTTTAATAAAATTTTAAACCTATAAAGTGACATGGGCATTGTAATGGCAACCACTAAGCAAAATTGGGTGGCATGACACCCAAATTGGTCCACCCAACCATGCATTGACCCTTAGGATGTGGATTGTAGGACCTCCAAAACAAAGTTAAAATGTGCATAAATACTAAGATATTTGAGTTGATATATGTGCTTAGATGTTTAAGTGGCAAGCAACATCATGCACGAATATCTTCCAATGGCTTTGGAACTATGACAGAAACTTAAGACACATATTTCTTTACTATTATATGCCATAATTTAAAACCGGATTATAATATTCTCAATTACACCCAAAGTTGGTGGGGAGCAATGGTATTAAGTCATTATAAGTCGATGGTCCAATACTTTGTGAATGACACTCAAAAGGTAAAGTAGAACCATTATTTTTTTCCCCCTTTTCTTGCTAGAACATTTATTTAAAGCTATAGGCTTTTATGGAGTTTCTATCTGCAATCACATTGATTTTTAGATACTCCTATATTGCAACAATTTATTTGACATTGTTATATGTGTAGACTTTTTGACTAGGAAGAAGTTGCAACTTCCTTCTATGGGGTATGACTTGACAGAAAAAGGCAGTATGCAAGCAATGCACCTTGAATGTGAGGGTGAAAACATGGTAAAGTATATTTTAAAAATAGTTAAATCTTCAAGGTAGTGCTTTCTTTTTGACACAAGCACAAGAAAGGAGATTGAAAATAATTGAAAGTAACATAATAAAACCATGGTGCTTTTATTTGAGTTTATAATGAGGATTATAATCAAAAAGTTTGGAACAAGTAAAAGAAGATAACAAATATGTTTGAAAATGAGTAATCAAATTAAATTAAAACCTACTTTTTCATTACAAGTTTGATGTATTCTACTATAATATTTAAATGTTGAAAACTTACAAGTACATTTTAGAGCTACATCGTGTTATAATTGGAGAATACTCAATAATTCATTTACTTTCACCTACTTGTACAAGATTGAAAAACTAAAAAAGTAAAAAAACGTTATAGTTATCTTTAAAAAATCTACTTGAATGCATATTATATATGTGATTAATCAACATCATTGTGATGAAATTAAAGATTATCTTAAATTTGATCATCAAATAAAAAAACACTTATACTTTCAATATATTAAAACTTGGTTACATGGTTATTTGTTTTTATTGGTGACAAGGCTCAAAAATTGTCTATGTTACCATGTTTTCATTCATGACGTTTTACTTCATGCACATGTATACAACAATGAAAATAACAAATTATTGAATCTTGTTCATTTGAATATATCAAACACCTTTTTATGGTCAGATTATACATGTTTGTAAATTTGTAAAAGAAGGGATTATTTGTACAAAAACGAAAGTTTTCTTTTTGGGTTTTTTTCGTTTGCAATCTTCAATATGATCATTTCAAATGCTTCTTAAGTGGGGAGGTCTTCTTAGCCCACTTTCTCCTCTTTTGAACACCATAGGTCTTTGCTTTGTCATATGTGATTATATAATAATGTGTGGTCTTTGACTATCATTTGATTTGTGTGGCAAATGAGCACATTAGTGGCATGCATTGATTCAACACATGAAGGGGAGGTGAAATTATCAGTTATAAGAAGTGTATTCATGCCTTGATAGTTTGAAAAAGTCTTTTGGAAACTTGGCTATATAGGTTAATGAATAATAACCAATTAATAGTTCTCTACCACCTAATAGTCTTTTGATTATGTAAGTTTTTAGCTCCATATTTATTTTGAATATTTATGGGTTGGTTATTCTTGTTACTTTGTCATATATATCCAATTTGGTTATTGTCTTTAAGTTGCCTATCGTCTTGGTTCCTAATTTGGTTGGATCTTTTCTAAAAATTCAGTTTCAAAATTGTATAAATGGAGGGCCTTTTTGTGTTTGTCTCTTGTCAATCTTAAATCTCTTCCCTCATGATCTCACTTTTCATTCTCTAAACAAATAGGTTGAAAAGACATTACTGATCATTGACCCATTTAGGAAAATTGATGAACATTTGTATGTACTTTAAATAGTTGATTATGTGTCAAATGTAACCCCTACCCCCTATTTCTCTATATGGATCCATGCAACCATTTAATGCATTTTTAATTAGTTGTAATTTGTTGTTAGGTCTAAGACTAGGTTACTACTAATTTAAAATATTTTAAAGTTTAATAGAAGGATAAGTGGCAAGGAACCCTAAAAATTGTACCTTAAAGTGAATTGAAATCTAAACTTTAATCCACTATGGATTTAAATGTAGTTGTGAGCTTATATAAATGTAGACCTTAATCCATTTTAGCCCTATATTTAATACAAACCTATCCTAAATGAAAACCCTAATCTTGTACACCTTAGTATACCTATCATGAAAGTGATGAATTATCATGGGTTGTTATATAATGTTATTTGGTACTATTCCTTAAACATTTTCTTCTAGCATTTTGTCTTGTCTTGTTTATAGTCTGCAAGTTTTGTGACATTTGAAGCATTTTATTTGAGCCATGTTTGTAGTTTGTTTTTCATGTGTTCACTTGTATGAAGTTTATTTTATGAGTTGTTGAAGTCCTCTTAAAGGTTTTTGTTTGTACTTCAACACGCCATAAATCTATAAGTGTTCCATAACCACATTGGGTTTTAATTTCATAAAGATTTTATTTTTTAGTTTCTTGTATATATCACTAGTAGAAATTAACCAAAATGTAACCACTCCATTTACAACTACATGCGACTTGTAGTCATTTGAGACTAGATTCGGGAATATTTGTGATTACAAGGCCAAATTTCAATTATTTTAATCATTTTCACAATTATGATGCAACCATTAGAAATTTCATGCTATTGGTTGGATCAATTTTACATTTATTTTCATCCGTTAATAAGTTGATATGTCCCATTGTCACACCAAAGTGGGTTTCCACACAATGTGAACACCCGAGCATTGAAGGTGTGCTTTGGTATAATTAAGCCATCCTGATTTTGGCAGTGGATGTTTTTCTCCATGACGGCTGCATGGTTGTGCATGGGATGTTTATGTGAATGGGTGTGCAGGAGTGAAGGCGGCACGAATGATGAAGAGGAGTGGAGCTGCATTGATGCGCCGAAAGGTGGAAAAGGAGGAAAAGCTTGATGGGGAAGCTTGGTGTAGAATAGAACGGCAGGACGTTTGGATGTGACGGAGTTTTTTTTTGGGGAGAAAAGAAGAAACTCGGTGAAAACTAGGGAGGCAGATTTTTTTGGGTGATTAGAGAGAGCACTGAGAGCACAAAAGAGAATTGGAGGAGGAGGAGCAATCCTTGTGAAAAGGTAGAGAAAGCTTAGTGAGACGATAGCTTGGTTGAAGGGTAGAAACTTCCGCTGCGCCTGACAATCAGTCAAGTTACTGCAGGAGAATCAGAAAGAGAGAGAGAACTCAGAGAGTGCTAGGAATCTGATGTTTTTGTGAACATCTCAGACAGGAAGCAAGCTTGTGCTTTCGGGGAATGTACAGAGTTTGTAATGAAACAAGAGAGTTTCCTTTGCCGGCATCTGTGGGAACGTGTAAGGCAGGAGATAGATCCATTGAAATCCTGT
>Ga0209611_10015228_pt1 | contig 10068 bp, 5 predicted proteins | sample S1TSphgellanicum_3_FD_187693 | JGI IMG/M metagenome (GOLD analysis project Ga0209611, IMG submission 187693) | Host-associated microbial communities from peat moss isolated from Minnesota, USA - S1T2_Fc - Sphagnum magellanicum MG (SPAdes) (version 2) | ecosystem: Host-associated > Plants > Peat... | reverse complement strand
TGGAGTAGGAAAAAGATCATGCACATAAGTTTTATTGTTGTGTTAAAAAACATTTGGTCCTGATGTCCACATTCCTAGAGGAGGGGTTCATTCAACAATGTAAAATAAGCTTAGATCCTCTTTTCAACTCCATTGAACTATGTATCATGTATTTCTTTTCATCATGTATTTTGCAAGGTTTTTCATTGTTAATTTATTTTTAGATTTACTTTTGGTTTATGCCATTGATATTTATTTTGATTTTTTTGTAACTACTAAATTCAAAATCCCAAATCCCTTGTACATGGGAAAATGGCCAATAGAATAGACACAACTCATTATCCACTCCATCCCATCAAACTGATGTAAATTTGATTCAACACCAAGTTTATTTGATGTGATATTGAGAAATGCATTTGTGGGCAATTTTGACAATATTAACCAACATGAAACAAAGGAACCAGACATTCAAAGAAATTCAAGGGTGAAAGAAAAAAAAATTCACTTGCTGATGCAATTGGAAAGTGTGCAAAATGATGAAGAGTTCACAAAAACAATCATCAAGAATGTCATAGTTTTACCTATATAAATACATTGTGAAGCTAACACTCCATCAGATGACAATTATGATATGACAACATTTGAACTTAAAATAAAACAATGAGTTGTTGTTAAAAAAGTAGCTCAACAATACAATGATCTTAGGTTGGCATTTATTATTGAATTTTTTTACAAAATCAACAATATTGCTAAAAGGGTTTTTTTTAACATTATTATTAATTTTATGTTCTTTCAAATCTTGTGATCAAGTGAAAGTAATATCAACGAACTTGGAAATCCAACATAAAATATCAAGTGGTGACATAATCAACAAGTGTGTGATTTTGTATTGTGTTAATTTGTGTGAATTACCTATCAATGTTTTGGCTTTATTTTTACATGTGATTATTAAACTTCAAAGTAGTGCATTGTGTACATTATCATTCAAGTATTATAATTGATATGTTAGCCAAATGTTTGATGATGATTTTGTATATGAATAATTTAATGACTTTTTAACTATGGGTAATTGGAGTTTATATGAAGTGAAAAACATGGAGTTCAATACATTTTATAAGTGATTATAGTAGTATCTCCAAGTACCCTGTGAAAGGTATAAGTTTTTTTTGAACCTAGAATATCTAATTAAAATGTTATATAATCATAAATTTTGTCAAAAATTGAGTGGCGTTTATTATTTAGATTTTTTTTCATTTAAAATTTGGTTAAATTGTGGTGAAAGTAATGTAATGATTTTCAAATGTGTGACACAATTGGGTTTTAAATTTTTAATCACTTTCCTTTTTTTGTGATTTGCAAAATCGAGCATAATGGTGTTGAAATGGATGGGGGGGAAACCAAATAAGACATCTTAAACAGCTTAAAGGGAATCCTAAGATATTGAATTTTTTTTTATCTAGATTGACAAGGTGGTATTCAAAGCTCGTTCATGGGAATTGATATCATCTAATGATTTCATGTTGTCTTCTATGATGTCAATTAACTAATCAAATTAACAAATCTTTGAAAAATGTTTTTTTTGTGCCTTAGGGTGATTTAATGCCACATCCTAAGCCCAATGTACAACATACTTTCATAGGGCCTCAAAGTCATTTAAATATTCTAAGTGTTAAAGGAAGTTCAAAATACCAATCCATTAACCCATGGTCAATGGTGGACATTAAAACACAAGTTTGTCTCTCTCATCATTATGAGAAATTAGAGAATTATGTAAGGGTGTAAAATTGGTTTTTTTTAATTTTTTAAATAACTAATCCAAATTGATATTTTATTGTTCATTGACCTTATAATCACCAAAAGGTGGGGCAATCAAAAAATGCATACTTTTCTTAATAATTACAATGAATACATTGCATTTCTTGTGAGAAATGTTTTTCACAAAGTGCAAAGCATATTGAAGACCACAACAATAACCTATCTCATGCTCAGTTTGTGAAACTTCAACAAAAAGACACAATATCTTAAATGACTTTCAGTTGTTATTTTTCAATTCAAATTCTTTTTTTTTTATAAATATCCTTATAAATGTTGATGTGTTATATTCATACCATTGTTTTTTGTTGTGCCAATTGTAGAATGGGGTGTAGGGGGCATTACATGATTTGCAAAATATGTAATGTTTTTGTTCCTACATGTTTTGAAAGCATTGAAAAACACATTACAGAACCAAAACATGGTCCATATGTTCTAAAACATCAATTTAATAATGTGATGCAACATGGAAGTAAATTCTTTGATCATTTATTTCATTAAATTTATGCATATTCAAGCTACAATTAGTTGAAATGTTTTTTACAAAATGAAATAATGTTTACTAAACAAGGTATTTGTATTAGGTATGCAATTTGCAAGAAACAATCCAATTTTGGCTGAATATATGGGTTACCTTCCATGAAGTGTTAAATGTTTACACATTTACAAAAAGAAAAACCCAAAATAATGTTACAAGAAATATTATGATATTCAAGTTGAATTGTTGGGTTTCCAAAATTTGGAAAACTCAACAATACTCATTGAAAAGGGAAATATGTTTGTTATTGCTAGGGTTTTGTTATATGATGTCATTGCTTCAAATGATTTTAAAACATTTTATAACGAAGCATAATGGCTAGAAACAAATGTAAATGATTATAAACGAATTCCAAACTTGGGAGGATAAAAAATGTGCATGTTTGGTTAGAAGAAGAACATGTGCAAGTCATGTGCTACTACATATGGAAGGTAATTAAATTAATGTTTATATTTCAAGTATGTTTTGTTTCTAATTTATTCACAATAATTATGTAGCTTATCAATTTGTTTGTTGTATTTGTAGGTGTGTTCACCATAATCCTAAAGTTGAAAAGAAATGATTTTACTTTGTTAATAAACACTACAAGAAATCATGGTTTATTTAGCTAGAAAAATAAACCAAAAACCATTCATTTTGATATTTAGTCAATTTGACCACTTAATCATATTGGACAAGTCGATTTGAACACATCCAACTTGACTAGTGGTTTTTTTTACTGACCATAAAATGATTTTTTTAACTAGTCAAATTATACAAAAATTTGGGCAACCCACCAAAATTAATTTAATAAATAACTCAATTTATAAATATAAAAATGTAAATAATAAATAAATAGTAAGTACCTACCTACCCATCCACCCATGACCTACCTACCCACCTATGTATTATACATTTACATTCATGTACAAGGTATATATACTCCACATAATATATGTTGGTAAAAGGAATTGAACTTCGGTCTTTTTGGTTCCACACTAATGTCTTGGCCATCAAATCATTCCACCATTTTGTAAAACAATATGATACCACATGGATTTAACATTTATCCTTGAACTTCCATGAATTTTTTTGTCAATGTGTATAACATTTGAACTTCAATTTTTTTCATAAATAGATTAATAAGTACCTAATTAAGTAAATAGGTAAGTACACATGCCTATTTACCTATGTTTTAAATGTTCATACCTACTTATGTAAACTATAAATATGTATGTACGTAGATACTAAGTAGGAAGATAGATAAATAGAATATAAATAAGTAGGTAGATAAATAGTTAACTTTGGTAAATAATAGGTGGATACTAGTAAGCAAATATGACATAGGTAGGTAGATGGTAGGGTAATAAGTACGTAAGTAAGTAGGACAGAAGTAGGTAGATGGTGGGTAAATAGGTAGATAGATGGTAAATAGGTAGGTAGGTAGGTAGGACATAAGTAGGTATGTACATACGTAGATAATAGGTAGTTAGGTAAAACATAGGTAGGTAGATGGTAGGTAAATAGGTAGGTAAATAATAGGTAGGTAGATGGTAAGTATGTAGGTAGGTAGACAATAAGTAAATAGGTAGGTAGGTAGGTAGGACATATTTAAGTAAATTGGCAAGTAGCTTAATAGGCATGGCAAGTAGGTTGATTAACCAAATTAATATGGCCAATTTGACTAAGTATGGCCATTCAATATGGCCAATTTGACTAAACATGGCTATTTAATATGGTCGATTTGACTAGGCCATGGACATGTTGATGGACCATTTTAAAAATTTGTTTTCTTTTATTAGATGTACGACTTAACACTTGGTGAAAATGGTCATTTTAGTAAAAAAAACCAACCAAAATAACCATGTTTTTTCATCCCCCATGCATTTAGTCAAAGTGAACATTCTTTTGATCAATGTAGACACTTTAGTCAAGTTGAACCTTTTGAAAAATCATGATTCCTTGTAGTGAAATTTAATCAATATTTGATAGAAAAATTTCCTTAAATGATGAAAATGTTGGAAAGCAAAAGGAGGAAATTGCAAATTTTCGACACTAAAGGTTGCATGGTTGAAAATTCACCATTTACTATTTTTGCACTCACAAATAATTATGAAGTCAACATTCATGAAGACAAGGATGATGATGATGTGTGTTTCATACTATGGTTATGAAAAGGTATTTTCTACATTTTATAATGTTTTCATTTCAATTTTGTGTGGTTCCATTCATGCTTTTGTTTAATACATGGTTGTTTGGGTTTCATCCAAATTTGGATGTGGATGTTGGTGGAAAGGAAATGTTTTGCCTTCCTAAATATGGTTTGAAATTCAAAACTTTCAGTGGTAGTGTTTTTATGTTTAAAACATATAGGATTTTACATTACATAATAAAAATGCCACAGGTGTCCAATATGGCATAACATTCTTTCAAAAAAAAATTGTTTTAAAACATTTAATTTTTAATTTAAAGTGCAATTTTTGTACCCACAAGTCTTTGTGGGGGTTGAAACAATGGTCTATGTTCGATTATGTTTGATATTGGTCAAGTTGCATATGTGTTGAACAAAACCAATGGATGCATATAATTATTTAATTAGACTAATAATCAAACACAACATGTAGTTGAAACAGTATCTTATATGTTTGGGAACAATGTTGAATAATGATGAAGCTATATTTGTGCTTGAACCATTATTCAAAAATATTAATGAAATTTCAATATTGATTGAATAGTGATCAAACTTTAGATGTGCTTGAACCATTATTAAAAAATATTGGTGTAATTTCAATATTAATTGACTAGTGATCAAGGTTTATATGTGCTTGAACCATTATTAAAAAATATTGGTGTAATTTCAATCTTGATTAAACACAATTTGTGTTTGAAACAATATTCCAACACATTTTGAAAATGTAATGTATGAATAGAATAATGATTAAACTTTTTAAATGCTTGAAACATTATTTTAATAAAGTATTGAAGATGAATACCAACCATGCCTTGCCACTTGTTGAAACAATATTTTGAGGATGTGTGTTGATATCAAAATTTAGGCACACTTAGAATTTTATGCAAAAGAAACCAATTTAGTAAAACATTAATTAAATGCCCTCTCAAGGTGAAAAATGTTTTAGTCTTGGCACAATGTGGATAAAACAAGTTTTGATCAAACTAACTGTGAATAAAATTAATGTTAATCAAATTGCCCAAAGGAATTACTATGGTTGTTGTATCCGAAAATCACTTATTATTGTTCCACTTGTTGTTGGTGGACCTACGTTTTTTTAGACTTTATTTTTTTCTTTTTGCCTTTTTGCCTTACTGGTGACCTTGTTTTTTTTAAAAAAACTTTCCCCACTTAAATATTTTCTAAATGTTTACAGAAGTAATCGACTCATTAGAAAGCTCTATTGATAGCACCATTGCAAGCTTTTCTATTGTTTTTTCTATTGTTTTTTTGGGTGAGGGTTTTAAGGGAAGGGCGGGTGGGGTTTTGAATATTGCCTTTTTGTTTTCATTTCTTTTGGAGGTGTTGTCAAAATTTTCATTGTCACTAACAAAGAATATAATAAATTTGAGGCACTTTGAAAAGTACCTTTCATAGTACCTTTCAATTGTAGTTTTGTTGTGATATTTTTTTCTTTGAATTAATTAGACCCCCCACATGTCAAATGAAAGTTTTACACTGACATCTTTGGGTGAAATAAGCACTCAACATTCAAGTTTCACATCACAATATTTTTAAATTTAAAATGATACTAAGTCAATTTTTTATGTACATCATTGTGAATAAAACAAGTATTTATCAAACTACATGTGAATCAAATGAATTTTGATTAAACTACCTAAATTTTTTTAATGTTATGCTTTTATGATATCAATGAACTTTTTTAGTGGTTGAAACAATAATGGGTTTCAAGGTTGCTAGCATCATTTGTGATTTCAAGATTTTCATTCAATGATTTTTTTTTTTAAAAACCAAAATTTGTAATCTCTTCCAATTTATTTCACCTTCACAAGTAAAAAATGTGGATAGTTTATTATCTCATGGTACTTGGTCCAGCAAGTTTTTGCACAAATATCTTTTATGTGTTATGAACAAGGTTTTTTGCAACTCTTATGTTTAATGTAAGCTTTTATCATTGGGTTGAATTGGGTTGGATCAAACTCGTATTTGAAAATTACATTCAAGTTCCTCTTTGGGGATTTATTTTCACATCCATGCTTAAACAATACATATATCAAATCTACTTAACCTAGTGACACATTCAATCAAGATAATCACATTATATTTGCATTAAATAAGGCCACATGCTTAGGTTAGGCATAAATAGACATTTGCATAGGTAGTGAAGCTAAGGTATTTGACCCAACTACCTATTTGTAATGTATTTAATATACTTTCCTACCTACCTATTAAATTAATGTACCTATTTATTCACCTATTTACCTACCTACTTAAAGTAGGTAATATTTAGTAAGGTTCGTACTACTTAGCAAGTACCTACATGAGGTAATATTTAATAATTACCTAATATGTACTTAATATGTACATAGTAGGAACCCACGCTACTTAGCTAGGTAAATACCTAGTAGGTAGGTACTTAGTACTTAGTACATCTAAGTACGTTTTACTTATAATATTATTATGACCTAATACCTAATAGGTAGGTACCTAGGTGTTGTATTCTAGGGAGATACCTACATGTTACCTAGGCTAGGTATTAGGTATGTATTAACTAGGTGCATATAAGGTACATATATGCTAATGTCTAGGCTATTGTAGGTTAGTGTTGGTTATTCCAAACTATTCATAGGTTAATAGTATATGCTACCTTATGCCATATATGTAACTTATGTTCATAAATTAGGTTCCTAAGCTATTAATGTAGGGAATATGTAGCCTACCATAAGCTAAGTTCCTAAGCTACTACAAGCCTCTTTAGATTAATATTAAGATAAAGTAGGCTACTTTAGACTAGCTTTTGTATTTAATGGTGCAATCTATGACTTATCTACTTAAACGTACCTATTTTCCAACCTACTTAGAAACATACAATCTACCTACCTACTTATAAAGGATAGACTTGTGCAAATTGGAATAATAAAACATGGTTCTTTTATACCTAGCATAAGGGACATAATTAGTAGCCAATAACATTGAAAAAGTCATGTTTGGAAAGTTACAATGGCATAACTAAAAACTATTTAGTTTCAACAATGTGGGGCATGGTGGTAGCACTAGATTTTTTTTTTAAAAACGCATCATAATACCCTAAATTAAACAAATAGCCCGCTTGTTGACATTATAAATCTATAAGACAAATGATTTTCCCTTGCAACCAATCCAATTAGTTTGGTCAGGTGGGCATGGAGGAAAGGCAAGGACAAAAGAAATGTTACCAAATGTTTTGCTTGCCATCACCTTAATTCCATAACTCCATAATTGCCCTTTATGGCCCTAAACTTTGGGACATACTTTATGACCAATGCCCATTCTCCTCCACAACACATATATATATTTTAGAATTGAAGGAAGTTATGTGTTTTGAGATTATGCAATAATTAATTAAAATAAAAGAAAAATAAAAGGGTGAATGGTGGCGTGTCGATTTAATTGAACAACCTAATCCATAGGTAACCAAAACCTTAAATTATATAAACATATGACAAAAGAAACCCTAGACATATGATATGAAAAGCCTTTGAATTTTGAACAACCCAAAAACCTTTTAGGGTATGGTTTAGTTGGACACCTTAAACCTCATGAAACCAAAAACGTTGGACATAACCAAAAATAAATCATAAACCCTAAACAAATGACATAAACACTAGGAGAAAAGACCTTTTTTTAACCAATAGTTTTTTTTATTGCATGTTGGTTTCTATTATGTTGCAACTAGGAATTTAAAATATTTTTATAAAATTCCACATTCGTAATTATGTTTAATTTAACTATATAATTAAAACCCTAGTAAACTAAAAACCTTAACCTTAAATAACCCCAAATTTTAGACCTTAAACATATGAAATAAGGAAATTACTTAAAACCCTATAGAACCCAAAAAACCTTAGGGTATGGTTTAATTGAATACCATTAACCCTAGGAAACCAAAAATCAAAAACCTTAAATGCTAAACAACCCAAATCCTTTGACCTTATACATATAACAAAAAAAAAAAAAGGTTCTTAAGCCTTATAGAGTTCACAACCTTAAACCCTAGATAGATCACAAATGAATACCTTAACCTTAAACATATGACAAAATAAATGGAATGGAATAGAACCTGGCAATGGAATAATTTGACATGTAAATCATAGTTCCAATGTGACCATTTTGCTAAATTTGGTAGTTTATATTTTCATATCAAAATTGAAGACACTAAAACCCTAAACTTTAATGATTCCAAAAACCTTAAAACCTAGGAAACTCGTAAGGGAAGAAATTGTGTGAATATGTGATGAAGCTTTAGAGTTCAAATGTTGAAATGTGAACCCATTTTGGAAGAATAGTTATAAGTATAGTCTAAATGTCCATGTGGGACTTACAAAACAAGATTCATATAAATAAGATTAATCATAACCACCTTGTAAATTTAAATTAAGTGGTGAAATGAAATAAAGTTAAATAATTAGATGAAATTTCAACAATTGTTTTTGAGTTTATGACCCAAATTGAAATTCAAAACGTTTTGTGTGAATGTTTGAAATGAACATTATATTCATTATAATGTTTTTACATTACATGATTAAATGGTTACCAAATCTAATGTAATTATCAACAAAACTTAAAAGTAATAAAATGAAAGTATGTACATGTAATTGGTAGTAGATAGGTAGGTAATATATTAATAAGTATGTAGGTAGGTAGTTGGTAAATTGGTATATATGTATAGAAAAGGGTAGCCTTAGAGGCCTTTTCATGTTTTGAAGTGACGAAGCACGAAGACAATATTTCAAGGGCATCAAAAAACAATGTGGAAGGATCTCTAGGGATACCCTTCTCTTATGTAAAGCATTGTCTTTTTTCTCAAGCCTGGAAAGAAAAAAAGATGATGGTTTACATAGTGAAAGAAAATTTCCAACTTAGACGACTACTATTGAAATCTTCTATTTGTAGACAACGATTCTCAAATAACGAAGGGAAAAAAAATAGTGTTTTACATAGGTCTTAATGCATCAAGTAGATTCATATGGGAGGTCGCAAGGTTAGTGATTAACTATGCATAAACAATAAACAAGATTGAATGAACTACCAATTTACATTCATACATTGCCTTATTTATGGCACATTTCAGAACTTATTTACAATAATTTAAAGCATCTAAAACTTAAAAGGCATATTTAAATGGGCTTGATATTTTTAAATATTCAATTTATATTACATTGTTGGATATTCCTTGAACTCAATAGTTGAAGGGTAATGAAAGGTTTATCTTTTATAGGTGCATTTAAACATGAAGGGGGAAAACTTAATTTAATCTTCTATATTGAAAGGCAAATTAATCAAGCTCCCATTCAAATAAGGAATAGACATATGAATCCTCCCCACTCTTATGCCTCCTTATCTACTTATGTTTAGTTTCATGGTAACCTTCACCTTGCATTGAACAATGAACAAAGTTCATGGTTAGGGACATTCCCCAAATGTTTGGCCTTCAACATGGCTATGGCATCATTGTCATAACTCCTTTTTTTTTTGAGAAATTTGAACACCTTCAAGGCTTTACCTTACACTTGATATTCATCTTCAAACT
>Ga0209611_10015226_pt1 | contig 10069 bp, 7 predicted proteins | sample S1TSphgellanicum_3_FD_187693 | JGI IMG/M metagenome (GOLD analysis project Ga0209611, IMG submission 187693) | Host-associated microbial communities from peat moss isolated from Minnesota, USA - S1T2_Fc - Sphagnum magellanicum MG (SPAdes) (version 2) | ecosystem: Host-associated > Plants > Peat... | reverse complement strand
ATATATATATATATATATATATATATATATATATATATATAAGACCTACCCATTATGTGGATTTTGAATTTCACTATATGTTGTTGGTGGGAAAATTAGTGCTTTTGTATTTTTTGAAGCATTTCATTGCATGGTTTTGGTATGAATGTAAGGGATGTGCGAGCACCAATATTGGATCAAAGTCTCCAAAATTTGGGTGTTGAAAAGTTAAGCAAGGAAGAGGTTCAAACAATGCAATGGGAGGAACTGGAGGGCAAGATTATAAGTTGGAATCATCAGATGCACTTTGTGGTAAATCTCTTCAACCTAAATTGGACCATCGAAAACTAGTAAAAGTCTTTGTTCAAAAGTGGTTGTTTCTAAGGTTTTAAAGGAAAATCTTGCATTGAAAAAAAAAAAAAGTGAAATTAAAAATTTTTGAAAAATTATTTTTTGGAAGAAATATTGTTTTTTTTTCTTCACTTGCACAACTATGGACATCAAATGAGATCATTGTTTTTTGGAAGTGGGTTTAGGGTTGGGTTAGGGAAGTGTGTTGAAATAATAATTTGTTTGTGTAGGTGAAATTATTGTTTGTGGCGGAGTACAAGATCTGTGACCAAATATGGTTGGAACAAACTTCCCAGATGGAGAAATGTTTTGCTGCCATAACTCATTCGAGCATGCACACGCTTCTAAATTTTGGGGAAGCCATAACAACATGCCAAAAATCACCTGAAAAGTTGTTTGTTCTTCTTGACATGTATGAAACCATGAGTAATCTTGAACCTGAGGTACATACATACATACTCATATGTATATATCTACCAACAATGATCACTTGAGTTGTGTTCAAGTTTTTACTTCTCTATTAGTCATAATTCAATTCTTTTGCCTCAAATGTTATAGACTTAATATCCTAATTATTTGGCTAGTTCCAACATGGAGCTTTGCACTCAAGTGGAGTTCTATGTTGTATTTAATACAACATTTTTTTTTGACAAATTTTCACCACTTGGTGACAAAAAAAAATCCAATGTGATTCATACAAAAGATTTTGTGAAAAAATTCACCAAAATGATTAGATTTTGAGGAATATTTTTGTTGAAGCCACCATATTTAAACTATAGGTTTAAGTAGGTTGCTAAAATATAGTAGCATTCCAAAAAATTTCTTCTTTCCTTTATGACCTATAGCCAAATTTGGCTAATTCCTTTTGTGGACGATCATTAGTGTGGCTACATCACAAAAATTGAAAAAGAAAACTTTGATTTAATAGTTTAATCTCTAGGTGTCTCCTAAAGTCTTAATGTTGGCATTAGCAGTTTCTTTTGTAAAATATTTTAATTACTAATCCTTCTTAGCATTTGTTGTTGGGCGAAACAGATAAAATCATTGTTCCAAGGGGAATCAGCAGCTGAAATACGAGATGCATCAGAGCTTTTACTAAAGCATCTAGCACAAGCCACAAAAGATACTTTTAATGACTTTGCAAATGCAGTCGAGAAAGATGCAATGAAGACGCCTGTAGCTGATGGCACCGTCCACCCTCTCACTAGTTATGTTGTCAACTATATCAAGTTCATGGTTGAGTACGTTTTGCAATGATCCCTTCCCTTCTATGTCTTTATCACATTGCTTTTTAGTTCTTAAATGTGTAGTTGAAACACATGTACAAATTATGCACAATTCAAGTACAAAAGATTGCAATAGACTGACCATAATTATGTTGATGAATTTCAAGTTCAATGATTAAGTTTCATGTTTCATGCATTTGTTTACAACTAAGTACATAATCAAAACCCTAAATCCTAAACCTTATAACACAATAGTTGTAGTAGTTTAGGGTTTAGGGTTTGTCAATGCTTGTTGGGTTGAACAATTCTAAGGGACTCAAAATGGGTCTTGAAATTTATTGTGGGTTCAATTGATTGCTTCCTTCTTCCCCACCCCCCAGTTATCAGGACACATTGAACAAGCTGTTTGGGGAACAAGACATTGGAGATGAAACATCATCACACTTGGCATCTGTGGTCATACGCATTATGTCCATTTTGCAAACCAATTTAGATGGAAAGTCCAAACTGTACAAGGACCCTGCACTCACGCAATTTTTTCTTATGAACAATATTCACTACATGGTGAAATCTATGGGACGGTAAGCTCTTGTAACTCAAACAACACCTTCCAAAACTCTCTTGTTTTATGGCTTATTTCTATGGGATTAGGAGAGGGCAACCTAAGAAACACTTCTAAAATTCAATGGATTGGTCCTAATCCCAAACCCTAAACCCTAAAGTAGTAGTAGTTTTCTATGTGATGGGTGATGTCAATTTAGTCCCTACATCCTTTCCCACAACTTAATAGTGACCAATAGTTTTGTAAAACCAAATTTTGACAAATCTTTTGATTTTGCAATTGTGGAACATCAACTACCAAGTAACAAAACGATGATTTTTTAAAAATGTATGGCAGATCGGAAGTCAAAGAGATGTTGGGTGATGATTGGTTGCAACGGCATCGGCGAATAGTTCAACAACATGCAACATCATATCAACGGATTGCTTGGAAAAAGGTTGGCCAATCATGAGTTTTCTAGCCAAATAGTTTCAATTCTATGAATTAAGGAAATCTCTCAAGGACATGACAAATATGTGGAACTAAACCTCAATTTTGGAACCCAAGAATTGGATGTGATGCTTTATCCATGTTTTCATTGTCAATATTGCATGTTTCTTATTGTCTTTTATGGGTTTTGTTTAATTTTTAAATGCAATACAAATTATCGCAGGCATTGTCATACATAACAGGCTCGGCCTTAATGTCATCTTCAAGTATAGCGCTCATTGGTAGTGCGAGTGGTACTGGGTTAATTGGTGGCACGGGTGACAATGGAGGCGTCTCCAAGACTCAACTTAAAGAAAGGTTAGAGTAGAAGGTTGTTTTGTTATCAAGTAGAACCAAATACATTGACATAGTAAAAATACCATTAAAATTACAACATGTGTTTATTTTCATGGTTTTTAATTAATGGTAAACTAATTTAGTGTTGAAAATGTGTTTATACAATAATGTTTTTGACCTATTAGTGTATCATTTGCATAAATTCAACATGAATTGAATGAGAATAGGGTACATAAAAACACATGTTAAAAACAATTATAAACAGTGTTTTGATGATAAACTAAGTTAGTGTTCAAAATTTGTGGTGTATGTATACAATCATGTCTTTAACCTATCAATGTATCATTTGCATAAATTTGAAATGAATATAATGAATATAAGATATCCAAAAGTACATTTTAAGAACTTCATAACCAAGTGTATAGTTTTGATTTCATGTCTAAAAACACAATTTTAAGCACTATAATTAATGATTTTTTTCAAGAGTGGCAACCAATCCCAATTTACCACATCATCTTGTTGATACAATTAAAAAATTTCCTAAAACTACTTTAGGAGGCACTATTGGCTACTATTATCCTAAATGTATCCATTTATCTACTTTTATCCAATAATGTAAAATGGATAAAATTTTCTATTGAAATATTTTTTAGGTTTTGTTGATTAGTGTTTAAATGTGTTTATGGCAGGTTAAAAAACTTTAATTCAATACTTGAGGATTTGCATCGAACACAAATGCAATGGACAATCTGGGATACTGATTTACGAGATGCTGTGCGGTTGCAAGTAGCAGAAGTGTTGTTGCCTGCCTATCGTTCTTTCATCAAGCGCTACAGGTGAATTCATCCATTTTTTTTTCCTATTATAATTTGCTTGAAATGAAAAAAATGATTAATTACTTCTAATTGTTTATTTTGGGTATGCAATATCGTCTTGTGTCTGATCTTTGTTTATTTTTGCTTCATTGTGTTTGTTTTATGCTTTTGAAACACAGTTCTATATTAACTAGCGACACTGGACATTCCAACAAATACATGAAATACTCGCCTGAAGACTTGGAGAGCTTGCTTGGTGAATTTTTTGAAGGAAAAATCATCACCGAACATCATAAAGGTTTTTTGAATGGAAGATGATTTAGAATTTTATTTGAGTAAATTAGGAAGTTTAACTTAGTGTGCAAAAAATACCTATATAGAAAGAAATTTAGTAATATTAGTTTGTGTCCATCTAAAGTGTGGTCTTCTAAACCCTTGATCTAGATTGGGTTAGATTTTTTCTTTGGCTTTCTTCCTTCAATCTTCGCCCCCTAACCATCATCATAGGTTTTTAAGGTTGTGTAACAACTTGTGGGTCATATCACTTGGTTCATGAAATGTTGATGTTATAGAGATGGGCATTAATGTATTTGCCCACTAAATGGACCAAGAGCCTAAAATTATACATGTTTAGTTACAATAAAATCCCATGAATTAACAAATACTAAAACAATAACATATTTCTTTCTTAATGATTTGATTGTGATCATTGTTGTGGGTTTTTTAATAAGAAAAATCAGTTGTGGATCTTTGATGACAATGAAAAATATAATTTTTTGTACACATAAACTATTGCATAAAAATGATTATTTATTTATTCTCTTTAGTTTTGAATACCCACATTTTTTTTGGAAGAATATTGATGTTCTTGGGCTTTATGTAACCTTTAATTATACCTTACATTAGCATTTGATGAAATCAACATTGCACTAGATGTGTGTTGGTGGGCTAATGCATGTTGGTGGGAGTGGAAACTTGATTGTGGGTTATTGTTATTTATCCCTATGAATTATGATTTTGAGCCCTCATTATCTTTTGCAAGTAATTGGGTCCTTGATGATGGATGATCCATAAACTCCCAAAACAATAATTAGGTGTTTAATTGAAATGGTTATTGAATTTTGCAATTGCTAGGTAAGAATTGCAAAGTATTAGTCTTTTTTTTGGTTATTTATTATTCAAACCCAATTCAATGTGAATAGGGTTTCAATTTTTTCATATTTGGGGTTATAAAATGAAATTTATTACAACTGCAACAATAAGAATCCAAACCCACGACACAAAAATAAATAAATAAAAAGTTTGTGCATGTTTTTATGTTATGACATTGTTATTAGGTCAAGTGCCTCCTTATCTTTGTTACCTATTTTTAGGTATAGACCAAAGTTGTATTTGAATGTTTTCTATCCTCATTTCCAAATTTATTGGACATTTCATAATCATTTTTTGGGTGAGTTGGTTCCAAAACCAAACTTAAATAAACAACCTTTCTACAATTATCCTTTTTTTAATATGTCTTACATGATTTTTAGAGGGCAATATATATATCATCTTCATCTATAATAAGTTATTGCAATTTGAACCAAATCCAAATGAACAAACTTTGTATTCAAATTTTAGTCCGCATACCTTTTTCGCATTTGAATTAAAAACCATTTCCTTGGGACAAAATTGGATTGCCATTCAATTAATTAACGAATGTCAACTTGGATATGAACTTTCCTCCAAAGTCAAGTATGGACATAAAAAATTCACATTTGCATACTTATAAAGATGATATTATTTCTTTGCCTTTCATTTTAAAAACTATCATTTGCTGGGTTGTAGTCTCAAATGTAAACCCAAAGCAAGACATAATAGGCCACCAACAATTTTAAATTTCACTAGGTTGTTACACAACTAATTAATCAACTATGAAGTGTAAACCATCCCCTAACTTGTAACCAATTGTTTTTACCTATACATACTTCAAATAGAGCTCAACCTTGATTATCATCAATAGACACAATCATCATGTGTTTGTCAAAGGTTATTAAATTTTTCCTTTATGCCTCCCAGGGTTCATTCCTAATAAAATGCCATTTTTTTAAGGCACTTGGCTTCATGCCAAATTCAGGATGCCTTTTTGAGACCACATTTCAAGGTTGCAATAATCACATCATTAATAATGGCAATGAAAAAATTCCTATGTGATTCATTTGTTAACACCAATTGAACATGAAATTTGCTTCAACAAATAGGACCTTTTTTTATATTGCACCATACCAATTTTTTACCACATAACACAAAAAATTAAGGCAACATAATGAATTTGCATCATTTCATATTTGCACAAATTACCATATTTTACCTACATTTGTTTAATTTAACTGCATTTTCACTTTAAAATTTGCATCATTTCATATTTGCACAAATTACTATATTTTACCTACATTTGTTTAATTTAATTGCATTTTCACTTTAATATGTATTATTCAAATTTTCCTCCAACAACAATATTAGTTAAATCTTATGGTTGCATTATAATTAATCCTTTTGATGATTAATAACATTTAGGGTAATGTCTTCAACAATGAGCATTACTTAAATATGTAGACCCGAGTTGAGGCTTGATTTCCATAAAACCCATTGCTAAGGGCTTTATTGAGTGTAGAAACATGATAATCCCAAACCTAACACCAAAAGCCTTTTTCTTCAATTTTAGTTTTAATGGTGAGCACTTTATTTGAATGAATATTACACATCACACTTGTGATTGAACACATTTACAATATCATTAGTTGAAATCTCCTAAATTGTCAAGTAACATTTTCTTTCACTAGGCATTTAATCAAAGGGCTTGATTTGATCAATGAAAGGTGTTTGGTGGTTTGATCATGAGTTTTTTTTTGAACTATTCATGCATTTGTTGATGGGGATGTGTTTGAAAATGAACATAGTTTTCCTACCAAGGTGGTTTAATTTACATATATATGTGCTTGCTTTTGTTGCAACCAAAAATGGTGTTTCAATGACATTAATTGGTTTATGTCATATAAATGCTAACCCAATATGGATTTATGTTCACAATCTTACATTAATGTTGGTTGGTGCACTAGTAAAAATCTAAATAGTCAAAAGTAGCCTAATTTTTAAAAAATAACATAGGGTTGAATCGCTTAAAATAACCAATAGTAACCTATTTAGAATAACCTATAATAGCCAAAAGTAACCTAGGGTGGATGGCCTATAATAGCCAAAAGTAGTTTAAGAAAAAACTTAAAATTGCCAAAAGTAGCCTAATAACCTAAAATACTCAAAATTGTTTAGAATTGTAAAAAATAAGCTATATAGTGAAATTTGAACTTCGCATTGTTGCGCGTTACCAATGATGATCAACTATTTTCATTTTTTCCTATGTATTCCTATATTTATGTCAATGTCAAATTTGATTTAAATTAACATACATTTCATTGACATGAAAATACACATGTTAATTTGTTTTTTTATATCCATGTTGGTGGATAGGAAAAAGAAGTAGTTATAAAGAAAGAAGTTATGAAATAGTTAGGCTTGAAAATGAGATAATTATTTTTGAATTGTTTTTGGAATGGTCCAGGGACAACTATATGACTAAATGGCCATGTAGAAATGACATACGAAACTTTTTGCAAAGAACCCCATATAAATTGGTTCCTACATCACTAGAATAATTTACAATAACCAAAAGTAGCTAAGAATAATTGAGAATAACCTAAAATAGCTGAAAATAATTTAGGGTGAAATATTTAGAATAGCCAAAAAAATTTAAAATGGCCGAATAGTTCAAAATAACCCAAAAAATCTAGAATACCCAAACATAGCTTAAGGTGAAATAACCTACAGTAATAAAAAAATAACCAAGGATACCCCTAGAATAGCCAAAAGTGGCCTTGGATGAAATATCTTAGAATAACCAAAAGCAAATTATAATAACTAAAAATATCCAAGGTGAAATAGCTAAAATAACTTTAGAATTTTTAGACGTAGCCTAAGGTGAAATAGCCTATAATAACCAAACAAAGCTTAGCCTAGGTAGTATTATTATATTAACAAAAATCTTATCCATTGATTAAAAAAATTCTTTTTCAAAAGAATGATTGTTGAAATGTTATTGAAGAATGATATTCAATACTTTCTTGGTCAAATGATTTTATATTTTCAAAAGGATATAAATGTAATTTTGTACATTATTGAAAAAACTTTAAAAATAAACTTTAATTATTTCATTTGAACAAAATGTTAATAAGATATGAAATTTCAAAGTTGATGTTTGTGTAATGTTTAAAATGAAATATTCAATAAGAATGCATTATAATTGTGTTCATGTAACAAGTGAGGTAGTTTGGTGGTAAGGGTGATTACTTCCATCCTTGAGGTTCATGGATCAAACCTCACAACCGCACCAAAGATGAGGTTGTGGTCAATAATGGTATGTTGATTAAATATTCCTTGAAGCTACATAGGTTGATTACATGGCTTATCTACTTATGTTTTTAGCCTAGTTGAAATAATGACAAATGTCACTACGTCATAAGGTGCAAATCATGAAATTATCAATATATGAATAATTTTATTATAATATTTATATAAATATGTGAATTATTAATTCAACATTATTGCTTAGTGAAATGGTTTGGTGAATCTATTTCACTAGAGAATAACTTTGTTTCACTAGTTACTAGTGAATTAATTCAATTATTCATAGCAACGAATGCCTATTTACTAAGGGTTGATCATTTTTGCAATGGTAAATCTATCCAAATTCACTCAAAATTTAATGAAACATAGAGTGAATTTGGACATATATTGATATAATGTGGATAAGATAATTTGTAAAAGTGGGTGAGTGCTAGTGTGGGGGTGGGTATTTGAGAAAACTCCAAAGAATGGTTGGTTCTAGGTATTTCAAAAATCTTAAAGGATTGTTGGGTTTTATAAAGAACTAACAAATACTTAACAAATTTTTAAGTAATTATTTAAAATTTTCAAAAATTGAGAACCATGGTTATATATAATAATCAAGTATTTGATTTTCTAATAACCATGATTATATATTAGAATTGGGTGTTTGATCTTTTTGATAACCATGGGTATCAACCAATGTCAAATGGTTCTCACTTTTTCATGAAAATTGTTGGTTCTAGTTCTCAAGACCATTTTTAAAAACCTATCAAGTTTCCAAACAAAATTCCAAGTTTAGAAAACCATCTAGGTTTCAAAACTTTGAAAAGATAAAATTTAACCAATTTTCAATCGAACTAGTTCTCATACATTTTTGAACCAATGATGTTTGAAAACAATTTTCACAATTTGGTTTTCAAAAACATTTCTACTAATTTTTTAAATAAAAAATGAAACTGAAAACTACTTACAAAAGCATGATGAAAATGCACAAATTCAAGTTTTTTTCTCAAATTTCATCCCATTCAAATCCACCTTTAATTTTTTCTAAATCTTCTTCTAAGCATTTTTATGTCTCATAAACTCTACTAGATTGCAAGGAGATTTGCAACCAACTCTTAGGTCATTAAGCTAATTCTTATTAATAAATATTTATTTTTCCAAGTTTTTTTTATTGTAAGCACCATCTCTTAATGTTGGTGAGTATGCTAGGTAAATAACAAATCCTTTCAATCTTTATTTGTCATCCAACAACTTTCAATATCTATTAAGCAAGAAAACCAATAATGGGAAAAATGGATTCATGATTTTTCCATTCTTGGAGATGACACTTAATCTTCTTAGCACCCACTTAATTTTTTTTAAAAATCACAACTTTCTATTAATGAATTCTTTGATTTGTTCACTTTTATTGGAAATCAATTTTAAAATATCCAACTTGCAATTTTCATCAACTTTTTGGTTTGTAGATCCAATTTCACAACTTGTCACAAGATGTAAGTGATGATAACATTTCAAAAGCATAGGATGTAAGGATTTTCTATCATACTTTTTTCCAACTGAAATGCCTTGCTCACTACTAACAAATGAAGACATTAAACAAAGATTATTAAATTGTGAATTTAACATAACAAAATCATGTTGTGAGTTTTTCATTTTTCATATCTTCTTAATTAGAAATGAAAGAAAGAATCAAACAGACCACACACCTCTTTATTAATGTTAGAGGCAAGTAAGGACAATTTAAAGGCAATACCAAAATAATCATATCCTTTGGCTGGTTTAAAGTTAGTGTAATTTCTATTTTTTCTTTCAACTTAAAACTCATTGTGATGGGAAAGTTTAGGGCATCATTTAATAACCAATGACCTCAAGACTAGTTTAAAACACAAGTAGTAACAATTAGAAATAAACAATCAAGAATTGTTTGAGAAATATACCAAGAGAAA
>Ga0209611_10015225_pt1 | contig 10070 bp, 1 predicted proteins | sample S1TSphgellanicum_3_FD_187693 | JGI IMG/M metagenome (GOLD analysis project Ga0209611, IMG submission 187693) | Host-associated microbial communities from peat moss isolated from Minnesota, USA - S1T2_Fc - Sphagnum magellanicum MG (SPAdes) (version 2) | ecosystem: Host-associated > Plants > Peat... | reverse complement strand
AAAAAAAAAAGTTAACCACTTTCGAAGTAGCCTAGCAAGTTCAACACTTCAATGCTCAATATTTAATGTATTTTTTTCTTAAGATTTTGACATAATCATTAAGAAATTGTTAAGGTATATTTTTTTATGCTTTTTAAATACACTTTAATTATTCTTCAAAGGTCATGACTTTTTTTTTCCTCATAATTATTTAGTGTCAAACTTGCGTGGATACTACGGGATTATATTGAACTTGGTTCTAGGTTTGACTTGATCCAATTTGCATATATTTTAGCAACATGCAAAAGGCACTATCTTGTAGTGGGGGTTGGTTTGTCACATTAAAAAAGCATAGTATAACCATAAATGTGCAAAAATCCTAATCTTTTTAGCATGCACAAAGTTTCACCTAAAGTCATTAAACCTAGCAACAAGCAACCCTAACATAATATGATATTTGAATCCTACCAAACAAGGACATTTATGAACACACCTTGCATATTGGCCCCATCTTGTGAACTTTCCATTCCCGCCAATACAAAGCATCATAGGAACAATTAATGGGGGCAAAGTTGATGCAAGAACTCCTTCGTTTGTATTTCCTCTCAAAATAAATTTAAATATGTCCTCTCTATCAACTAGTGTAAAACATGAGATTTTTAATAAAAATATTTTATATTTTAGTAATGTTGAGAAGGTTACAAATCAAATTTGGAAATAGATCATGTAAAGAACAAAAGTCACATCTAAAAATAAATGTAAAATTATAGAACTCAAACCTAAAAATATAAATTACGTCTAATTAAATAGGAATTGGAAGTCCTAGATGGGGTTTATACAATCAAAGGTTCAAAAAATTCTTATGTTATTAATTTTTGGGTTCAAAAATTTATAGTGTCATATTTTTAAATGAAGCTTTCAAAGAGGTGTAGATCCCCTAAACCCTTAACCAATTCAAATAGTGTGATTTGCAAGGGCAAAAAATGTTTAATGAAATACCTTGGCATGTCAATGGAAAGCTATAAACAAAGATTATACAATAATGGTTGAATCACACATTTGAATCAAATACATTTTTTGATAATTAGGAATTAAGAGTGATGTGACACCAAAACATCCAAATTTTGAAAGACCATTAAATTAAACATTCTAAAAAAAAATCATCATGTCTTGTTGTTTGATGTTTAGTAATTTCTTAAAATGGAAAGCTGAAAAATATTAAAATCTACATTATCATGAGTTAATTTCTTGAAAGTTGAACTCAAAAACTTGCATAAAAGGGTTCAAGTTATCCCTTAAACTACCAAAACATTATTTGCAAGCTTATTGATTTGATTTAACCTAAAATTGTCAAAGATTTCAAATATCAAAATACAAATTATCACACTTGGATTTTGGACTAATTAGATTATTTTAAAATACCAATTATTAGTAAGATGTGCGGTAATCATTAGAACCATCATCACACTACATAATCATTAAAGTATGTTTATTCACAATAGTTGTTGATAAAAAAATATTGAACCATTTTGCATTTCAAAGTAATTCAGGTGTGTTCATTAAATTATTTTAAGTAGTAGGAATTGAAATCTAGATGAAACCTTTGAATGGATTAAAACTACGATTGTTGAAATATCACATTATAAAATATATTTTTTGAAATGTTAATGAACATTTCAATATTTATTTATTTATTTATAATAATGGGGGAAGACCTATCTACATGCCTGAAGTTTAAAATAGATTTATTAAACTCATCCAAAAGTGTAGATGAACAAATGCAAAATGACAATATTTAGTATGCAAAGGCATTATTGTGTTGTCATGGTGATACTCACAAGATTATTCACATATGCATGAAAACAAAAGGAAGTAAAGTTCATGTGACTATTAAAAAAATTAACAACTTACCATACAAACTTAAAATTAAACTTGGGCTAAATAGTCAATAACAACATTGCAAATTGTGCAATCAATGTCTTCCACCAAAGAGATGCATGTTTATTTCATTTCACCATTGAATTTTATTTGCTTCAAGATCATTTCAAACCTATAAATCACAAAAGACAATAGAAACTTGTTCAAAATAACAACAAAACAAAACCTTACTCAATTAAAGTTTAAAGATTTTAAAACAATATGTCACTAATGGGTGTAAATACGTATCTAGGAGCCAAAAACCATTTCGGATAATGGTGAAAACTATGAACTTTTTTACATGTGTTTTTGTCTTGACATATTAAAGTTATGTTAATCATTCCAAGTTGTGTTAAATGACTAATATGAATGTTGAGGAATTCAAAATAAAAATTCATTAAATTTAATTTTGGATTTTGGTTTTAATAAAAAAACATTTGAATTTGAATAGTAATTGTGCAGATGTAATCAATTTTGTAAAGGACTACGTAAAGGATTTTCTTAATAAAATATTTTTGATGGTAAAAAAATAAAATGAAAGTAACCTACTACCGACATTCAAAACACATTCACAATTAAAAAGTTATGGAATTTGAAATTTTTAGAAATTCAAAGTGTTTTTCAAATTTTTAAAAACAAATTACCACATGTAAATGGGGTGTAATGTGCATGACATATGAAAAAAAGTTGTAGTTTATGACACAAGAAAAAAAACCTAAAGTAGTTAACATATTTTGGTATGATTTAAAATTACAATAAATTTTCAAGGCGAAATGTATTTTGTGACAAAATCTACACACTTTGAAAATTTCATATTTATTCAAAAATGATTAACACAAAACATGTGATCTATTGGAAAAACTATATGTATTTTTAATAACAAGTTGCAAAATATTTTATTAAAAAATACTTTCATATAAAATAGTGAAAATGACTCAAATATGTAATCCCCCATTAAACAACAACCCCTCACCTTTCACTTAATGTTAAATTTAATAGCTTAATATTTGAGTCCTAACGTAAATGAAGTGGCTCATTTTTTTTGTAATTGAAAATTATGTGAATAAAAATATAAGGTCATGTAGATATTAGTTGTTGGGTGAAAATTTATGATTCAATTATGTTTATAATAAAATTATGTTTATTTTCAAAGTCCAAATATAAATAATATAAGGCATACATTCATAATATATATTAATAAATTACACAGACACACACACACATAATATGTACAAGAAATTTATAATAGGTTCTAGTTGTTAATAGGTTCAAAGTAGGGATAACATTAATAAAGTGGTATTTAGTTATTTAGAAAAAGGAGTTCATAAAGTTCGAAATGAGTAAATTGATGGTCCACTTATTTGGGTTGCAATGCATGTCTTATCTGCTTTGATAATGGAACCCTCAAATCTTTTTTTTTATTTGTATATTTTTTTCATGGTCAAAACAAATCAAGTGTTCATTATCTATAATGACTTTGTGTGTGTTAGACATGATCATCATTTGAAATGTGATCTAACCTATTGAAATGTTTATTGATGTGTTTTTAAAACTAAAATTTGAACATTTCAAGTTTGATGTTTTAAAATCATTCATGTCACATGTTTCTATCATCACTTTTCACCAATGTTTTTTTGTGTGCAAAATTTCACCAAAATGAAAAAAATTAAAATTAAAAACTGCAATAGTCATTTTTTTTTTATATTTTATTTTGGAAAGCTCTTCACCACATTTGAACTTTAATTTGAATTTAGTAGTATTTGAAAATTAATTTTTATTGTTACTTAAACATGATCTAAAGACTTGTCATTATTTAATGTTAGATCCATTTTGGAATGTTAGCCAATGATGCAACATTAATAAATTGAAAACAATATCATTACTCCTCATGCCTCTAACCAAAACTAAAAGTTCAAAGATATATGGTGCCAAAATTCAATGCAAACATAAGATGTAAATTGAATTTAAGGCGGGATCCAACTATGTTAATAGGATAAAATTTGGCATCAAGAAAATTTTCTACCTAAACCCTAAACCCTAAATCTAAATTGGATTTTCAACCAATAAAAGTTCAAGGCAAGAAGGTTGTCAATCTACATTTTCAGACCAAGAGCGAACCCCAATTAGTTGATGAAGATAACACATTCATAGGATGCCATGTTCATTTGTGTTCTTGATAATGGCTACAAAGTGTGCAATGTACCTTAAAAGGAGCTACATGAAAACATAATTAAGGGTGAAAGAACATTTGAACCCATGCGAATAAGATCTCATGATGGGTGGAAGCAATGCTTGACCTAAAACTTAGATTAGCTACTTCCACCTAATTAAAAAAAGGTTTCACCTTCTACATTGGGAATCATGGCCAAGCTCCAACACTGATTATTACAATCCCAAGTAAATAGCTCCTCTTTAGGTACCTAGGGAGTCAACATTCCATTTTATACACTCTGCTCTTGACAATATATTGGAGTTGTTTCATGATGAGTTTTTCCTTGCTTCAACTCAAGCAGGGGCTTACATCCTAGAGAAGGAAGCATATGCAAATCATCCAATTTCGTATCAATTTTGGGAGACATTGTTGTTGGAAAAATTTGTTTAGTAACTACATTCCTTGGATGGTTATCTACTTTTGATGTTTGCTGGGACTTGAAGATTGAGGTTGTTGCCTATTATGGTTGCATTATAACCAACCCTACATAGCATAGAATTTCACATAAATCAACAATGCCCCTTTTGGTGAATGCTTAATATGGAACATTTAAAAAATAGTTTTGATTTCCAAGATTTAAATAAAACATTAAATTTTTTAGAAGACCCAATAAAATGTTTCATTATATTATTATGTTAAAGTTTTTTAAAGTATATATAATTTTAAACAAGTCCTTTAAAAGTGCTTACAATTTATTTTTTTATTTATTTGATTAATTTCAAACTGATTCATATATTTTACAAATTTTTTATATAAATAATCTCAAAAATTTCAACAAAAATTTAAGTTATTAGTTAAAACATGAAATATTAAATAATGATTACAATTTTTTTAATACATATTGTGCAATCACACAAACATGAAACACAATAAATGTAATGATTGTTTTTTTTTGCACATTTAGAAGTGATGATTTAACTTCATGTTGAAAATATAAGATTGTTTTATATTTTAAGGTCTTAATATATCATTGGAACATGTGAATTAATTTGAAAAATATCCAATGAATAAATGTTTTCAAAAGCACTCATTAAACATTGTAATGATTATTTTTAAACACAAAAATGACTTGTAAATGGGTTTCAAAACATTTGAAATGACATATTTCTTGAAATTTTGTACATAAAACTTGCGATAATAGTATAAATAAAAATTACAAAATTTTAAAATATTTAAAAAAACTTTTGAGAAAATATTTTGAAAAATATTATCTCAAAATAGTCCCTCAAAATAGGTAGGTGTGGTTCTTATTTTCTCATTAGCACCCAACATGCTTGGACTTAGTGGTTTAAATATGTTGATATTTAAAATTTAAATAACGAAAATTAAAATTAAAGCTCCTTCACAAAATACCTTTTTGACACAAAATAGAAAAAATTAACAAGAAATAACCACCCCAGACATAAATGATATTGATTACCAATTGAAGCATCTAATTATTATCAAAGCCACCTTTCAAGTCCTTTAGCAAAAAATTACCACCACTTCCAAAAAAATTAATCTTAGCAATTGATATTAATTATTTTGGAATTAAAACACTCAATTGTCACCAAGGCTACTCCTTTGAATCCTTTAAAAACAACATTACCAACAAACACCCTAAAAGATTCCACCATTTTCTTATGTCAACATTAAATGGCAACTATCAAACCCAACTATGATTTTTTGATTTGGGGAGATAAATGAAAAGCATTTCAACTATTAAAATTTATAAATTATGGTAAATTTCAAGATAAATATGGGTGTTTAATGCAAAGATTCTTACCAAAATTGGGGTACAATATTCCTCAACCCTAATTTATAAAATTGTGAGGCATGTTCCCTGATTTCTGATGATTAAACAAAGAAGGTGAAAAACAAATCTTATAAAACTTTATTAAAAACACATTGTAGATTAGGAAAATGTACATAGGAGTAAGAAAAAGGGAAAGAGAAAAGTTACATGACGTCAAGTTGGTTCAAGTAGATGTCAAAATCTCTCCATGTCTAGAACCAATCACCTATAGTAGGTCGGCCATATTTCTATGTCAAAAACCAACAACCTGCAATAGATTGGTCATGGTGAAGGGAGGTGTGTCTTGAAGACAAAACCACAATTATTTCACAAAAGTAACATTATTTATTATAACTAATTTGAATTTCATTTTAGTCAAAACAAACATTGTAACTTCATATGTGAACTTTATGTAGTGGTTATGTGTAATCAACCTAATAGCAATGTGACTAAAATTAGTCATTTATCTAACACATGTACAAATGTGACTAAAGTTAATCACTTTGATTACACATGTATTATTAACATAGGTTGACCTTACTCAAATTCTCCACAATAGTTACAACTTTCAATATATCCATGTTCGATGCAGTTTATAGGTTATCGTTGGCAGTATTGTAATGTGGTTCACACAAAGATATTTGCTTACATAGTTTCATGCCCATTGGTCATAGTAGGTGACATCTTCCAAACAAATCTTAGCTTTTATGTTTTTCATCTACCTTTCTTAGATGATGCATCCTTGCTTAATCAGATTTACATGTAGCACACAATCAAAATAACCCCAAGCAAGTTGACTTGGGAAGATTGATGGTGGTTGGACAAGGTTGAAGGTTTAGATAGTTTCGTAGCCCACTTAGGCCTGAAAATAGGTATCTACTCCCTTCCCAAAGAGCCGTACATGATAGTCATTTGTCATATGGTTTTATTCTAAGAATCTTAAGTCTCATTTCCTTTAACCAACGCCATGCCTAGGTCATTGAACCCCTAAGGCCTCGCATGGATGTCTCGGTGCTGATGATCAATACAAAATGGGAAAAAATATATATTTCGTTAATTGATTTGTGCCCGTATCTCTACAAAAAAACAAAACATATGCACCCCCCTCAATTTCAAGTTTCATATCTTTCTCATTATTTATCCATTTTCAATGATTTAAAAAGCTTTATATGTGTTGATTCAAGCTTCAAGAAATTTTTTTGAAGTGTGAAAAAAAATAAAAATTGTAGAAAAAGTTTAAAGTAAAAAATGCAAGCTATACTAACATGTAGTTAATTTCTACAAATCACCTTGTTCACTTTCAATGAGCATAATTTGCCCATTCCTTTATCAATTTAAATTTTTTTTTTTTTCATCTTTGGATTTTTCAAGAGGGAATTATAGTATTTTTTAAAAACATGAAAAAAAATGGAACAATATACGAAGAATTAAATTTTTTTTAAAAAAACTAAATTTTTAAGTTATTAATTCGTGTTTGAATCACCCCGTTTTAGTTTCAATGAACATATCTTTCTCATTTCTTTATCAACTTGAGTTTTTTTTATGATATTGGATGTGCCAAGAAAAGAATAATTTTTTTTTTTGGAATGTCAAAGGTAATGGAACAATCTACAAAGAATTTAAACTCAAAAACAAAAATTGAATTGTTTTGTTTAGTTTTTGCAAATCACTTTCTTCACTTTTAAAGGGCATAACTTGTTCAATTTTTCATCGATTTCAACATTTTTTGTACCATTGGATGCACCAAGAAAAGAAATACAAAGTTTTTTTGAATGTTAGAAGGAATGAAACAACATAAAAAAAGTTTAAATTCAAAAACACAAACAGAACTATTATGTTTAGTTTTTACAAATCACCCTCTTCACTTTCAAAGGGCATAATTTGCTCATTTCTTCATTAATTTCAACATTTTTTGTACCCTTGGAAGCGCCAAGTGGAGAACTACAAAACATTTTTGAAGCTTAAAAACAATAGCACCACATAAAAAAATGTAAATCTTATTCTTAAGTGTTTAGTGGTAGGTCTAATAAATTGAAAATTTCGTGTGATCAAGTTGTGTTTTGAAAAAATATATCCCATATTGTTTGGTCATCAATCTCAAATTGAAAAGTATTTAACAAAGGGATTTAACCTTCAAAGTCACAGTTCAAAATGTTTAAATATTCTAGGTTGAACCTATTGCAAGGTTTAACATTCAAAAAAAATTCAAATTAAAAAAAAAAATTGATTTGAATATGATCCAAAAAGGAATTGATACATTGAAAATATTTTAAAAATAAAGTAAATATATATTTAAGAATATTATTTAGGTTATAATTATTTTATAAAATAATCATATTTAGTCACAATGAACATGCCATGTCATTACATTCATTCACACAATTAGACAAAATGGACATGCCACATCATCAATTCAGTCACATAGTTTGTTAAAGTGGACATGTCACATCATCAATCCAATCACAAAATTTATTAAAATGGATATGCCACATCATCAATTTAGTCACATGGTTTGTTAGAATGGACATCCACATCATCAATTCAGTCACACAATTCGTTAAAATGGACATGACACATCATCAATTTAGTCACACAATTTGTTAGAATGGACATGCCACATCATTACATTTAGTCACATAGTTAATCATATTGGACATGCCATTGTGGCATTATGCTAATGTTTAGTCATCTTACATTTGTCCATTTACTAGCATTTCTTGTTTAAATGATTAGTTTTCTTTAATTTGTCCCAAAATTGTCCAAGGTTTGTTTTGACAAAAAATCAAGTGCAAAGAACTACAAAACAAACAAGTTATGTAATAGTGAGGATTTTACATTTTCTCTTTCTTTTACATTTCTTTTCTTTTTATCCATTAGTAGTAGGTCCTAGAAAAGTTTGGCTTCACTTGCTCTTTTTCTCATCTACTTGGTGGTCTATCTACTACTAGTGGGTACCCGTGACCTTCGGACACTATGAAGTCTTCCAAAAATGAGTGTTGGGGCGAGCAAAAAAAGACAAAATTATCAAAGAGTAATTTTGAGTTATAAATGTTATCAATGTTAGAATAAGGCATATTCTAGCCCATTCTAGACTACCTTAGGCTTTTGCAGGTACATGCATGAGTCATTGGGATGAGCTTGCATGGTCACTTTATCTATAATCCATTACATGCCTAGAAATCTTATGGAGGGAATGTCTGATATATATAAAAGCCCCATTTTAGTCTAATGCAATCTAATCCAACCCTTGGACGAAAGCAAAGCCCAAACCCTGAAAAAAAAATGGGAGTCGAAAGGAGAACCCAAAGAACTCCATACCCACAAGAAGAATCACTGCAACACCTCGCAGTAGACCACATTACTGGTGTAAATGCCAGTAGGGGCCCCATTCATAGCCGCCCTTGTGCCACCCCGGACCAGCACCCGAATGCCCCGCCGTGAGCCGCACCGAGAGAAAGCCACATAAAGTTGCTTGTGGCAAAAAACAGGCTTGGGCAGGTACACCCCCAGTGTCTGCAGTGTCTGCCCTTGGGCCTTGTTGATAGTCATGGCAAATGCGGGTCGCAACGGGAATTGTCGCCGACTAAGAGTAAAAGGCATTCTTTCCGTGTCAGAGGGAATGATGCTGAGGCGAGGAATGAAAACGCGCTTGCGCTTGTCCGGTCCTGTGGCAATCTTAGCATCAATTATGTGTTGCATCAGCTTGAACACAATAAGCCGAGTGCCATTTGCAAGGCCTCCCGGCATATTCCGCAGCAGAATCACCGAGCAGCCTTCCTGTAGGGTCAAAGTGTGGGGTGGCACCCCTGACATGCTGAGGGAGTTTAGAAACTCGATGGGGTAAACCCTTGTCTGTTCGCCTTGCACAATAGAATCAGCGCTGTGGTACGTGCGGCACTGTGCTGGTGGGCCATCATGTGTGGTGAGGTCAAATTGATTCATGATGGCAGTGTTGATGCTGTCAATGTCCTCGTTCAGAGGAGTTAAAATGGTCCTTTGAATGATGTGCTCATTGCGTGATTTCGAGTCTGTGAAGCGAGCAAGGTCGCCATAAACTTCATCCACCAAGCTATCAATGGTGTCACCCTGGTAGCACATGTCTTCTGGGATCAAAACAGCTTCCTCCCCAACCTCAGGAAAGACTTGCTCTATGCCCTCCCCAATGCACTGCAAGTAGTCTGCCCAAGC
>Ga0209611_10015224_pt1 | contig 10070 bp, 2 predicted proteins | sample S1TSphgellanicum_3_FD_187693 | JGI IMG/M metagenome (GOLD analysis project Ga0209611, IMG submission 187693) | Host-associated microbial communities from peat moss isolated from Minnesota, USA - S1T2_Fc - Sphagnum magellanicum MG (SPAdes) (version 2) | ecosystem: Host-associated > Plants > Peat... | reverse complement strand
GAGCCTGTGTTTGTTATTTGTTATGAATTTGAAACTTTAAAATGGGGGATGATCAACCTCATTTCTTTCATTGATTAGTTCACTGGGTAGTGGGGAAACTACTTTGGGACTGTCAGAAGCTTGATTAAATTTTTCCAATCAAAGATGCCCATCAAAAGGGCAAATAACAAAGAACTTTTGGGATCCTCACAATTAACTAAACATGTTATCATCATCATTAACACGGGGTTTTCTTCTTCCTCCAGTCAAGACGAGAACTCTACACTTAAGTTTTCAATTAAAGTTATTTGTAAAATATGGGAGATAGGGGATGGAATTGTTCATTAGAGGTTGGAAATGAGTTGAAATGGTTAGTTGATGGCTTTATTTTCTACTCTTGCTAAAAACAACTTGGCCTGTGAAAAGTCTAATGGCTTTGCCTGCTCAATCGACGTCCAATATTTTATATGTTGAGGCTCCTCATTGTGTGATTCATATTAATTAGTTGAGTTCATTTTGTACTTGTGCTAAAAAAACTTTGGCACATGAAAAGTCTAATGGGTCTTCATTCTCAATTATCATAGGTCCTTTCTAGCTACATGTAGTGATTGGCCTCCAAAATCATCTAAACCTCAGGCATTTTGAATTGAATGTTTGTCATGGTGAGCTCAATTGGTGAACTTGTTAATACTTAACACCCCACCTTATAGTCCTTTCAAATCCAGCTTTCAATCTCACATTTGATCTGTTAATAAGTTGGGGGCAATAAAATGAGAATTTAAGAAGGTTCTTTTTTTCTTTTCCATTTTCTTCTTTTGGGTTCTCTTGTAATACACTTTGCAGGTTTCAATTATGTTTTAGAAACAAAAATATTGAACACTAAGTTGGATTGTTTGATTGCTGATCTCCAATTAGGGGCCCACTAGCTGATTGTTTTGGATTTCTCCATTTCAATGTCCGAAATCAATAGTACCTAATTGGGTTTTTTTTTTCCAACTAAAACAATAGCTTCTTGAAGTGCAGCCACCACTTTTTGGACAAAGAAAGAAAGAAATAAAGTGTCGCTTCTGAGTGCCAGAAGGTAAATAAAGGCTGAAGAAGGGCAGGAGTGATGGAGCACCGCGCAACGCACCACCCAATTTCCCTGTTTTGAGGCCATCCATTTATATGAACCCTACTTGCAGTCCATGACCCACCTTGATGGGCTTGTGTTTTTTTTTCCCTTTGCTTCCCTTCCCTGGTCCCTTTGCCTTTTTAATTCCCCTTTCTTTTGCTGCCCTAGCGTCCGGGTTTGTTCGTTCCCATTTCTTTCACTCATCACTTGTGACCTATCTATATCTAACTATCTAAACAAGGGGTGTGTCACAGTGTGGCCTTGCCATTTACATTAAAAAGGATCTTAAGGCAAAAGAAGAACTATGGAAACTCAAATATTTCACCATGCAAAAATACAATCTTCAAAAAATCCTCTAAAAGAAACCAAAATCCTTCAAGATATTATAACTCTATAACTAATCTCAAGTTTCAACACAAGCAAAAATATCACCTTTCCAAAATCCACATATAAAAATAGACCTATTACCTAGGGGCCAAAATCCCTTCAGCCACTATACTCTATAATGAATATAAACACAATATCCTTGCCTTGGTAGGCAAGGCCAACAAAACCTCTCTACTTTGCTAAACCTCTAAGGCTTGGTAAAAAAATTTATATTTTTGTGGCTAAACCTATATCTCTTGTCAAAATTTTATTTTTTTTTGCTAGTTAAACTTATTTCTCCCAACAATTTTTTTTTGTAATGGTAAATTTTTTATCTCTCGGTAGTGCTTCTATCTTATCTTGGTTAAAATTTTAACTCATGGAGAAAAATTTATCTTTTCTTGGTTAAACTTCTACCTATCATCACAATCTCTATTTTTTCCTAGCTAAACCTTTCTCTCTTTAAAAAAAACCTTTTTATTTCTTGAATAAATCTTTACTTCTCAAGAAAATCTCTCTACACCTTGCCTAAAACACTATCTTTTGACAAAACCTTTTTATCCCCTAGTTAAACGTTTATTTCTTAACAAAACTTTTCTACTTAATTTAACCTCTACATTTTGACAAAACCTCTATCTCAATTTTAAATGAATACACGCCTTGGGTGAAATTTGTAACAAGTTGATAATTATTTTTATGTAGATATTGTATTATTATAGAGTTTGTGGCCTTACTAATAAAAAATTATAATTCACATGGGGGTATCGTAATTTGTTTTTGATACTCATTTGTTGCAATTAAGGCATTACATTTTGTCAGGTGTATTCACTTTAACCGACCAATACAATGGCTTTCAATTTTGAGATGTACCCTAAATGTAAGTATTACATTTGCAAATCTAAATGTTTTGTGCAATACATATCCTTCACTATGTAGAAGGCTAGAATTCATTTTAGCCAATAAGGTTAAATATCCCTAGTTGTACATTATGCATTAAATGGACCAAAATCAAAATGGAGCCATGGGAAATATTAACCTGAAGTGCAATACCCACATCCAAGGGTTAGCATATATTTTCATAAAGACCTGGGATATTGTTAAAATAGTTAATGAAAAGTTCCTTGCAATACTTAGATTTGGTTTTTTTGCATCCTCTTCAATGACTATAATCTTGGATGGAATGAGGAGTGCGTAGATGATTAGTGCACCAAGGTGGCTTATAATGTTTTGACCTATAATCAATAATTATCAAATAACAATTTGAACTATTCCGATATTTAACATATCAAGTATTGAATAATTGTTTTGAAAATCTCTTATTTAATATTTTGATAATTGGATGAATCATGTGAATATTGATCAATTATTGAACAAATGAATATTTCATAATATGTTTCAGGTTTCATAATAGAATATATTGAACATTCAACAATTAAGAACTGAAAATTTACTCAATAATTAATACCATTTAATTTAAGATTATTGAATAATTAGATGAATATTGAAATACTATTGAAATTTTCTTAGATATGTAAGTAATGTATTGAGATAATTCCAAACTTTCAAAAGTCCAAATTTAACAATTGCCCATTTTAGAAGTTGGAAACTTGAAAAGAAACTTTTGTTTGGAAATCCCTAGATGCTTAACCAATAATACTAATAGTGTTTTGTCTCACTAGATGATCTAAAAAATCAATGTTAACAATGTTTTACTCAAATTCAATAGAAAATTTAATACTGGGGACCAAGTTAAAAAACTCTAAAATTAAAAATTTAGTCCAAAACTAACTAAATACCTACTAAATAATATAATTTTTATATTCACATTATGTGGAGCAGAATAAAGTGCTTTTGGTTTATTACATATGCATGGCTATGTTTCCTTTGTTTTTGAAATCTCATATATCGTAATACAAGGGTAGCTTCAACATGTGGTTGTCATATAATTGATTAACTTTGGTCAAAAATCAAATATTCTCAAAATACATTCAAAGATTCATTAATTTCTTACAAATTTTTTTTTGTGAAATTTACAAGATATCTTAAAATAATATAATTCGTGTTAAAACTACCAAGGTACTACAATATGCTGATCCTACTAGAAATTTGTGTTATAACAATACATGAGAAAAAAAATCACTAATATTTACTTTTTAAATTATTCAATTTATACCTAAAATTGTAAAAAATGTATATTAAATAAAATAGTTAATTCATGATTACTAAAATTGCTAATTATTACAAGCCAACTTTTATTTCCCATTTTTTCAAGTAAGTATATTGGCAATCATCTAGAAGAAGAAGAAGCCAAATTTAACTACAGGTCAGATAATAAAGTAAAAGTTTTGCAAATCCTCCTTATTTTGTATAACCAATATGAATTCATTGTCTTAATATGGCAACTTTTGCATTTTGTTTTCCTAATAAAAACCTTCATCCAATTCACATTGGGTTTTCGTTGTCACCATAATGCGAAAGTTTGCAACAAAAAGAACATTCATAACATTTTGAAAAAACTATTCTAACATTACCTCCATAACTATGATAAAGTGACAAAATATTCAGTTTTTTCCAATATTATATGCATGCATGTAAAAATGTTGTCCCATTCGTATTAACTATCTTTAGGTCTCAAATGATAATATAAATTTACAAAAAAAAAAAGTATTACATAAGGCATTGAAACCCAAAACTTTGATACCTACATTTGGGCTACATCCCAAAATTAATAGCTATTATATTGGTAGGTAGGCTTTAGTTGAGGCTACTTAACAAAACGCAATAACACCTTGATTTGGATGTAAACTGAATTGCAACAAATTAGTATGAACTCAAATGATAATATCCCCATTTGAATATAAAATTTCATTAGCAATGCCACAAATTTTAAGGCAATGTAATACTTGCATAAAGAAAATTAACATCTCATTACAAATTTGACCCATTGGCAATAACCATCTCATGTTATTTACAAGGTTTTGCAAAAAGATGTAAATTCAGCTAGAAAATAAATAAGTTTGATTAAGAAATAAAGATATTTTTTCAAGAAATACAAAAGTTTTGTCAAGAAATAAAGGATTAACAAATTTGACCCATTGGCAATAACCATCTCATGTTATTTAAAAGGTTTTGCAAAAAAGTATAAATTCAGCTAGGAAATAAATAAGTTTAAGTAGGAAATAAAAAGGTTAATAAAGGTTTAACTAAAATTATTTTTAAAAATTCTTGAAAATAAAAGGTTAGCTAGGAAAAGATGGAAGTTTTGTGAAAAACAAAGGTTTTGTCTAGAAATAAAGGTTTTGCCCAAAGATAACAAAACTATGTGGGAAATATATATATATATATATATATAATTTTATTTTTTTCAAAAAATAAAGGTTAGCTAAGAAAAAATAGAGATTTTGTGGAAAGAGAAAAAGTTAACCAAGAAAAAATTAAAATTTTCTAATAGAGAAAACCGTTTTAGCCAAGTAAGGCCAAGATGTAAGTGAGGAACGGAGCTAGGTGGGAGGGAAAATGGAGGTGATGGTTGAGAAAAAAATGATCCAAAAAAATAAAGGTCAAAGTTCAACAACCCAAATAAGTTTATTGTGATACAATGTTGGTTAGCTCATCAAGAGCTAGATGAATAAACACAACATCATCCTATGGACATAATAATAATTGATGCAGTAATGGGTGCTAGTTCATGTTGGCTCTAAAGAAGGTTATGCTAGCCCAACTTATTGCATTAGATATAAACTTTAACTAATTTTCTCATGAAATCATTCAAGAGGGACCATTGATTTCTAGTTACTAGTGTAGTTATATAGTTGACCCAAGTGTGAACTTGTTACTCATCTAATTTTTCTTCTGAGTCAAGTTTTGTTATTTGATCAAACTTTCAATGATAAAAATTACTCAAACACCTAAGGTCTTAAAAAAAATCACCTTCACTCGATCCTACTCACTAAGGGCTTTCCAAGAATACCAAAAGTGCACCCACATTTTCCTATAGTTTTTAGTTTTGATTTGAATGAATTTTGAACAAAAATTTGTTCAACATTCAATAACTTTTCCATTTTACGTCAAAACATTATGAAATCAACTCAATGCATTCGTACTCATTGAGAGCCTTCCAATGATATCAAAAGGGTGATAAGAGATGTGATTTAAAAAACCTCCATGCAGCAGACAAACAAAACAAACAAATTATCTTCCTTCATAGATAGATAACGAAGGCGATAAAATATCAATCTAGTCATTTTTGCATAGAGAGGGAGGCTCTTAAATCTGAAAGAAAAATGAACGGGGAAGTGGCATTTCAAGCCAAAAAAATAAGATTATTTTACACCCCATGCTTTAAGCCATGGAATATATCCCATCCCACTAAATGAGATAGCATCTCTTTTCCTCCATTTGCAAGTTGTGATATAGACCTTTATTCTTTCCTATCCAATATTTTATATGTTAGGCTTCCCCCCACAAGAAAGAAAACAAAAAGTGTGTGTTTTGAAAACTATGGCTTCGAAAATTGTCGTAAGTTGCCTTTGAAAGTGTTGAAATATATGTCATATAATTAAAGCCAACTTTACACAGGAGTCAAGGGCTCAAATAAAAAACATTTCTTTTAATCTACCACATCGTGGCCCTCACTTGGCCACAAAGCAAATAAAGATACCTATCATCTTGGGAGGCCAATTTGCAACCCTTGAGCTCAATGTTGTTACAATAAAATATTATTGTTTTGATAAAATTCACATTGTAGGATATAAGTAAACCTAAACCAAACCCTATATCTTTTTTTTTTCATATCATCTCTCTTCATTTTCCTTTCTTCTTGTTGAGTTTGTGAATGATGGAGGGGTTTTAATTTTTTCTACTTGAAATATGGTCATGAAAAACACAAGAGTTACAAGAATCTTATGTCTGGCCATCTCTAGTGATTTCACTTTTAGCATTTAAGAGAAGCAAAGATGAAATAAAGAATGATCCCAAGATAGAAAGAATGAACGCACGCTGTGAAAGATTGAAGCCTCAATTCCTATTTAATGGCTTTACAAGTGAACTCATTGACCCCAATCAAATAATATGTTATTAATAACTTAGTCCAAACAACCAACCAAAAAGTGCTCAAATTTTCCATCATTAGCTTCAAGATTTTTTCGGCCTGACTCCTAGTTTAAAGCGGGCCTCAATCCCACCATTGATCCAAGCTTTGAAATACTTTTGAAAAGAGTTAGGCTTTAACAAGTATTACCAAAACAATTGTATCAAAGGCAACTTCCACACATGTCAGTCAAATAATTAATCAATTTTGTCAATTCCATGTCAAAAAGAATATACCAAATTTTTTTAAAAAATTCCTTCACAAAATTTAAATCTTTGAAACAAAATATTTTTTTCTTAAAATTAACATTCCTATGAATAATATAATTATTATTTAACCTACCAAAATATTATGGTAAATCAAGAAGGTTAAAATGAGTTGCTAGATATGAAAAACAACCTGTAATTTGCTTAGCACTAGATAAATCTACCACTAACTAAAGGAGGGCCATAGAAAAAAAAAACTTTTCACAGACCTAACATCCTATATAAAAAATCAAAAAAATAGATTAAACCAATCAATAGCCTTAAAAGTACATTTGGAGCATTCTTATAATGACATATGTAATACAATGTGAATGGGTTCCAAAAGAATATGGTAAGAATGTTTTTCAATGTATTTAGTGTAATGAAAAATATACGTATCCCAAGCAAATATATTTCATATTTAGTCACCATAATTCCAACAAATCCATGATAACTGCATGAATTGCAAAACATGTAACAATTTGATGTATACCCTTTTATACCATATTGAAAAAAAATCACCCTTGCTAGGGCAAGTGTAAACCTCAAATATATACTACCCTACGAGAGTAGCGCAGGGTAAGTCTAAAATATTTACCAAGTTCAGTACCACAATTAAAAGGATTACAAAAATATTTATCACCAAATAGGGTATAAATTACCCTTTGCTGAGTAGGTAGTAGAGTGACTTAATTACCATAATATCATAATCACATCATAAATTTGTTATCATAATCATATCATGATTTTGCTATTTTGTTGGAAAACTTTTGCCAAATTTTCAATACCGACAAATTGAAATAAAAATCCTATCACAATATTAATTCTTTTCCTCACTACAAATTTTGGGCATGAAAAGAAAATGTTCTACAGTTCTAGGCTAATATTTAAGGAGAAGCTTGTAAATCTGTAGAATGACAATTGTTTGTTAATTGTGGAGATATATGAATATGATTGCAGCCCAAGCAACTGACCCGCAGTTTAAATTCCACACTGATGTTCATTTATTCTCAAAATCATAAAGTGATTGTGAGTGTTTCAGGATTGTTGAAGAGTTGTTGAGTCTAAAGACCACTACTTGAACACAAAACTCCAAGAGCAAGTGGCTAAGAAACCACATGTAAAGTGGTGAGATTGTGGCTTACTTGATGCAATTCAATTGAATGTGCCTCCATCACCTTTCATTTCACCTGCAGCCCCTTAAAGAAAAGCTCTTTGTTTGAACAGCTGGTAAGGGTGACATAGTTTGGCCAACCTCCATGAGGTGGACAAAGCAATTTGATATTGTGAAGGGTGACAGAGTCTTGCCAACCTCTATGAACTAGACAAAGCAATTGATATTGTGGAGTATTTCATCTCTCTACGGGATCCTGGAGGACGGTTTCTCTAGGAAATACATCCACTGAAACAGTTTCATGCCTTGAATCTGCACTCTTATGGAGTGCAAAGCCCAGTGCACTTTGGGAGCGTGCCTGGAAAAACCCTATGCTAAGAAAGAGCATCAGGAATTTGGAAGTTTTTGTAATCTTCTTCCTGTTCGCTTGTTTTCTTAGGTTATGAACACTGATCATGATGAGGAAGTGATTTGTCACAATCTGCACAACTTCCCAAATCCATACTAAGGAAGGAGCAAAAGTAGCCATTGATTCTATTGCACCACTTAATTCACATTTTCTACTTTGCGATCTAAGAATTGCAGAGGACTGCATTCTGAGGATTATATAGGAAGGTCTTAATCTGTGTGAAGAAAAAAATAACATTTCATTGTAAAATAATAATTTCATTTGGAAGATTCTGCATCAAAAAGAATATCCGAAAAGAATTTCAAAAAATTCCTTATTTTCCTTCACAAATTGTTCTTTGAAATTTTATTTCTTTTGAAAATTCCAACACTTCTGGAAACAATAGGATTAGTGTTGAAGCTGCCAAGCTACTTCTGTATAGCATCTAATCTTTTCCTGATCTTATATTGGTAGCAGGCCTCATCCACACACAATTCAGCTCTTTGTTTGGCTACCTTCTTATTAGGCTTTACTTTGACTTAGATTTGATTTCGGCTTTAAGGTAGTTTTCTGATCTTCGTTCATAGATGTTACTATCAAATTTTACTCTAAATCATACCTTTACTGCTGAATCATCGTCCTCCCTTCCAGTAGTGTCATGAGTCTTAACCTAGTATATCCTGTTGTTTTTCCTCTACTTTGGGTGTATTTTTTTCCTTTATTTCTACTGCATTCACTGTACAAGAACTCTGTAGCAAGGTCATGTCAGAGAGGAATTTTCTTACCAAGTTCTGATGTGATTGGAAGTTCAATTGCTAGGAACTTCTGAGGATGTTCGTTATATGGCCATGTAATGGAAAATTGTAGTGTAAATGTCACCACCCACTGCTAAAAGAATATCTTTGTCTCCAGGTTTCATTCAATGATAAACATTAGACAGCCAGTTAACATCTAGTCCACCAAAACTCTGCTACAGTGAAACTTTCAGACCTACCCAGATGTGCAGAATTTGTCTTTGCTTATGTATACTAAATAGCCACTCACTGAAAATCTGAAGACATCCCAAAAAAACACTAATACTGAGTATCATGTTGTAAGACTAGCCACCAATCTCTTTGCCTCAAAGGAAAGGGAGTAAAATAGGTAACTTTTCCTGATTTACGTCATCTCATGCTCCTACTCAATTCTAAATTTTGCGGATTACTAGAGTTACAGGCACCATTGAATGTGTGCCAAAAATGGAACTATAGAATTAAATAATTACCATGTAATGAGTTATCACAAAAACAATTCTTTCCTTGCTACCAATCTGGGCATTAGAAGAATTTGTTCTACAGTTTTAGAGTACATAATTTCAAGAACAAAAAATATTCTATTCTTGAAACAATTCATTTCCGGTCTTTGGACTACACATTGAACATTGCTAATAAGAGAGACAATAATATCCTCGTTCAAGCAGTAACAAGCATGCTTAGGTAGGCTTCCTGACATTTTAGTTTTTCCTTATAAAGCACACCCAAATGGGCTTTGGCATCTTTTGAAGAGGTCTCCAACTTGAACCTAAAAATGTATCCATATGCAACCATTGAGTCTACAGTCAGATTTTGAAAACAGCTCACGAAATAAATCTCACCTCACAAATCAATGTGCCTGCCTGATCGCACGTTGGCTCTGCCGTTTTTAGCAGGTTTTCAACAAAATCATGAGAGATGATGATCCCTAAACCCAAATTTCCACCCCAAATCTTATAAACCAGCACACCCAATAGGCTTTGG
>Ga0209611_10015221_pt1 | contig 10072 bp, 5 predicted proteins | sample S1TSphgellanicum_3_FD_187693 | JGI IMG/M metagenome (GOLD analysis project Ga0209611, IMG submission 187693) | Host-associated microbial communities from peat moss isolated from Minnesota, USA - S1T2_Fc - Sphagnum magellanicum MG (SPAdes) (version 2) | ecosystem: Host-associated > Plants > Peat... | reverse complement strand
TCCAGAATTATTTGGTTACTTCTTCATTACTCTATTGAACTTGTAAATACTGGAGACTTACTTCATATTTATTTGACCTAGCTAGTATATAGTTGAGGTTTATTCCAGTGTTGTGCATGTAAATGGTTTGGGACTTACACTCCGCACAAATGTAAATCCCATAATGAAATTTATTTACACTCTGTACAAGTGTAAATGTATAAAATTTATTTACATTTGTGTAAGTGTAAATATAATATATGAAAAGTGTAAGCGTAAAATCTTGTAAATTTATTTTATGCCATATAAAAAAGTGTAAGGGTAAAAATAATTTTATTTATATAATTTTACTTTTATATATATATATATTTTTTTTTACATGGCTTTGTAACACAATATAGATATATAACAATGTAAAAAATGGCAAGCACTAAATAGGCGCAATGAATTAAATGCAACATTGGGCTTGACACAATTATAGTACAATACAATATAATGCCCAACAAGAAAAAAAAAATCAGATTTTTTTTTTATTGTACCCACACAATTGGGAATGGTTTAAATTTTTTTTTAAATACTATTTTCAAAGGAAATAGAGTAATGTAGTAGTTAAAATCCCCCTTATAGCCCAAAGGTCCTAAGTTCAAACATTTTCATCATTTTCATGAATAATTTTTGTCAGTCACGAATGAAATGGATGAAATTTTTTTTGATGTAAATAGGGGTTTTAATTGCTCTCGGGAAACAACCATGTTTCCAAAGGAAACATCACTTAAATTGCCCTGAGGAACAACCATGTTTTCAAGGGGAAAATAGGTTTTTCTCCCGGAGAACATGATTATTCTCAAGGAAAATAGGTTTTTCTCCCTGAAAACATGATTGTTCTCAAAAAAGGTTTAAAATGCTCCTTGGAGAAACTTCAACTCCTTTTCCATGGGGACATGATTGTTCCTTGGGGAAAAGCCAACTTCCCTAGGAAAAGGCCCAAGTTCCTCTAAAAAACATGTTTTTAGAAACTTTTAACAATCCTATTCATTTCATATTTGTTTTTATATAGGCTTGTGACCTAATGCACAAGTGTGTGTGTATTTGACGGTACATATTACAAAATTACAAACTACATTTCCAAAACTCTTTGTCTTCCTCTTCACAAGCTGTTTTACCAAGGCCATTTCACTTTTTGCTACCATGAAAATGAACTTTACATCCTGGCCAAGCAATTTGCGCATTGTTGTTGCCCCTTGTACATCTAATCACAAAAGCACATCTTGTCCATTGAACATGTAATCCTGAACCTATTTGAAAAAAAATTAAATAAATTTCAAGTCTCTTGGTATATCTAAGAATAATAACCCATCTACCCTCCCTTTGCACAAAAGCTATAAAGGTGTATAGAATGACAACGATAAAAGTGCGTTTAGAGGGATTCCCAAAATGCCCACACATAAAAGCAAAGGAGGCAATAAGCAATTGAAGTGAGGGTTGTTCACACGAGAAATCCCAAACCCTAATGTCATCTTGCCTTGCTTTCCTCATCATCATCATCACCCGTCACCACCACCCACTGGCCACACAGAGTCACGCGTTCCTATTGGCCAACATCTTGGGCCATGGGCTAGTATTGTTCAAACACACAACGGGTGAATCCGCCTCTTCCAAGGGCCAATGTGGTTTTCAAAGTTGTAGCTAATAATAGGGCCATAGGTATTATTACATGTATATATGTATATGTATATTTTTAATTTTAAAAAATTTTGTCTATTGGTTTTTCTTTTTAACCCTATTTATATGCGGACATAGTATTAACGTATTAAATAAATAAGTACCCCCAATTTATAATGGGTTATTAACCCAGGCCAAAAATGGTGACAAATAGTTTTGGAAATAAAAATTTAATGCAGCCAATGGGAAGGCTCATGCTCTCAAAGTGCCTTGATTTTTTTTCTTTTAAATTTTGTGTGGGGGCGGCAGGGGGGGTGGGGGAAGGATTTTTTTCTTTTTTCCTTTGTTCCTAACATGTTCCCTTTAAGTTCCCAACTTGTTCCCATCATGTTCCCAATTTGTTCCCCAAGGGTGTTCCCAATAGCACCTCACTTTAATCCCATATTGAGGCTAGTAAAAGATGGATCAAAGTTATCCCCATGCAAATTTTGACTTAATTGATGACACGTTTGTATGACACCATCAAAACAGTAGCCAGCAAATATACCTGTAATAACACACATTCTTTTAGAGAAAAAGAGAAATTTGGCAACAAAGTTTTGAAAAACAAAGAATTTTTCACCAAAAAAAAGGTCACCTCTTCTAGCTAGGGTGAGAGGGACTAAAGAACAATAATGCAGTTTCATCTGGTCCCACATTTTCACGAATGGTCACCAAATGTTACTACGAATTCTAAATTCATTATTTGAAAGTGGCCAGGGTGAACCATCCTCTACACTTATACATCTCACCTTCTTGACTAAAACATCCTTATTACACATTATAAACAGGTAAGACCAAGGGCAAGCTAGGATCTGCAACTAGCCAAAACTGTTATGTAACACTTGTTGCAAAATTGGCAAGGTCTGCTGATTAGGTCTATAGAATTGGCACCCATGCTAAACAACTGATTCTAGATGAAATGGCCAATCCATCAAAAGGGAGAATAAGACCTAACGACTGTTGTTGATGCTTCTTTCCAAAATGGGTACATGAGGAAAAAAAAACAACTTTTGACATTATTGCTTGAGATTATTCTAGAGAAAAAACTTGTATAGTTTGGAAAGTAACAGTTACACACCAAACCCAAAGCCTAATCTTGTTCCTTTATATCAAAATGAACCATGACGGGACGGATGGATGACTCGATGGATGGACGGATGGATGATGGGCCAAGTGGATGAAATGATGCTTCACGTCACGACGTCCTTTAATATATGTAATATAGGCTTGTGACCTATCATTGGAAATTTCTTGAAGAGAGCTACAACTTTGTAGTTGGAAGCACATCAATCAAAACTTACATGCAAAAATTATAATCACACAAAGTTTTGGACACATTTGCTCCTCCAAGCACCTAGGCACAACCATGTGCTTGGGGGAGCAACTTAAACCGTGTTCCCCCAGGGAGAAAATCCTTAAACAACTCCTGTTTAATGATAAAAGTTATGATCAAACAAAATTTTGAACACATTAATTTCCCAAGGCAACTTAAGCTCCTCCTCGAAGGATATGATTATTTTCATGGAAAAAAAAGGTTTCAGTTCCTCCTTGACACCACTTAAATTCCTTCTCCTTGGGAACATGATTATTCCGCAAGGAAAAACCAACTTCCCCAAGAAACAATGAACTTCCCCCAGGGAAAGGCCCAAATTCCTCGAAGGTACATATGTTTCGAAACTTTTAGCGATCATAATCATCTCATATTTATTTTTATATAGGCTTGTGACCTATCATTGGAAAGTTCTTGAAGAGAGCTACAACTTTGTAATTGAAAGAACTTTAATCAAAACTTAGATGCAAAAGTTATGATCATACAGAATTTTGAACACATTTGCTTCCCGAGGGAACATGGGCAAATGTGTTCAAAACTTTGTGTGATCATAACTTTTGCATATAAGTTTTGATTGAAATTCTTCCAACTACAAAGTTATAGCTCTCCTCAAGACCTTTCCAATGATAGGTCAAAAGACTATATAAAAACAAATATGACATGATTTTGATTGCTAATAATTTCGGAACATTTGTTCCCCCGAGGAACTTGGGCCTTTCCCTGAGGGAAGTTGGCTTTTCCCTAGGGAACAATCATGTCCCTGGGGAGAAGGAGTTTAAGTTGCCCTAGGGAACAACTTAAACATTTTTTTCCCTTGGGAGCAATCATGTCCCCCAAGGAGGAGCTTAAGTTGCCCTAGGGAATTAATATGTTCAAAATTTTGTTTCATCATAGCTTTTGCATATGAATTTTGATTAAAATGTTTTCAACTACAAAGTTGTAATTCTTTTATAGACCTTTCGAATGATAGGTTGCAAGACTATGAAAAAATAAAAATGAGATGACTATGGTTATAAAAATATTTAAAACATATGTTTCATTGGGGAATTTAGGCATTTTTCTAGGGAAAATACATTGTTCTCCAAGGAGGGTGCCTTTTTCCTTGGGGAACTTGGGCCCTTCCCCAACAACAATGCATTGTTCCTTGGGGAAGTTGTATTTTTCACTAGGGAACTTTTCTTACTCCATGGGGAACGTGCTTGGGACCTGTACCTAACTTTTTTCTATCCAAGGAAATGACTTCTTAAAGGAAATTAATTTTAAAAATTATTTAAATGTTATATGGATTTTTTCATCCATTTTTTTTGTCAAAAAAAATAATTGGGAAAAGGATTTTAGACCTTTTAATTGAAGAGAGGATTTTAACCAGTACATCACATTTTTTTTCTTTGAAATATTTGTAAGAAAAATATTTATAACATTAATCATTGTATAGGTATAGTTTTAAAAAATCCAATTTTTTTTTTCCTATTAGGCATTATATTGTAGATGCATCAAACCTAATGCCACATTTAAGGTGTTGCGCCTGTTTAGTGCTTGTTATAAAAAATCTGATTTTTACTTGAGGAAATTCAAAAAAATATAAAACATGAACATTCAAGGGAGGGGGGGACTTCAATTTTTGTGGTGAACTGAATTTCACCATGTCTTTCCTTTTTTTTAACGCCTCCATTATTGTTCCTACTTGTAAAGCTAATATAATTAATCTTGAACCTTGTGCATTAAATGTTAATTTTTAGCATTTCATTCCCAAATCTAATAAATTTCCTTACTTTATGGATACCTTTGAAAAAAGGGTTTGAGGTGAAATGAGGCCCAAAAACAGGGCGATTTTACAAATAATTTTATTATTTACATTTACACTTTCCAAAACATTTACACGCAACCATGTAAATGTATGTGATAAATATTTAGACTAGCCTCAGGTAATGTAAGTGTAATAAAATATATATATACTATAACAAAATAAGTGTAAATGTAATAAATTTTGGATGTGTAAGTGTAAATGATTTACACTTGCACAAGATTTACACGCCATATATATGGCTATTAACATTTACATGCACAACACTACTTTATTTCAATGTTGGGCGGTTTCAATAGGTGACCTGGTTTTCAAATTGGTTCTTCATTTAGTTCTCACATTGAGAACTAATTGTTCTCATTTTGAGTGAAAACCAACTAAAAACTAGTTTTAAGTTTTCATGTGAGAATCAACTAAGATAATTAGAATTGGAATTTTTTTATAAAAAAAAGAGAGAACTAGATGGGTTTTCACATGAAAACCCAAATCCAATTCTTAAAGTCTGGGAAGGAAAATGGGTAGGTTGGAATTAGGGTTTAGGGTTAGAAGTTATAAGGTTTAAGGTTTATGATAGCACCTCCACCATGGGGATTGTGAGTGGAGAAGGATATAAAACCCAAAAAAAAATTTGGCCTTGTTCACGTGCTTTTGGTTTTTTGTTCTTTTGCATTGTGTTTTGTTTCTCAGTGCATTTGCTTATGGCTTTGCTTTTGTTGATGTTTGCTCTTAACCTTGCTTTTGTTGTTACTTGTTCTTTGCTTTATTTTTGCTATTGTTTGTTTTTCACCTTGTGTTGTTACTATTTTTTTTTCACCTTGCATCACTCATCACCTTGTGTTGTTGTTGTTTGTTTTTCGTTGTGTGTCACTCCTCACCTTACATTACTATTGTTTACTCTTCATCTTGCATCACTCTTTGTCTTGGATTACTACTACTTACTCTTCATCTTGCGTCATTCCTCACCTTGTGTTATTGTTGTTTTAATTTTGTTTTTTTTATTGTTTCTGACTTTGTCTATATTAGTTTTTTTTTTCTAACTTCTAATTTTTCTTTTTTCATTTTTTGGTTATAGGGTTATTTTTTCCCTAAACTCATCTACATTTTAACCTTCATTTTAACCTTACATTCCATTTCATTTTTGTAAATGCCCTTTGTAAATGTTCTTGTAAATTGTAAATGCCTTTTAAATTTTGTTTTATAATAGCTAAAAAGTTTGCATATTACTATTTGGTTTTTTCTCCAATCATCTAGCATAATTCCATCTTGCAACTAATAATGGAAGAATCATCCCAAAATGAAAACAAAATGAATAATAATCACAAAATATATCTAAATCATATTGTAATGGAAGAGTAGAGAATGGAAGAAAAGTTTGAAATTTAGCCAAGTCTACAAATAGAAGAAAATAGTAATGTAAATGAAAGGGAAGAAAAAATGAAGGAAATTTTGAAAAAATTGCATCTTCACATAAGAAAGTGGAAACATGATAGTAGAAATGCACTATGTTGGTCATTTTATTGTATAAATGGCAATAAACTAGTGGACATTAAATGGTTTTAATTAATAAGATGCATTCTTTGTTATGCCAATTCAATTTTAATAATAAGTGCCAAAACGCAAGCAAGGAAAGGTATGATATTTTATAACAATGCAAATGGAATTAGTACATTAAAAAAACATGTTTGTGCAAACCATTGTATGATTGAAAAAATATTTTTAAAAACCAATTTTTAAAAAAAACCTTATGAAAGACAACTTACAAAGAAATGAACTCATGTAAATGTAACCACTATCTCTAATTTTTTTGTTGTCCAAGATTTATATAAGAAAGATGATATGTAATAAAAGCAAATTTTGGAAGATTTGACTTTTTTAATTGTGAAAAACCATTTGCCAATGCATTTTGTTGAAAGCTAGTGGTTAAAAAGAATTAGTCTTCATCTATGCCCAAAAAGTTGTTTGCTTTCTAGGGAATAATTTTCAAGAGAAATTATGTTGAAGTTGGTGGAAAAAACATAAAAAATATATGTCCAACTTACTTTGGCAAATTATTATTTGTAACAAGTTTTGATTTGTGGATGTCAAATGGGGCTTATGACAATCTTGCAATTGTTATTTATTTTTTGGGGGCTGATTGGTAACCAAAACCCATTGCAAGTGTGTTTTTTTGAAACATTTGATACCTCAAGGCATGAATTAGCTAAAAACTTAACTAAATTGTTAAGCAAGTATGACTTGAGAAAAAAAATATTATGTTAAAAATGAAGGATTTAATTTAAATACTATGATTATAGCCTTAAAGTTTGTTGTAAGTTGCGATGTTTTAAGTTTGACAAAAAGTTTTTAGGGTAGTTGTTTTGGCCATGCATTCTCTAAGGCTTATAAGTATGCTTTAGTTGATGAAAAAATCTATAAGGGTTTGAAATATGTATTTGTCAAAACTACCCAATTTGACCTACATAAATGCATAATTTGGTTGAAAAATCAAGGAAAAGTAGAATATAATGGAATAGGCTTGTGTGATTCAAATTTTCCTCAAAAAAAATGAACATTTTAATTAAAACAAGGTTATCATCAAAATTTTAATATTTCTTTGTCTATTGTTAGTTTTGTTACAATGTAAATAATGATCATTTGTTATTTTTCTTTATAGGTTTGTGAACATAATCATTTTTTTTCAAAAGGGCCTTCAATTTAGGAATGTTATAATGGTTTGTTATAGTAAAAAAAGTTCAATGAGGATGGCAACCAAAGTTCCACCCTTTGACATGGCATATTTCTCCAATTATTATTGATTATTTCTCCCTTGTTTTAACTACTTATGTTATAAACCAATCTAGGAGACATCGGTTATTAAGTGATGCCTTTCATTCTACCATTTCCATAAGCTTCAAATTGAAAGAACCAAAAAATGCACCATCATTTAAAACCCTAATGGAAGAGGATTCTGGTGTGGCACTTGAGTTAATTTGTTTAACTTCCAACATTAGAAAGAGGTTTGTGGAGTTTTTGATAGTTTTCGTTCCTTCTTGAAGAAATTTGATGAAAGAAAAAAACACATGATATGTTAGCTTTATTGTTGGATCCAAGATTTAATAGTCTTTGTTGAATGTTTTCTTTCATTGGTCGTGATCAAGGAGTAGCAATCGTCGCACAATATGATATAATGTCATTATATCTTATGCTCATGAAATGTTATTATCACTTGCATTCATCGATAGAATCTAAAAATCGTTTTGCTAACTAGAGAATGGATGATGACAACAATTTGGATATTTTTCAAGTGATAACAAAAAGTACTAAGTCAACAAAAGAACTTGTTAAAATAGAATTGTTGATTTTTCGGTGTTATTAGGTGGATGTGAAAGAGATAAAATGTCCTCTTCAATGGTGGGAAAAACATGAAACCATGTTTCACACAATTGGGTTTCTTGTTCGTTAGATTTTAGGGATTGTTGGTTCCCAAATAAATATTGAAAGGATCTTTTCCTTGGTTGGAATCCTCACTAATTTGAAAAGATGTCATTTATAATTAGAAAACTTAGAAATTTTATTATTTGTGAACAAAAATTGGTCCACTGATTGTAAAGTTGGTTGTAAATCCCCTTTTAACTTTTTAGAATTTATTAGGATATATCCAAACCTAGAAGAGGAGTTAGAACAATTTGGAGGAGTTCTTGAAAAAAATGAAATTGTGGATTTATAAAATGCTAAAAATATATTCAAAGCCAATTTTTTTGTCAAAAAAATAATGTAAATAAATAATTTTCCAAAAAAATATTGCAATTTCTAATATTCAGTTTGTGAAAACCACCCAAGAAAATTTGCAACTGGCTATTCTCAAATTGCTGAGAACCGTCAAGCTTGAGAACCAATTTTTTTTTCCTTGGAAAAACTTTAATACCAAGGATGATTCTCGTAAGCTCCCCTTTATTTTTTTAAAAAGTAAAAACTAAGGCAATTTTCACACACGGCCTTAAAGAACGAAAACTGGCATTTCTCTAAAGTCATTGAAAGAGTTTTTGAACTCCAAACTTTACATATGCTGTAATTACAACATATTTATTTAATCATTCCTTTCAACTCTTATCCTATGTAAATAACATAACCAAGAAAATTTTATGACATTTTTTTTAAAATTGGTTTTTTTTTCGTTTTTGGATTGGTCAAATTGTAATTCAATTTGTAGAGAAATGTAGTCATTGATTGATGAACATCCAATGAAAATTTGGAGATGGAAGAAAATGAAAACCCTTGTGAATGATGGTGGAATTTCAGCAAGAAACCCTCAAACCATCAACAATGGTTTGCAACTAATTTATTAAATACCAATATTGTGCATTTAAAGGGAAATCAATTACATTTACACACCGAAAATTATTTACGCTTACATTGCTCACATTGTATATATATTTTTACATTTATTTACATGGTGATGGTGTAAATCTTTTGGGGCTTGTGAATGTATGTGTTATATATATATATATCTTTAGTGACTACACATCCTCTTTGCAATCCATATTAATTATTTGTGGGTGCATACTAGAGCTGAATATATTTTTTGCACTAGGTCATTTTTTATTAGCCCTACCCAAAAAAAATCTAATTTTTTAGCACTCTTCAAATAAATTCTTTTACTACCGGTATGGTATTTTGGAAGTCCTAAATTGTACACATGCACAAAAACCATCACTTTGTTGGGATGTGTGGATTTCATCTACTATGGAGGCTATTAGATCTAGTACTTTGATGTTGTAAATGCATTTCATAAACAACTTTGTTAAATATCTTAACATTGTAAACGTACATACCATACAAACATTCCAAGAAATGATCATTTTCAACATTGTGACAAACGATCCTAGGATGAAGCTTTTCAAACTTTAGGTTAAATGAATTTAGATGTGCTTTAACTACTATTAAACTCTTTGATTCCATTTCTTACAATTCAAACAAAAACCTAATGGTTGATGGTCATGAATGTCAATGACCTTTCCTTTCGCACAACATGTTGATTCAAAAAATTCTCATAATCATTTATATCAATAACACAAAGCAAGCCAAAATGCTTTCCATGAAAACCTAAGATTTGCCAAACAGTACAAAAAATTAGTTCACTTTGCTGCAAATTCATTTTGATGGAAGCAAGTTAATACAAAAAAAATCAACCCACATGATTCAAAAACCTTAGTATACATGAAGGACCTTTCTTCTCATAATTGTAACAATCTAGCCTTGTATTCCGTATCATCCTT
>Ga0209611_10015220_pt1 | contig 10073 bp, 11 predicted proteins | sample S1TSphgellanicum_3_FD_187693 | JGI IMG/M metagenome (GOLD analysis project Ga0209611, IMG submission 187693) | Host-associated microbial communities from peat moss isolated from Minnesota, USA - S1T2_Fc - Sphagnum magellanicum MG (SPAdes) (version 2) | ecosystem: Host-associated > Plants > Peat... | reverse complement strand
GACCGAGGGACGTCTACATCATACCATAGGGAACATAGTTTCGAGCTTCCTGTTGCACTGGACATCATGCTACAAATTGCTGAGGCGATGCAATATTTGCACAGAGAAAGGATAACGCACAGGGACCTGAAGTCCGCAAACGTGCTGATCAATCCTGCACAAATTCCAGAGATAGCAGAAGCAGGGTTTGTGGATGTCAAAGTGTCAGATTTTGGTACATCGAAGGTTATAAATGCTAGCACTACCAATTCTCCCCAGACACGGAAGATAGGGACAACTGCATATACAGCACCAGAGGTCATGTCTGAACCTGAGAAGGATTCCAGGACAATGAAACATTACCCTTGGAAATCAGATGTATACAGCTATGCTATGACGTGCTATGAAATCCTATCCGGGCTGACACCCTTTGAAGGAATTCCTAGGGCAACATTAGCAGAGAAGGTGAGGGCAGGATTGAGACTGTCGTTGCCTAATTCACTTCCCGCCTCTTTGTCATCCCTGATTGAGTGCTGTTGGGATGGTGATGTCCGAAGGAGGCCATCTTTCTCGAGGATCTGCACTGAGCTCAGGCATCTGAAAGGCATTTACTTGATAACTGGTAAGTACAGTTGCAACTAAATTGACAGGTACTAGGTTGGTGGGGAAGAAGCTGGGGAGGGGGTTGAATCTGGGGACTAATCCTATAGGGCATTGGGTTTTAGCCACTGAAGGGAAATGTTTGCTTCATTCTGTGAGACCTACATTCCATAGTTGGTATTTGGGAGTGACCCATGCCTTAAGATACACAGTTTCTCCAACTTTTAAGTTTGTGCATCATTCCATTGGGGGCCTGGGAGTGGCCACATTTTGTTCAATGCTGATACCATCTATGTTTGAGAAGCTTGACATTTTTCTCTTGTGGGGTGATGCAATTATCAGATTGTGAGGGATCCAGTCAAACTTTTTCCATGCCTCCATTTAGCATTGCTCCAGAAGATGTTGATAAAGAAATTGAAACTGATGATGGATTGCACGACATCGAGACACTTTTCAACATGCTGCATGACCTTGAGCGACAGGTACAAGAGAAAGAGCAAACACTGCATGAGCAAACTGCGTTGCTGAAGAAGATAGATCAAACCCTCCGAGAGCGAGATGTGACAATCCAAAAGCTTCTTGCAGGAGAAGGAGGATTCAAGCTGCAAAATTTATGTGTTGTCCAATAAACCTGCATTGTCAATAGCTGTTGTGGATATGTATATTACTGGGTATTGGACTGTTGCTGTCAGAGGCTCATGCAGGAATTGGATTGAGGTCCAACTGATCAGGTGGTGGTGCAAGATTAGTACTCTGTAGTGTGGCCCTTTTTGGATGCAAAGAAATGACTCGAGGGAAGCCTAGACATGTGAGAAGATGTTTTTCAACTTGTGGCATTAGGTAGTGGGACTGGTACCAGTTGTGGTGGGGTGTGCTTCTTTGCTCTTGTAAACTGAAATATAACCACGGATTTTACAGTAATGTCATTCCACATATACTACTATCATCACTGTGCTTTTAAGCATCATAAAGAACTGTGGATCAGGAAAAGTTGTCAATCTTGATCTCCTAGTGATGTTCGGAAATGAGATAAGCCCTGGAGGCCATCCTCTGTTGATGACAAAGGGTGTTCAATTGACCACATTCATTCCTGTATTGGTTGATTGTGATTCACACTATAGTAAACCTCTACAGTCATGCCCATTTTAAGCACATTCTTGTTTGTGTCACACGGTTTTTGGTAACCATCTGTTTTAGTAAAAACACCATTTTTCAGAGTCATGATCACACTCATTAGTAGCACAAATTATTTGCATAGCTTTTTTTTGTAAATGTGACTATAATGAGAAAATCTAAGGCAAATTTTAGGGTTTTATAAAGTGTAATTTCCTTTAAGGCAATAATAGTGTTCCTTTGTGTTCCAGTTGTGCAAACTACCAGCAATGGATCTAGTTGAAGAGAAAAGAAAAGACAACAACTTTCTAGTGCAAACAAGCAAAAGATATGCAAGATTGCCATGAAAGTAGAAAATCTTAATTTAAAGAAATCTAGTTAACAAGATACACAAATTAATAGTTAAGAAGCTGAAACTCAATGTAGATTATCACATTAAAACAGGTAAAAATCACAACCTTCTTCAAGTCTACTAATGCATAATAGCACTTAGAATAACCGATGTAAAAAATCGAAACAATTGGCACCTTTATTCTAGCATAAAAGGGTTCCTTTGTAAATTTCTTTTGCATATAATCACAATCTTGTAAGGGTTTATATGGAATGTGACTGTACGCGTTTAAATCATAAATTGTTAGTGTCACCAAAAAAGTGGTCACCAAGGATGTGATTATAAAGGGGGTTTGCTATATGGTTTACTATATCAAGATATAGCGGATTTGCAATTCAAACTTGGTGCCTTTGGATACTTCGCAGCATTTATTTTTAGTGGATGATGCCTTTCAAACTTGGTGCCTTTGGATACTTCACAGCATTTATTTTTAGTAGCTGCCAAGGCATCATCGCATTAAGTTTCTCAACACTTGAAGAAATAAACATTTCCAAATTTGCTAGCATATTGGTTTTTTAGTCATGGGAATCTACTTCGTGGAGAATTAACGTCATTTGACTTCAGTTGTCAAATGTTTTCTTCAATTTGTTGTGATGCACAACAATAATACTTGCCATTTGAATTCATTACAATAAACTTTTCTATGTAAAACAATCCAAAATGGGCTGTAATCATATTATGAATATTCTCAAAGGGTTCTCTCATATCCATGAACATCACATTTGTCACTATACCTAACCTAATTCTTGGTTGCACATTCTTGCCGCAATCACAAGCTGCTCTACTATGTCAGCTGTAGTAACAAATTCGTTTCAAACCTATTTTTGTGGTGTAACAAAACGAACAGTTCATAGCACATCCTATCTGGCTCCGAACACAAACAACCATATGATTTCTAGGTTCTGGATCAAAACAGTCTCCATCTCAGCACCAAATTCCTCAACAAAGATTACAATGTTTTGCATCTGATCTTAGATCTTGCATTATGGATATCTTCCAGCACAAGAGCATGGAAGTTGGCATTGTCCTTGTGTACAACTCATAGCCTTCTTTTTAGGTCCTGAATCTCAGAATGTAAAAGCCCTGGATTCCAGAATTCATGAAACCATCGCTCACCTTGGCAATGATCTACACAAAATCTTTGCCAAGAATGATATAAGATTTCAAGGGGGGTTTCCTTAGAGCTTCTTTTAGAGCTTCTTTCACTGCTTCATTTTTCCCACCTTTTGACAGTTCCATCCTTGATAAGCCTTGCCATTTTCAAGCCCACACCTGCCAAGCCAAATCAACACTTATTTTTTTATTTAAAAAAACATCCAAATCTCTGTTACAAAGAAGGAAAAGACATATGGTGATGGACATTCTACTTCACAAGTCTCCATCAAACCGCTCTACACTTCCTGGAATCAAGCATCAAAGTCATTCAATGCCCCTAACTACAAGAAATAGAATAGTGATAGAAATCACCTCACCCATATTATTGCTTTCATTCTCAATAACATCAAAGATGCGTGGATATACCTGGCCATTCTTTGTCTGGACTTCAAGCTCCTAGTCAATGATGCATGTGTGCATGAACAAAAGGTGTTTTTCTTGCACTGTCCTTTCTCCACCTCAGAGTCAAAACCACAGTTTGACCAGGTTAGTAATGCCACATGATGAATAAATCTGAGATCACAACATGAAAATTTTCCTGGAAAGGAATTTGAAATAAAAGAGGATATGTGATGTCTAATTGGAAATCAGATGTATACAGCTATGCTATGACTTGCTATGAAATCCTATCTGGGCTCACACCCTTTGAAGGAATTCCTAGGGGAAATTTAGCAGAGGTCACGGCAGGATTGAGACCATCCTTACCTAATTCACTTCCCACCTCTTTGTCATCCTTGATTGAGTGTTGTTGGGATGGTGATGTCTGAAGGAGGCCGTCTTTCTCAACGATCTCCACTAAGCTCAGGCATCTGAAAGGGATTTATTTGATAAGTGGTAAGTACTTTTGCAACTAAATTGACAAGTAATAGGTTGGTGCAAAGAAGTTGGGTGAGGGTGGAAGCTGGTGACAAATGTTGAATGGTGTTGGTTTTCAGCCAATCAAGGTAAATGTTTGCTTCATTCTGTTTGAGAGTGCCAGGAATGAAACCTACATTCCATAGTAGTTGAAATCAAATACCATCACATTGTCTCCCTTTTGCAAGATGCAAAACACAACATTTTAGTACAAATTACTTTACCACCTCATTCATGTTGTAAGTTGTGCCTTTTGGTGACCAATTCTTCAATGTCAATGAGCCACTAAAGGCCCAGGAGCCCCCCATTGGTGTGAAGCGGTGGTCTCTTGTATTGCTGTATAGGGAGGGGTTGCTTAGAAAAGGGCTATTTGAGTAGGTGAGAACATCTAAATTCAGTAAATTTTAGGTACCTATCTCCAACATGTCCAAACTATATATACAGTATGATTCCATAGAGAAAATCCTCCAGTCACCCTACATTTTTTGTTGAATCATTTACATTTTAAAGAGCATATATTGAAAGAAGACCTTTTCTCCTGGCTTGGGTGTCACAAGCTCCTCCTGCACACCATCGAATGAATCCATGAAATTGTACACAGACATAATTTGGTCCTCCACCGTATCTGTGGTTGCATTTGAATTCATAACAAGAGCAGAATTTGAAGTTTGGCAAAATGTTATAATCTGGGGCACAACTCCTGAGGTTGAAATGGCTACTTTCAATGGACTCAAATGCAATCCCTGTCCATTTGTCATAATCTTGACAGCTGTAATCTTATTATGAATATTCTGGAAGGGCTTTCCCATATCCGTGAACATCACATTCGTCACTAGACTTGACCCTAATTCTTGGTTGCACATTCTTGTTGCAATCACAAGTTGTTCTACTACGTGAACCATACTAGAATTTCCCTTCAAACCCATTTTTGTGGCATGGATTTTAGAAGCCATGAAACTAGAGCTCACCTTGGCAATGATCTGCACAAAATCTTTGCCAAGAAGTATAGCAAATTTCAAGGGGGGGTTTGCTTAGAGCTTCCATCACTCCCTCATTTTTTCCCACCTTCGATAGCCTCATCCTTGATAAGCCTTGCCATGTTCAATCCCACACCTGAAAAGCCAAATCCACACTTATTTGAAACATAATAAAGATATTGAAATCTCTGTTACAAAGAAGCAAAAGACATCTCTTGATGGACATTATATTCCACAAGGCTCCGTCAAACAACTCTAGGCTTCATGAAATCAAGCATCAATATCATTCAATGCCCCTAGCTACAAGAAAGATAACTAGTGATGAAAATCACCTCACCAATAATTTTTGATTTTAATCTTGGCAGCATCAAAGATGCATGAATATACTTGACCATTCTTTTTCTGGACTTCAATTTGCTGGCCAATGAGACATGTGTATGTGAACAAGAGGTGTTTCTTTTCCACTGTCCTTTCTCCACCTGAGAGTCAAAACCATAGTTTAACGAGGTTAGTAATGCCACATGTTGAAAAAATCCAAGATCACAACCTGAAAATTTTCCTACAAAGGAATTTGGTGTAAAACATGTTATGTGATGTCTAATTGGAAAGCACTATTGCCCAACTATCCAGAAAATGTGGAACACCAAAGAGAGTAAAACATGAAGACAATCTGTGATCTAGTAGTCTTGGAAATTAGGGTGACTACTTGAGGCCAGACATGAGCCATTTTGGAACTAAGCCATGAACCACAGATCAGATCCTTGAGGCAGTGATTGTTTGTAGAACTATGAAAATGTCATATAAACTTTCAATGTAAGAGGGCTTAACATGTCATCAAATCAAATGGAACAAAATTCTTGTACTGGAGAGATCCAAGTGAGAATTTCAGATGATCAAACGTTCATTATGATATGGTCAGTAGATTCTGAGCACTTTTTTAGCATACTGCATGGAGGAAATAAGGTGAGTAAACAGCACAAAGTTCCACTACCCAACCACAAATGGGGAAAATGGTTTATTGGTCAAGATAGAGCCTAAACCATACACAAAACAAAAGTGTGATCTTAATTTTGTGACTACACTCACAAAGCATCAGAAGGTCACCTTCATTATGTATTTGTTGGCATCTACTGTAAGGAACCAATGAAGTGAGTACAGGGAGAATTCAGGACTACTATAAACATGTTATATCTCTATGAAACTGTAGAGAGAACTTCAAAAAAACATTTTGAAGGTAACCATTATGTCACTGTTCATAAAAACAAAATGAACATAGCAAAGAATGAGAGTGGTCATAAGCTTGTGAGTGTCATTCACAAAGTATTTAAGACCATCACCTTCATCACAAATGACCATGACCAGTTGCCAGTAATCCTTGATTACTTCATCAACTTGTAATGGTGGGTGTATATAAGCAAATAGTAAATCTCCTCCAACTTTCAGGTAAACACTTATTAAAAATCTTTGTCATGAGTTTCTATCTCAATTCTAGAGGCTATGGGAAGTCATGGTATTTGGTGGCATTCATTGGAGACATAGTTAATCAATATCCTCATAAATACTGTATTTTTTTTTGTTAATTTCTGGACCTACAACCTCAAGCTACTTCTCTCCAGGCTGCAACTCACAAATTAGGGGCAACTGTCAGGAGTAGACCTTCCCCTATACATTATGACTTAAAGTCATGTGCAGAAGCCAACGTTACATACGATGGAGAAGACCTCACATGAGCAAGAATGCATGATGCGCGATAGAAGATAACAACAATATGGAAAATCTTTTAAACCTATACTGGATTGCATGCAACAATAGTGTTGAAGTTATTGATGCTCTTTGACCTGTCATCTCATTCTGATCTGCAATCATTAGGGCTAGTTGCCATTTCCAGTAGAACTGTCATCTTTAACTCTAGCTATCCACATGATTCATTAAGGTTCTAATTCATTTTAGAACCTCACTAGTTCTAGCTATTAGGTAGTTAGAGTCATCAAGTTTGTCTTCATCTCTTGTAAATGATTGATCACTCATGTGTTACTTGAGTTAAGCAATCTCTACAAACTATGAAGGCAAAGATTTCTGAACCATGTATGACAAATATTTTCAAACTAAATTGGAACAGAACATACTATATACTATGGCACTGGTTTATAATTCCATCTAGGAATGAGACAAGTTCATGAATGTGAATGGCATTTGTAAGGTTGTAGCTTGCAATGAGCTTACAATGCATGTTCTAGAAGGTAATGACCTGAAAGAGATTTTATAATGTAGTTGGAGGGCACCTTAAATCCATAAGGGAAGGTCATCCTACATTTTTGGGCAGGTTCTTACGTTTCATAAGCGCCCACTACTGTTTCTTTTTCATTGGACATGCTCATTACACATGATAAGACCCTTGGATGGGTGGATTACTAAAATTTGGTGCTGCCCTTGGTAAATTGATTACAGTAAAAGTGGAACCAGCACTTTTCATATTTCGTTAGAAATGAAAGAAGACCATCTAAAACATTAAATGGAGAACTTTGAAACCATAGCTATATCATCTTCCATCAAATTAACCATAGAGGATGCCATTCCAACTTTGTTTTTAGTTTCAAAGCCATGGTAATTCTTACATGCAAGGCATTGGAAAGTAACCAATGCCCATGGGATTGGCTAGGCACATAAACATTCGCAATCAGAAAAACAATATCAACAATGATTTGAAAACATTCCAAATTAGAGGTGAAAACACATGACTAGTAATCCTCACTAGTGTTTGGAAATTGTAACCTAAAAAATTGTTGTTTTGAATTGTAATGCTTCCTAGAATAATATGATTTTTTTTGCAAACTTATAGGAGCAAATCAAGTCTCAACAAAATAATTTGCAAATTCCACAAACAAAAAGATTACACAAATAAAGACAAAAAAACACAATGTCTAAAAAAAAAATTGACCTAGTTTTCATTAGAATGTTCAATTTTTAAATTTCAAACCAACTTCAATGCAAGCTTTGTTCCATCGTTGAGCTAGCTTTTAATAATCTTTTTTGGCCAAGTGATGCACTTCTATAAATTTGCTTTGGTGGACTCTATAAAAACATTTTGAAGGCCACTATAAAAAATTTCAACATTGATGGCATATTGACAAGCTTTGGAAAAAGCATGCCCAAAACATGGCTTGTGAAAGTTGTCTTCTGAATCTAAAGTTTAACATTTCACAATCTATATGAGAGCACTTGTTATTATGTTCAAATTGAAACTTTCATCTTTAACATATGTTATAATCTTATTTCTCAAGCCATATTAATTCAAAAGATCATTCAAGTTCTTTGCCAATGAATGTTATGTAATCTTAAAAGCCTCAAATAAACCAATAGTTACATGCTTTGGTTTCCAATCATATTCCTAAAAAATTATAACCGTGGCAAAGACATTATGAGCATCCTTGGACATCTAGAGATCAAAACTAGGAGTCATGGTGGAATAAGATTCTTCAAAGAAAGGCAAAACATATGTTTGTTTGGTTTTTTTTGCTATGTTAAGCAAAACAACGTGTGAATTTTTTTTTAATAAAGGGAATTAAACATGAGGATAGAAATGCAAGATTAAACACTTCAACCATACACTTTCCAAAAATTATAAAGGCAAATGATTTTTTACAAGCAAAAGTGCAAGATTCTTCAAATTTTTTGTGTTTTGCATCATCCTTTTTGAAAGGGTTTTTGAAGATAAAAAAATTAGATTTGAATGAACTTGATATATTTACCCTTTTTTTAATAGGTTAGTTTTTTAGATTTCCTTTCATTACAAAGTTGACCTCTTTTTCAAAAATTTTCAAATTTTCTAAATGATATGCATCAACATGTTTTTTTAAACATGTTATTCCACTAGTCTTATAATAAGATATTGGATGTTTCCTTAACATAATATAACACATTGACATACAATGCATGATTTGAAGTGTGTCACGTATCATTTTTGAATTGTCATTCACACAAAAAAGTGACAAACAAAAGGTATTTCTATTATGAGGACATCAAATTTTCCTTCTAGGAAATTTGCAATAATTCCAAATTATTCATTTTTTTCATATTTTATAAAATTCTACTTTCTTTAGTTTCCAAATTTTGATTTTTCTTGATTTTTTTCATTGTTTCATTTTCACATTTAACTTCATTGAAAAACATTGCACATCCTTCATTTTGGATTAATGTATTTTCATTTCCACTAAAACCTTCCATTTTTCACATTACATTCAATAAGGCTGAAGGTGGAGAAACTCAAGTAAACAAAATGTCTTTGTTTAGGGTTTAGAGTGAAATATGAATGCCTAAAAAATACTAATGCAAAAATTTACAACAATTACAAGCATAAAACTCACTTTTCATTAGAAGAATGATGTCAAAAGAAATTTTAATACACAAAATTCTTGCACAAAACTTAAAAAATAAAATGAAACTAAATAAAATCATAACAACAAAATAAACATTTTATTAAAAAAATAAGGAGAAAAAAAAACACACACACACAAAATGAAAAAAAAACTATGTCACAAAGAATGTTATTAATTATCACCAAGAAAAGCCCATTCTAAACCCCAACTTACAAAATGCAAAAAGTGAAGATAATACAAATGCTGATAACATTAAAGAAAAGCACAATAACAATACTAATGTAAAAAAGCAAGTACCTGAAGCATGTAACAATAGTTGCACAAAGGAATGATGACAATAGCGTGGAGGGGAAATTGTAGCAATGCAAAGGAAATAATAGTAGGCATTAACACCGCGAAGAAAAGAAAACAACAAAGAGAGACAAACACAAGAAAACACACAACACAAAAAAAAAATTATTAAAAAAAATGGGGCCCAAGCATGACCTTGGGCCCCTTTGTAGAGCAATAGCATGATGCATAAGGTTTGACAGATTAAACACCTAACTCCTAATTGGATTTAAATAAATAAATAAACTCAAACCTAACCATCTAACATGATATCTAGATATGGGCAAGAAATTGATA
>Ga0209611_10015218_pt1 | contig 10073 bp, 8 predicted proteins | sample S1TSphgellanicum_3_FD_187693 | JGI IMG/M metagenome (GOLD analysis project Ga0209611, IMG submission 187693) | Host-associated microbial communities from peat moss isolated from Minnesota, USA - S1T2_Fc - Sphagnum magellanicum MG (SPAdes) (version 2) | ecosystem: Host-associated > Plants > Peat... | reverse complement strand
CAATGCATTGCAAAAATATGGAAAAAAAAAAGAAAAAAAAGCCCTAAACCCTAAACCCTAAAATGATAATGTGAGAGTTAATGTGTGCATGGAAGAAGCTCATTGCAATTAATTGTTAATGCAATTAAAGTCTACTTTTGGAAACAATAAAAATGCAAAAGCATTATTATGTATATGCTTACATTGTGCATCTTAATACCTTCATTAAGGTTTGCACTTTAATTGGTGAAGAATCCATGGTTAAAGTAGAAGGCTTTACTCTAGTAGTAGAGGCAAAGATGAAGAAGAAAACTAGTAGTTAAATTAGATGGATTGGAAACCCTAACTTAACTTTGAGTGCATTTGTAGAACAATGTAATAAGACATCAATGTTGCCATGGGTATATATATATGCATATTTTAATATATCAATGAAATAAGTGAGGTATTTGTTCTATGAATATAAATGGATAAAAGGGTAGGCTAGATTAATAATATTATAACATTGGTATAAATATGGCATTTTGGCAAGTGAAGATTTTTTTTTTAAATGGATAAAAGGGTAGGCTAGATTAATAATATTTATAACAATTGTATAAATATGGCATTTTGGCAAGTGAGGAATTTTTTTAAAAAAAATTTACAATTGGTGTTACAAATTTTATGGCATTAGAGCTATACTTGGAATAAAATCAGCAAAAAATTCCATTTCAACTTCAATAATACATTCATAGCATCATTTGCATGATGAATCAAAACTTGAGTGAAAATATTTGAACTTAAGGAAACCATTAAAGGCTGGAATAAACCAGATTTTTTTATTAAAAAAAGGTGCTAAAATCGAGTGATTTTTTAAAGATATTCAGTAGCCAGAATTCGACCAAAATTTTAAGAAAATTTGTCAGATTTGCTATTCATGGTTCAAGTAGGTAGTCAGAAATATAGAAGGATATTTTCCAAAATTCACTTTCATATTAAGTTTGTAGTTTAAATTTGGCTAAATCTCCCTATGGATGATTTGGCACTTTGGCCACATCACAAAATTGACTCTAAAAAAAGGATCAAATCTGGCTAAATCTTCCAATGGATGATTCGCCACTTTGCCTACATGACTAAAAAAAAAATACCAATCGATCCAATTTGGCGAAATTTTCCTATGGATGATCGCCACTTTGTCTGCATCACAAAAAATGACCCCCCCAAATTTTTTTGGATCATCAGAGACACGGATGATAAAGGATAAGCAGCGAGAGGAAGGACGGACGGACGGACGGATGATGAACGGATGATATTAGGGTTTGGGTGTGGCGAGGAGAAGGCGGACAAAAGAGCCTCGTCGAGAGCTGTTGGTTTGGTTTCTGTCGCAGGCGTTTGCGCGCAGGTGGGCGGGCATTTGCACAGCGGCGGCGGCGACGAGATGGTGCTAAAGACGGAGATTTGCCGGTTCAGCGGGTCCAAGATCTATCCCGGAAGAGGGATCAGGTTCATCAGGAGCGATTCGCAAGTGTTCCTGTTCTTGAACAGCAAGTGCAAGAGGTACTTTCACAACAGGCTGAAGCCGTCGAAGCTAACATGGACTGCATTGTTCCGGAAACAGCACAAGAAGGATGTCCATGCGGAGGCTATTAAGAAGAAACGCAGGACGACTAACAAGCCCTACTCGCGTTCCATTGTCGGTGCTTCTCTGGAGGTGATTCAGAAGAAGAGAACCGAGAAGACGGAGGTGCGAGCGGCGGCCAGGGAAGCTGCCTTGCGTGAGATCAAGGAAAGGATCAAGAAGACCAAGGATGAGAAGAAGGCGAAGAAGATCGAGGTCACTTCCAAGCCGAAGTCAGGCCCCGCCAAGTCTGCCACTCGTGCTCCTCAGCCCAAGGCCTCCAAGACAGGAGCTGGCGGCAAGCGCTGACTGAAGAAAGGAATCTTTGCCGATTTTTTTTGGCAGCTTGTAACAGGTTTTGTTACGTTGTCGATTGCAATGGACTATCGATTCGCATTTGCAGAGGGAAAAATAACTTAAAAGAGTTAGTATTGCTTTTGGGAGATGCCTGGATTTGCTTGCCCGCCCGCTCTCTCCTTTTAGTATCCAATGGAAATTTCTTTCAATTTTTTTCCTCGTTTGGGGACTTTTGATGTATTGTTGATGCAAGCAGGCTCTCCTGGGACAGATTATGATTCCTGTTGAAACCCAAACAATTACTGAAACCACTAGTCACTGCAATTTATGACGAAAGCTTTCCTTCATGCTTGCAAGCTTGTAAGAGCTCTTCCCTTTGTGTAAGCCTACTTCCTGCGCTAATGATATCTGCACATTTTGCTTCATACTTTGAGAGCTTGCTCGCTGCAGGCACATACGAAATTGCTATTCAGGATTTGGTTGCTCCATTCAAGGGTTCCATGGTTTGTGATTGACAATCACAACAGTGTGTACAACTGCACTCACTCATTGTCATTGTGTTAGTTTTCATTTTGCTGCTGGAACTGATACAATATTGTTGTGGGGGTTTTCTCTGCAATCTCATATACATGCAAACTTTCATGAATGCAGCCATCCAGCAACTGGTAATTTTCTGTGACTACCCACATGCGCGGAATGTTTTGATCATTGTTGGAGGATTTCTATTAGCTAAATCATTCTTGATCTGCAAGTGAGTATTGCAGATTGATTCTCTCAATTGGCATTAAAGTTTCATTCCTCCTTTTTTGGTTAGAGGCTCCAATGCCTAACCTGTTGTAATCAGTTGTGTGCCTTTTGACTTCCATTTGCAGCTTTCTTTTGTAAGGGATTTCGGCATGCTTTCTGAAATGAGTGAAATGAGTTCTGCACCCATAGCTATGGATGCCAATATACATGCCCCAAGGTTCTGTACCCATGGTAAGCTGATTGTAAAAACTACACTCTTTTCCATTTTCTACAGCTGTGGGCAGCATGCAAGTGTGAATTGGAGAGCTAGCTGCAGGACTAGATGTGCAACAAGACAGGTTACAATGAAAGACTCTTCACCAGAGACTGGGAAAACGTTTGTGGTATGAAGTGCTTTCTGCCTTCACAGGGACTAAGGGCAGTGTAAAAGACTTATCATCAGATGGATAAGATGCCTTGCTATCTTTCTCTACCCCACCAAAACTTCTGGTCTTCCAACATTCAATCACCCAAAACTAGAGGTCTGCATCAGTAAATCTTCATTACTCCATTGCAATTCTCTGAATGAAGATTTAGCAGCAAAAGCACCATTTTTTCTTGCAAACACTGAATTTTCTGAAACCCTTGATTTTGATGTTCCTTGTTCCAGGTTCTTTCGACTTTAGATTCAGGCCTGTTATCAGAGCTGCAGACGTCTGTATGTTTGTTCCAACAAAGAAAACCTTTTTCCCTTGCAGATAAGCTGCTTTCCTCTGATGCTGCTTCTTGGCAAGTGGCTTTTTTGCTACATTGGGTTCCTCAGCAAGTTCTACTATGCTAGAGAAAAACACTTCCAAGACTAATTTCTGGTCATGTAGAATACTTTACCTGATGAAGCAGGAGTCAGTGGACTTCCTGGATTGCTCATACAGCTCAATTTCCATCCTGGCAGCTTGCTTTGCTGCTGCCTATTCTTTCTGCATGCAGTTGCAAGCTAGCAACTGATTTTGGTCAAGTGAAAGCTTGAAGACCTGACAATATAAGCCTACTACTCTATTGAATTCCAAACATCAAGACAAACTTAAGACTTATATTACAGGATTCTGAAAATTTGAGAGGACACTTTGGATGTCTTCCAACATGTGCTTACATTTGGCAACAGAAACTCAATGCCAAAAGATCTGAAAGTATCTCTCAACAACATGCTTGAGACAGATTTCATGTTTTTCAGAGGGCAAATTCTAGAAGAAGTAGACCATGATTTCCTCATGATCTAAAGATGAAAATGATGATGTGCATTTTGGGGTACATTTTTTATTCTTTTAAAATCCAGAATAAAATTGCAAACTGGTGAAGAACAAAAGTATTGTAATTCTACACTATCACTGAAAGCACCAAACCATTACTGGAAGCTAACTAACCCTCTGAACAAAAATCACAAATCTTGACTTTTTGTGTTTGATAATGGATTGTATTGCAATGATGCACAGCAGGTTTAAAAGAAAATTCACTCAGGTAGGCTGTTAAGTTACATTACCAAGGATGCCAATTAGCACTGAAGTAAAGCTGCAGGGTGACCAGCAGCTGTAATAATTGACGAAATCTGCAATCAATGAAAACAAGAGAAAAAGTTAGTACAACGATTACAATTCTTTGGAGGACAAATAGCCGCAGCTAGGGTACTAGTACTTTGGCTACTGCATGCATGGAGTACATCTGCCACACTCCATTGCAAGTTATAACCATCAATATTGTTCAAGAAACTCCATTAAAAAAAATGCAACAAAGAGTTAACCAATTGCTGGACTTTGTACAGCAGGCTTCAGTTGAGCATTGCACAAACTGTGCGGCTGGTAAGCCTATACAACTTCTATTGACCAAAATTCCTTTAAGAAAACGGATTGATGTGACCTGAAAAGAATGGGAGTCTACAAAAGAATCAGCCCACTGAAGACAGGACCTGTAACGAGTCCTGACATTTCAGCCTAATGTTGCAAGTAGACAATGACTATGACCTCGCCAAACTGATGTTTTGGGCACCTGCAGCCATGAATCATCTGGAGTAGACCCACTCGATACTGGCTGTTTGACAATGATTGCAGGGTTTGGCTTTCTAGGGAGGTTGCTGGTGGTTTTGATGCGCAGTTTATTGAGATGATAATCACACAATTGATAACCCATCCTTGCACGCAGTGGACAGTGCCAAGATTTACCATCAGTTCTGTTGCACTGATCTCCAAGCTCAATATCACCTTCTTGTGTCAGCTGTATTAGTCTTCTTCTATTCTTACTCTGTTGCAATACCCTTGTCTCCAAACATGATTCTTCTGACTCCGCGTTGATGTCCATGGGTACGTCCTCCACCTGAACTTTGAACAATGGTGGTTTCCCTGTCCATCTTCCCTTTGGTCTTGCTTTCTTTGGAGCTTGAGCTTGAGCTTCTGCTGACACTTCTGTTTTTTGAGCTTGAGCTTCTGCTTCTGCTCCTGTTTTGGCCAGGGACTCTTCATTGCCACCAATGATGGCACTAAAGAGTGCAAATCGTCCTTCCTCAAGTTCCATGAAGAAGGGTGAACTACGTAAGAGCTTACCAACTTCCACACGGCCCATAACTCCACCTTGGTGGTGACCAGGAAATCCTTGCTCCACAACACGGGAGGCAGCTTCTCGTGCAGTGAGACCTGCCTTCCCAGCTTGCAGAAAAACCTTGTAGACTGCATGCAACAAACTTTCTTTTGAATGGTTCAAGGGGTGATCTGGGCTCAGAGGTGCAGGAAGCTGCACTGCTGCTCCCAATGGTGAGAGCATTGATGATTGCTCAGGAATAACTCCAAAGATCTTGTCTCCATCTGAGAACTACAATGACCTTGTCAGGAAATTATCACAGCAAAGAGGTCATTTCTCACTCTAAAGTTGGTAATGCTTTTTATTGTTCTAGGTAGGTTGAGTGTGTATACACATGTTAATCACTTGCATGAATTAAACTGCACCAAAAACACGTACGTGCAAAGGGTGGGAGTGAAGAGACCAAGCAGGTGCATGCAGCAATTCCCCATGAAAAAAGCGAACTCCAAGCTTCCCACAACTAGTGATATATTGCTTGTGCTGAAACTGCTTACTTACAGGTTTTAGGACTGGCTCTTTGCTTCCTGCTAAACCTGCCATCCACCACACCAACACTGACCAAATGTTCTTTCACAAATGTGTTCCAGCTGATGACCCTCAAAAGCCACAAGCTTTGAAATCAACACACTTCCACTTCAACACTGTGTAACTGCAACTAGAACTTCTAAAGTGATGACAATGGCTGCAGTGAGAAAAGAGATTTGAGGCTTATAGGATAAACATACCTGTGATGACTACTTTGAGGAAAGAAATGTCCAATCTTGGCTTGCTTGAGGACTTTGAGCTTCTTTGAATCTGGTTCAGCATCCATCTGCTGGTGAACAGAGACACACACATTCCCCAAGATTCACAATTCTTGCCCTCCAAAGATATGTTATATATATCTAGAGATGATGTCCTCACCCTTTTCCTTGATTGTCATCATCATTGGTTAGAAACTGAACCACACTTGTACCCCCCTAAATCCCAAAAACTTGTAGCAGTTTTGGATCCTGAATCTCAATCTGTGGTTGAAAACTGTTCCCTGATCAAATATGAATCTGCGAAGGAAGTGCAAGATCATTACCTAGTGTTCTGTATGACATGATACCCTCACACCATGAGCTAGAGATTATAGTGAATGCTCTAAAATTGCTACTGAATATTGCTGTTTAAAGAACATTCTCAAAAAAATGGGGGGGGGGGGAGGGAACTCCATGCAATGAAAAAATTTCTTGCAGATCAGAGCTTCCTAGACTTAAGAAAAAAGAGAGAATGGAAACAGGTTTGCTACCAAAAGAAACTGAGACAGAGAAATTGAGAGACACAAACTTACTGCAAATGGATCAGGACTGTAAGTGTATGTATCCAGGACATGAGTTGTGTCATGAATTTTCTCTTGTTCACCATCCATAATTTCTCGCCCAGTAGATTGAATATTTGTATTCAAACCCTTCTTCTTCTGCTCAAGACTTCTTCTTCCGGTATAATCTGCCAAAAATTTGTTCCAAAACCCTTTAAGACAATTAAGTGTGTTTTGTTCTTGACACAGCCTGCACTGATAAACTGAAAAGCTCTCGTAGAATTTAGGGTGCATCATAACAACCCTAAAATGCCTGTCCAGTGCTCCTCTTGTTGTGTAAGCAGTTTCTCAGTATATCCACAGGATTTTGTTTTCTAGGGGCCGTCTTTGCACCAGGTCTATTCATTTTTGCTGCTATTCACGCCATTATATTGACGTTGCTCTGACAATTTCACAGTAGGAAACATGCATTTCTTGTGAATCTGAATATCTGCCATCCTTCTGAGTGACGTTTAAGGACCAATCCACTGGCACAGCAATCGCAAGGGAGTCGTGATTTCTCTTCGAATTGCTTATATCATTCCCTCCGGCAGTAACTAATACGGTTTTATGCATTAGCAGATCAGTAATCCAAAGGCGGCGAGGAAACAAAACAGATTGGGAGAACGAGATTACGCCTCAAATTTTGTTTTAATTGAGGAAGAAGTAAATAAGCAACATGAGAGAACTGATTAGGTCTTCATTTCCGGATTCTCTGCCGTGAAATCCCTTCTTTCTCTTCGCATCACGGCAGCTTTCGCTTCGTGGTCAGGTCTCGGAATCTAAGGTTTGTCGGTAGGAAACAACCTCAAGACTTGAGAGATCTAGCCGCATGCAAGAACACTAGTGTGATACAAGAGGAAATTGAGAAACCGCTACAAATGAGAAACCGTTGCACCTGGACGCGAACAGGAGAAAGCATACCTTACCTTTCTCTTCGCTGCTGCTGATGCTGCTGCTGTTGCCGCTGCCATTGCGAGGCTCCGTCTGCGGAAAGCTCCTGCTCCTGCAGGAACTGATCTGCAACGTTTGCTGTTGTTGCACCGAGCAGCTGCTTCTGAAATCGAGGTACGATGAATCTGAGGTGATCTTGGAAGACAACAGCGTAAGAGGAGACAGCTTATTACTCGACGTCTCCATCTTCCCTGCTTTCTGCTGCAGCTTCTTGGAATCCAGTCCGACGCCGATCCATTTGATCCCGGCCTGTTCCTCCCTGATCCTTTTGGTCGAACCCCCGTAGTCGGAGACACTGGAGCTAGCCTCGCCCTCGGCTTTCACCACTTGCGAATCACCGAAACTGCAAATTTTATTCTCGTCCTGAATGATCATCGGTTCAACAGCGTCGACGTCGTCGTCGGAGACGCTAGTTTGAAGCTGCAGAACCGCCGCAGCTTCATGAGCAGCATGGACGACGTTGTTGCTCACGCTGGCTGCAGCCAGCAGGTGCAAGGCACCGGCGGCGTTGAAATCGGCCATGCAGCCATCCCGTTGTTGCTTACGGATCCGCATTGAGGAGGAGCCACGAATCCGTCTGGATCTGGACAACGGCGCGCAGCGATGGCCAGGCGGAGCTTGCAAGTTGCGTCGCAGACACTGCAACAAACAAATAGACACTAGAGGAGAAAGAGAGAGAAAAAAAGAAGCGCGCGAGAGAGCGCGAGAGGCTGCGTTGCTTTTCTAGAGAGAGAGACAAACTCTGCCCGTTTCCAAATTTTCTGCCCGGAACATAAAATACTAAGTACCTACGACCTACCTCTTTTTAGTGAATTAGTGGAGTCAATGAATTGTTTGCCAATCTTGCTTAGGAAAATGCTTGTAAAAAGTGCTTGAAAAGAGGACACAAAACACCAATTCCATAAAGGGCAGCCCTTGTTAGGGCATGACAAAACCACATTTTGCTCATCTTCTTAAATAGGGGAAGAAGGCCTTGTGCCTTCAGGGCATTGTAACTTTGGTGCTTAAGGTATAAATAAATAAGCCTTTGGTGGTTTGTCTATGAAGTCATTTGTTTGCTTGGATTTGTTATGTGTGTTTTAATAGCAATTAAGTCCTGTTTTTCAGCAATTAGTTTATCTAGTTTGTTTGCATTTGCAAATTTTTTTCTTTAATTTTTTTTTTCCCCACTCCCTCGTTATCATTTGTTCATGTATGAATTTGACGGCGTCGTTTCAATTTGCAAAGATTTTCTGCTTGTTTTTGGTAACTCCCAATATGGGCTGCTTTTGAGTGTAAATTTTGCATTCTTTAGAGGTTAAGTACTTGGCATTTAAACATGAATGTTATTACTTTCTTTTGAGTCTAAGTTTTTTTGTCTTGTTACTACTGGTCACCGATCGATTGGTATCCTCCAATGATGAATTCCTCTCATTTTGTTTCACTTCCAAGATTTTAAGGTCTTAGTTATGCAATTGTTTAACCTTTGCAATAGTAATAAGTAGTTTAATTATTTTGTAATTTGAAATTAAAATATTAATGAAATCAGATAGATTATGCTATGTCTTACAAGTTTTGTAACTTCATATTATGAAATTTTTAGATTATTATATTAAAAAAATAGTATGTTTTATCAACATAATGATGAAAACTGACTATAATATTTAAGGATTTGATCAAGTTATTTAGCCTAGTTAAAAATATTTACCAATATGATGATATGTTATATTCTGATGATTATTTTTCTATTAAAAATATTATAATAATAATAAAATCCAGTTACATCTATGAAAGACCATATTTATAAATTTTATTCCTTGTGTCATTTAAGGAAAGACTTTTGAACTTTTCATTATTGAAAGGGAGGCTTAAAAAACGGTTTATTAGTTAGCTATGTAAATGAATGTTTATTCTGTTCTTCAATAAAAAATTGAAAAGCACATAATGAAAGTTGAAAATCACTTAGTTAGCTTGTGGAATGGAGGTAATGTTTTTTTTTTTCCCCAATTTCCTGACATAACCATGCTGATGAGCATCCCTAGGCAGATTTCGATTTAATTGGCGAATTTATTTCAAAAAACCCTCAAAATTGTAGCCAATAAGCATAAACATGGTGACACCTTCCCCAAAAAACCAATTTTCTGTCGCTTTCTGGCGAATTTTTTTATTTTTTTTCAAAAAACAGAGAATTTGCAACCGAATATTCCATTTCAAAAAACTGTGTCACCATTTGACGATTTTTCGTCCCAAAAAAAAAAAATCGTCCCAAAACAAAAATCACTGCATGGAGGTGAGGAGAGAGAAATACTTTGAGTATTATTTTCTTCCAAGAAATTAAAAAAGGCATAAATAACGTAAAATCACGCTTCATCCATTGACTTGTAAAATGAGAGCACACAACTAGATTAAGAATGAAAATTTTTTATTTATTATTATTTGTAAATTTCATATATATATATATATATGAATAAATGCAAAAAAGTAAAAAAATGTATATATTTTTTAACTTGAAGGAACTCCCCAAATAATTTGCTTTTAGTTTAGGGCCCTTCTTCTTTTCCCAAGTTGAAATTTATTATTTAGGAGGGAGGGAGA
>Ga0209611_10015214_pt1 | contig 10075 bp, 9 predicted proteins | sample S1TSphgellanicum_3_FD_187693 | JGI IMG/M metagenome (GOLD analysis project Ga0209611, IMG submission 187693) | Host-associated microbial communities from peat moss isolated from Minnesota, USA - S1T2_Fc - Sphagnum magellanicum MG (SPAdes) (version 2) | ecosystem: Host-associated > Plants > Peat... | reverse complement strand
TTTTAATTAACTCGAATCGAATCGATTGTAATATCTATCAAAATATGAAACCTCAATAAATACACCATTAGAACGGTATTTCCAATAGTTTCTAAATAGAACTTTTTCTAGCAAAGACATTTGTTACTTTTTTTCATGAATTCAACTAAAAATTATCAAATGTCATATTGTGTTGAAATAGTCTTGTGTATTGTAAACATGAAACTCCATTGGGATGTCCTCACACAACAAGTCCTCAAGCAAATTTGAAATATTTAAAAAATAGACTCCTTCAAATGCACATGGAAAATATTTGACACTAGTGCCATCGTGATCCCACACTATGAACACATTCTACTAGTCCGTTACATTTAGTATATAATGTCAATGGTATGTCCTTGTACAATAAGTCTTCTAGTAATCAAGAAATATTCACATCATATTCGCCATCTTCCTGGCCTAGGAAATATATGACATCTCCCCTTCATAATTCCAAATCACAATGGTGTGGGCGACCCTTTGTGAACCTACTCGATTATCTCTCCTTCAACTTGATTACTTGACATATTTCATTTTGTAAAACAAATTGCAATCACAAAAATAACAAAAAATAGTGCATGGAATTCCTTCCCCCTTTTTTTGAAATGTTGCTCACCAATTGTCCAAGACAACCAAAATTGTACACATTGAAAAAAAGTGAGGACAAATGAAAATGCAAAGCTCCTTATATAGGTTAATTAGAGGTACCCTATAAAATAGGGGCACCTAAAAAATTTGGCAATTGAAAAAATTTGATCACCATCTGATGATGTTTTCATGCAATAGCCACACATGGCTGGTAAAATGTTGTCAAATGTCAATCGAATTTTTTTGGTCACCAATGGGCTATGTGGATAATTGGCAACCAAAAAAGTCAACAAACCTTTTTTAGCTTCTAAATCTGCAACATCAAAAAATTCCAAATTGTACATTATAGCTTGTGAATTTGCAACACCAAAAAAAATCCAAATTATAGACATTATAACTTGCGAATATACAACACCAAAAAAATTCTAAATATACATTATAGTTTGTTAGTTGTGAATTTGCAACACTAAAAAAATCTAGATTGTATAATACAACTTATGAGTTTACCAACTAGTGCAATTTGGTTATTTCAAAAACTTGACACATCTTTTGAAAACAAAAATGCAATACATCTAGCACTTAAAAGCAACACATATACTTGAAAGTAAAAGACAATAGATTTGACACAAATGATTGTAAACACAAAATGCACAATACCTTAAAATGAAAGAGTAAACTTCCAAACTCAAATTGATTTGATTATGTCTAGAATATTCAAAGACTCCATTGTTTGTGAATACTAACCTAACTTTGTTGACAAGGAAGGGTTTTGAAAAACCTAACTAAACGCAACACTTACATTATTATGAACCTCCCAAAATATTCAATCAAATTTCGTACAATATAATTTTTTTACAACATTCAAAAAATTGAAGAGGCTAAAATAATGTATTGGTAAAATATAGTCTTCTATATGTGCCACATGAAACCTACGATCATCTAAGGAAATTATATAATGCACATTAAAACAATACTGCAAACTAACATGACATTCCCATTATTAATTAGATGTTCTTTAAAATCATGCATGTACAATATTTCTAATGATACATAGCAATTATCTTTTAAAGTCAATCAAACCAGCAAATTATTTCGAGTCATCATTAGACTTTGAAAGAAAGTATCACAATGAAAAAATAGGTGTTAAGGTTGATTCAACTTGCCATACAATTTCAAACAACCACAATGTTTATCATATTCTACAAAGCAACACCAAAATAAATAAACAAAAACATGCTAACATGACAAACTTGGTATGGACCCATGATAATGTTTTTTAGAATTATACATGTACATTTAGTCTCCATGCACAACCTATTTTGAATAGGTTGCTATAGTTTTTAACTTTAATCAATACACTCATAACCACCAAGGTCTTGACACACTAAAAGTATTAATAGGAATTAGAAATTGTGTAAAAATATTCTTGAAACAATAATAAACATACATGTTATGATAAGGAAGAATAAGTTTAGATGCTTAAAACAATAATAGATATTATATGGGTTTCAAACAAGGCAAGACCATCCAATTTGACATGAATTCAAACACATACTTCAATAATATTCCAAACTCATTGTATTCGCATGTTGTCCATCTATAGAAAATCCCATCACCCTTGTATTTTAAACATCTTCATAAAGTTGTTCTAAATGAGTATTTAGGAAACTTTAGATGTTGCAAAACATATGGCAATAGACATGGTTTATAGAACCAATAGGTATTGTGCACAAATATTCCTTGGATTCAATAAAGCAAGAAGGTCTAAAATACTACTATTCCTTCCACTATGGTATTTAGAATCACAAAGTCCCAAGTATGAAATGTTGAAAAGTATTTGCTCACGTTAATAGAATACATTCACAAAATTTGCAAGTAGAGCTGAATAATACAAACCTTTCAAGGTATTTCAAATCATAAACTTGCATTCATGAAATACAAAAATATTTGTATTGATGAAATACATAAATACATGTACTTATAAAATACAAAAATACCTAGTGTCCTTAATAAATATAAAAGTACCTATAGTTATTCATTGGGCATTTTGGTATACCACAAAGTATTGGGAGTACCCATTGAATACTTATAGTTGCTTCTTAAACTTGGTATTTCTTATAACTTCATAGGATTGCCAACAAGACTTTCAAGGACTTTCCTCTTCTAATTTTTTAGATGGTATTTCTTAGAACTTCCTAGACCTTTGTTGTACGAAGCTATAAGAAATACCATCCATCACTACCACTTTTGGTACATTTCACATCGTCTACTTGAAGCTTGTAGACCAAAACAAATCAATGGATACAATGTACATAGTTCTCCTACTTGAAGCAAACCAACTAAAAAATGAAATGATTTGTGATGGATAGTTAGTCACCTACCCAAGGCTTGCAAACCACAAAAAAATCAAATGAAGTAGAAATAAGAAAGGTGTACAACATTTGGTTACACATTGTAGCACACATACTTGGTCTTCCAATAGATAATGTTTTGTATGTTGTTTATACACCTTTCTTGGAACTTGCAAGCTGCACACCTCCTTTCAATTTGGTGAAACTTTAAATTGGTCCACCCACCATGCCTCGACAATGTTCTTTGTGATAAAAGAAAGCACACCAGATCATTGTGTTTTTGTCTTTGTTGCCCATTCTGGATTGATGGATGTATCAATTAAGGCCCATCTACCTATTGCAACAACAATGTTACAGTGGTGTAATCCAAGGATGCATGTCGTCCTTGTGATTGAAATGCTAGTAGTACATGTTGAGACGCACATACTTAATGTTGCATGTTTTGCAATCAATTGGTTTTTGTTTTTACTTTTGTGTATAAAATGCAACTCAACCTTCACATTCCCCACAATTTCAAATGTTGCCATGACATCCTTTTGGCTCCAATGATTTTGCCTAACTGCAGACAATAGTGTTCAACACCCAAGTTAACATTTCTTTGTGTTAGTTCACATCTCCAACTTCTAACAATAGATCGAAAAGAAATTGAACAACGATTGTGCTATGTTTCTACAATGCTTACTCTCCTCATTGTGCTCCAGGAGGTGCATTCATGCATGATTCTAATGAAAGTTTTAGGCCAACTCGATAAATCCTCTTCCTTTCCGTAACTCTTTTTGTAGGCTCTTGCTTATGTTGCAAACATGTCGCTGCTAAAACCCTTTGTCTTTGGCTAGGTCTAACACCTCCCTGCTTTTCACTATTTCTTTTGTTTGCCATGGACTTAGACCTACATTTCAAAACCCCATGTCAGCTAATGGTATAACTCAAACAAATTGACATGTATGTTGACATACATTAATGGTTATCCAAGAAAACATACAGCAACAAGTACATGAATTGTTTTGCTTCTACATTGAGCCTACAAGAGTTTGTACAATGGACAATCCTAGGTGAGTTCCATGAAACAACCAAGGATCAACATACCTTAATCACCATGGAAACACTTGAATCCTCCCTACTTGTACTCCACTTGTTCAAATCACTGATGTACAGTTGAAACCAAAAAAGAAGAGCTGCATTAGATTAACAAAGAAATGACGTGCATCAACCCTAAACTTAATTTTTCTGCATTTTTTCAAACCCATCAACCCCATCATTATGATGTGCTGCAAGTCAAATGAGTATGACAATTTATTGACAAGTAAATATTTTATGACAAGTAGTTTAAAAACTTATTTGTCAGGCCAATCAGTTAGTGCTTTAAAAGTCAGCAAATGGAGGACATGTAATAGATGCAAACAAAGATATAGTCTCCTGACTTGACTACTTGTTTTCAATGGCCATAATGGCTAAACTTTCTAATGGTTGTAAATCACAAAACTTGATTTTCTAACACAACACCCAACACTTGAAACCGCTGCTGTTCTCAGACGGATCCACCCAATTACTACCATTACTTGGCTAACTTTAAACATGATGGTTAAAACTTAAGACCTAACATGCACCTATCTAGTTTCAATGAACAACCCATTAATCCCATCAATGCAATTTGATTCCAGAATGAGCATGCAAGAAATTCAACAAAGTCTGCACTATAGAATAGGTAATTAACCATAATTCTTGTTTTATCAAAGAAAGTTCCCCACACCTCAATGCCCCACAAACCGTCCTCCCCAATCACACTCCACATGTTCAATTCACTCTAAAGTAGTTTCTATGTACACTCAAGAAACCAATTAAAAGACATTGCACAAATTCACATGAAGGAAGTAGCAGAAACCCATCATCATGAACTATTTCCAATATCTGATCAACCTGCCATCAACCCCATGAAAATTTTGTTGTTTTTTTCTTAATGTGAAACAATTTAATAGTTCATAATGTAAAACAATTTAACTAGATCAATCTGCACTGGAATGAAAATAATAAAAACTGTGGTATACATTTTGTGCAGAAACCTACCTAGACAACAGATTGGATGATTCTGTAACATGATATTGCAAAAACCAACCCTTATGAATTCCAGGCAGTTATTACAAAATAATAATCAAATTTATTGGTGTCACCAAACAGGGTGCCCAGACCAGCAAAATTGATATTAGGCAGGTCCCAGCACATTGATAAAATCCAGTTATTTGATACCTTCTGTGTAAGAGTGAATTTTGATTTCACATTATCCACCCAACTGGATTTTTTCTGAAGGATAAGAACCAGCTGACACTGGTAATATCATCTTTGAAATAGGATCTGAACCTCTAATATCTCTCTTCATTCAAAGAACAACCATGCCAACTACCTTCATCCATAGAATTACCATTAATCAAATGATCATCATCCATTGTTTGACACCCATAGTTGCATGCAAGGATCTTATGAAGGATGTCATGAGATTAAGTGTCAAGGAAAGAATGGATTGAGGTTCATCTTTTGTGGTTCCATAGCAAATTGAGTTCAAAAGAATAAAGCACAATAGTCTTCTTGTGTATCCTGTGTAATGAGTCTCTCACATTCAAAAATGCGTACATAATTAGTGAAACATACAGAAAGCATTTGAAGCCCCAGGAAGAAGAGGAAGACTGAAGAAGATGGCAAAAATTAAACATGCACCACCCGTACATGCAGAATATCCAATTTCAGTGCCTTCTAACTATGAATTTTGGCTGCAGAGTTTGCCAGAAATGTGTTCAAATAGGTCAAATTTCTGTCATCTTTGATAAAACTGCTAAAAAAACAAACAATGGGGCAGACTCAAATCTGCTTTCAGAAAGAAAAACTTCCCGTTCCTTGCAGTTGCCCCAGATGGCTAACAAGACTACTTAGTAATAGTGGCAGGAGAAGACAAAAAGAAGGGGGAGAGAGAGAGAAAAGTTATGTTGGCTGCTTTTGTTCATCACTGTGATAAGGGGAGGGGTACCTTGAAAATATCCTTACAAATTCATGATTTTAGGTATGCAGGATCATCATCCCTTGCTTTCTCCAATAAAAAGGGAATGTCTTGCTGCTGGCTAAGGTTTCCATCTAGGGGGATAATCACACTTGAAGACGAGTAAATGCGTCCAAGCGCTTCCGTTGCTTGCTTCTCCCAGTCTGTCATGACAGTCAACACTAATAGACTGACTGCCTGTGTGAACATCCCTGCTATAATCCCGGCCCACAAGCCAGGTGCATTAAAGTGGAAGACAAACGCCAACACTACTGCAAGTGGTAACCCCACAATGTAATAAGCTCCAAGATTGGCTGCAGCTGCAAAAGCTTGCCACCCACATCCCCTTGCTACTCCACCCAGCACCCCTTGAACAGAATCCATAATTGCAGAAATCGCAAGGAATGGAACACACGTAGCAACATAATTTACAACTTCAACCTCATTGGTGAATGCCCAGCCCAGCTTATGTCGGAGTATGAGGAGCAAGCTTGCAACTAGCACGCCTTCCACCATTGAGACACTGACGGCAACCTTGACTGCTCTCCTGGCAGCTCTTGAATAGCCAGCACCAAGCTCATTTGAAACTCGGGTGCTGACTGCAGCACTGATGCCAAATGGCACCATGTAGAGTAGTGCTGTAGAGCTCAAGCAGATGGAGAAGGTTGAAGTTTCAAGCTGTGGATTGGGAAGCAGCCCAGACATGATGACAAGCGCCTCAAATGACCAATACTCCAAGCATATCATGAAGGTGGAAGGGATAGCTAGCTTAAAGAAGGCCTTGAGGTCATAGAATGCATCCCAGGAGAACCCAGTCCATGTCTTCTTGCACAAGGGTGAGAACTTTACATACAATGCCAAGAACACAACAGTAAGCCAGGAAGAAATGCCGTTGGTGATTGCTGCTCCACGGAAACCAAACCCCAACTTGAAAATCATCAGCCAGCAGAGAGGGATGTGAACTGCAAGAGCCAAAATCGAGATCATGGTCATGGGGATCACAACACTCTGAGCTAGCAGAAATTTGATAAGGGGCTGCGAAATTGCAAGAGCATATAGCATAGGGATTAACCATCTCGCATACTCCCCTGCCATGGCTGAAATCTCTGGATCCTGTCCGCAAAAGATAAGTAGCTCCCCCATGTTGTACCAAATTACTGTGACTGGCAAGCTAAAAAGGACCAGCGCGAGAATTGCTCTTTGCATAAAGATACCTAGCATGTGGTATTGCTTTGCTCCATAAGCTTGTCCGCAGAGGGTTTCCAGTGTGGATGCCATTCCCATGAGCAGAGCTGTGCCTGTCACCCCTGCAAATGAGGTGGCGATGGAGGCACTGGCAAGTGGTAACTCCCCCAAGTGCCCCACAAACATCACCGAAACAAAAGTCATTCCATATTGCGAGAGGTTTACCAAGATCATGGGGCCTGCCAATTCCAGCTGCTTCATCATCTCCTCCTGGAACCATTTCCCTGTCGCCAGTACTTCCTCCTCCTCTTCTTCCTCATGTCTCGATGTCTGATTGGATTTGTAGTCCCCATTTGTAAATACAAATCGTGGGGATGGTGGCTGTTCTACTTTAAGAAGAAGACCACCCTTTGGGTTTCCTTCTTGCTTGACGATCAGCTGCTCTGTCAATGAAGAGTCCTCCATAACTCTCAAAACTTGCGTTGCTGCTGATGCTGCCGCCGCCGCCAACGACCAACCTCAAACTAGGTTCCTAATCTCTCTCCACACCAGTTCTGAAAATCCTAGTACAAATCCGAAACCTAAAACTCAGTGCGATTACACCACAAAAGACCCAACACCAGATTCAAACGCTCAAACTCGGAGTTCAGAAATCTGAAAAACAGAACCCAAGAGTTTTTGTCTCAAAATTTTCTGAATACGAAAAAATGAAGTCAGAAAAGAAGAGAAAGAAAAACAGAGCCACAGAAGCTCCTATCTAAAGCTACCTACAGAAGCTGGAGCTAAAAAAATTGCTACCAAAAAGCTCTAAGGTCCAAGCTAAAAAGGACCATGTATACAGAGCTTTTGCTGCCTCGTCTTCTTCTTCTGAATTCTTTCGTCGGTGTAAGGTGTTTATAGCACCTAGGGAAACCTAGAACCAAACCTATGGCGGGTTGGGGGCTCGGCACTATATCCCAAAGGGATACAGCAGTTTTCATCAGGCTGGGTGGCAGCACAAACTACGTCACAACCTCAGAGAGAACTCTTAGTGTATTCATAGGGGAGATTACATTTAGTAATCAGGCTTACAAAAAGAGCCTTAGGGCGGAGGGTGTAATATTGTAAGATCCTTAAGGCGCAGGATGTAAGCCAATGAGATCTTTGGAAGGGAAACATTTTTTTCTTAAAACCATTGATTACCTGGTTGTTATGCATGTCAGGGAATTACTTACACTGCGTGGACCTCGGGAATCCGCCGTCGGTGCTCACACAGTAATTCTCTGATAGTAGTGCCTTACCCTATACCAACCACCTGGCTGAGTAGGTGTGAGGCTGTTTTCCTGCCAACAACCTGGCTGGGTGGTTGTGAGCTGATTTCCTGCTGCCCTGCCCGGCGAGCTGCTGTATCCTTCGTGGACATAGTGGTGCCGAGGGGAGGCGGCGGCGGCCTCGAAATAGCGGGGAAAGGAAACATCCAAAGACATATGTTCCAGCGGAAAAACAGACAGAGAGACTACAAAGTAGAGATTATCCAAAAAAGGAATGCCACAAAGCTTGGGAAACACTCAAATTTCAACCAATTGTTTTTGTCTTGTACACGCGGAACGCGCAATACCACATACCCAACAGAAGAGAAAAGATATGATCTCCATCCCACGAGTATTTGATGCACAAATCCATAAAATGCAGATCCACTCCAAGCAACTTCCATAACCGTCCATTGCCCTCAAACATAGCTTTTCTGGGAGCATGGTGGAGGGTCCCACAGTTTGCGCCCTTGTCGTTCGCCCAGGCTAAACCTCATGACAAACACTTTTGGAAATCAAACTTTGATGCCAATCATGCCAATGCTCAGCATGCGCTCATGAGGAGTCCAGTTTTTGTCTTTGAGGCGGGGTCAACGGTATTGTTTGTTTTTTGTCTTTGTTCCTAATGTGTTCTCATCATGTTTTCATGTGACTCCCCCAAATTCCCAAGTTGTTCTGCAATAGTGAAAAGGTGAGTCATAAGGGAGCACATTTGTGGTTGCTTTGCTAAAGGTGAGTCATGGCTGGGTCCAAAGACGTCATTTATTGGGTGAGTGCCTTATGTTCCAAAAGAATTGATGATGGGTCAATCATCACTACGACTCTTTCAATAGAAAACTGTTTAAAAGTGTAAGAGTGCACTCACAAACTAATTAATATGAATCACAAGTATGTACTACACTAAGACATTCATAAAAACCCATTGGCCCCAAAGTCTCCACACAATCGTGTGTTCAATCACAAGACTACAAAAAAAACCCTCATGTTCCAGCCCGTGCACCCAAACTCCATTAAAACCCAGTGCTCCCCAACTGTGTTCAATCACAAGACAACAAAAAAAAAGCCTCATGCATGAACCCATGCATGCAGACTTTCCACAACAATGATCGCAAGACAACCAAAAAAGGCCTCATGCTGGAGGTCGTGCACCCAGACTTTCCATGGAACAATCTTTTCAGACGCACGACAACAAAAGAAAGCATCATGCTCCAGCCCATGCATTTTTTATTAACCAAATATTCCTTCTATCGAATGGGCCTGGCAACCATTTTCATGGCAGTTTTGACACAGTTATTCTATCTTTTAGAAATGTTGAAACTCTCTCCCCAAAACATAATCTCAAAGAACAAAAATTTTGTGAAAGAAAATTAAGAAAATTAAAAAAAATTCTGGAAATTTCCATTTTCAGAGTAACATCTTCAAAATAAAATAATAATTATTCAACACCACAATGTTGAACTTGCCAAGGTACTACAATAATTATCGACTGGTTCATTGGATCATATATGTCCATCTTACTAAAACCCTATGTGAGGGTATGCAAGGGGTGTTTATTAGCAAGAAAATTGTTTGTAGTGGAGTAATTTTGCAAGTTAAAGAAATTTAGTGACATAATAAGA
>Ga0209611_10015211_pt1 | contig 10078 bp, 8 predicted proteins | sample S1TSphgellanicum_3_FD_187693 | JGI IMG/M metagenome (GOLD analysis project Ga0209611, IMG submission 187693) | Host-associated microbial communities from peat moss isolated from Minnesota, USA - S1T2_Fc - Sphagnum magellanicum MG (SPAdes) (version 2) | ecosystem: Host-associated > Plants > Peat... | reverse complement strand
CCAACGCTCGGGTAGGGAGCGTTGGGATCGGACCACTAGCCTTTGTTTTTGTGGGCCGATTCACCCAACGCTCGGGTAGGGAGCGTTGGGATCGGACCACTAGGTCGTTGTTTGAGAGCGTGAGTAACGCCGCCGGTTATTCAACCTCAAGCGATCACGCTGTCGTCGAACTGAACGAAGTCGCGGCGCGACGCCGCCATGAATAGGCCGCACATGGGCCCCACATGGGATGGAGACAACACATGACACACCAGACTCGTAAACCCTCCTGGCGCGCGTCGCTTGCCGCTGCCACTATATTGGCCGCCGGCGCATTGCCGGCCGCCGCGATGGCGCAGGCCGGCGCGGAATGGACCACGCAGCGCGGCGATCCGCAAGGCACGGCCTACAGCTCGCTGAGCGAAATCAACGCCAGCAATGTCGGCACCCTGGTGGAAGACTTCTCGGTGCCTACCCATGCGTTCGAAAATCACGAGGGTTCGCCGCTGGTCGTCAACAATGTCATGTACGTCGTGCCGCCCTATCCGAACAATCTCATTGCGATCGACCTGGCCAACCACGGCAAGGTATTGTGGACCTACAAGCCCGGCACCTATCCCGGCGCGCGCGCCCAGGCCTGCTGCGACTTCGACAATCGCGGTGCAGCCTATGTCAGCGCGGCGCAAGGCGGCGGTGCGGATGGCGAACTGATCTTCAACGCACTCGATGGCAACGTGCACGCGGTGGACGCGGTCACCGGGCAGCGCATCTGGATGACGAACGTTGCCAATACGCTGATCGGGGAGACGACGACCGGCGCGCCCATTGTTGCAGACGGCATCGCCATGGTGGGCAACTCGGGCGCCGAGGACGGGGTGCGCGGCGCGGTGTTCGGGCTCAATGTCACCACCGGCGCGATCGTATGGAAGGCCTACAATACCGGCCCCGACTCGGATGTTCTGATCGGACCGAGCTTCCATCCATATTACAAGAAGGATCAGGGCGCCAACCTCGGCGTCACCACCTGGAATGGCGGCAATTGGTGGCAACAGGGAGGTGCGACCGCCTGGGGCTATAAAACCTATGATCCGGTCAACGATCTTTTCTACTACGGCACCGGCAACGCGGATCCGTGGAGTGCGCCCTATCGCGGCGGCCAGGGCGACGCCAAATGGGCGGCGACGATCTTCGCCCGCAAACCGTCAACCGGCGAGGCAATCTGGGCCACCCAACTGACGCCGGACGACCAGTGGGATTATGATTCCATTTCGGAAAGTGTGGTCGCCGACATCACCATCAACGGTGCGAGCAAGCACGTGCTGTTCCACGTCGACAAGAACGGCTACGGCTACACGCTCGATGCCGCCACCGGACAAATCCTGGTGGCCGGCAATGTGCCAGCCGCCGGCGGCGGCATCATCAACTGGTCCACCGGCGTCGATCTCAAGACGGGCAAACCGCAGGTGGTGCCGTCCCATATCCTGCATGGCCTGGAAAACCCCATCACGGGCAAGAATGTCATTACGCAGAACTGCCCTGGACCCGAGGGTGTCAAGGACGAGGAGCCGATCGCCTATTCGTTCCTGACCGGCCTGTTCTATATCCCGGCGCACAGTGAATGCCTCAGCCAAGGGGACACGCAGGCAAATTGGATCGCCGGCACGCCATTCACGGCTTTCACCGTGCCGACCGCTTTTCAAACGCCCGGATCGCCGGGATTCCTGGTGGCATGGAATGCCGCAACCGGGCAGCCGGCCTGGACCATCGATGAACCGTATGTGCTGTACAGCGGCGTGCTGGCCACGGCGGGCAATCTGGTGATGTATGGCACGTTGAGCAACGGCACCGACGCGCAGAACACACCGACCGTAAAGATCGTCAACGCCACCACCGGCGCGCTGCTGTGGTCGGCCGTGCTGGAGTGCAACACGGTCGGTAATCCAATGACCTTCGTCGGCGCGGATGGCCACCAGCGTATTGCAACGTTCACCGGCACCGGCAGCACCGGCGCCCAGGGCACCGGCAAATGCCCGAACAAGACGATATTTCATCCTAACAAATTCGATCCGGCCACCACGACCACCTGGCTCGGCGAAACCCTCAACGTCATGCATCCTGGCGCCGAGACGGCCGAAACCGGATACGTGCACGTCTGGAAGCTGCCGTAAGCGTCTGGGGCGCGCGGTCATGCGCCGCGCGCACCGTACCCGCCGGCACCCACAGGTTCGAGGAGGTCATTGCGGTGTTGTATTCGTGTCGATTCCTGCCCCGGTTGGCACCGGCATTGCTGGCCCAGGCATTGCTGGCCAGGTCATTGGTGATGCCGGCATTGATGACGCAAGCGCTGCTGTGCGCGAGCCCGGCGGCGGGTGCGCCGGCGGGGGCCGGCGGCGGCAAACCGGTGCTATCGGTGTGCGCCGATCCGATCAATCTGCCGTATTCCGATGACCAGCACCCGGGGTTCGAAAACCGGATCGCCGATCTGCTGGCTGCCGATCTGCATGCCGATCTGAATTATGCCTGGCAGCGCAGCTATCGCAGTTTCCTCAAGCGCACGCTATTCGCCGGCGCCTGCGATGTGGTGATCGATGTGCCGGCCGTGCTGCCGGGACTGGCGGTCACGAAACCTTACTACGCCTCCAGTTATGTTGCGGTGACCCGCGCCGGCGACAGCAGGCATTTCACCTCGTTCGACGATGCCTGGCTGACCGGCGCCCATATCGGCGTGCAGCTCATCGGCACTGATCATTCCGCGACAGCGCCCACCGAGGCACTCGCCATGCGCGGCATTACCAAGCACATGACGGGCTTTGCCATGCGGACGGCCAACCCCATGGCCAGTCCGCAAGGGGCGATCATCGACGCGGTCGCCGATGGCACGATCGACATCGCCTTCGTCTGGGGACCCATCGCCGGCTACTTTGCCAAGTCGCATGGCGCGGCCTTGCGCCTTGAGAAGATCACCGAGGATCCGAAAAACCCGGATCTCGCTTTCACCTACCCGATGTCGATGGGCGTTCGCACATCCGACACCGCACTTCGCGACCGCTTGCAGGGCGCGATCGACCGCCACCAGGCCGAAATCGCGCGTATTCTGAGCGATTACGGCGTGCCTACCGTTCCGATCCAACATCCGAATACCAGGTCGCCGGTCACCGAAATTGCCCAGAAGGTGGGGTCTTCTCCGCCGGTCCGCTAATCAGGAGGAAATGAAAATGCGTCTGACACAGGTTGCTATTGCGTGCGTGACGGCCGCGTCCCTATGGGCGCCGCGGGCCTCTGCCGGAACCCAGGGCCAAAATAATTTCGGCCCATGGCCGGATCTCGGCCCGGTCGGCAATGGCCGCCGCCTCTTCCTCGCCTATAACTGCTCGCAATGCCATGGCAACGGCGCCACCGGCAGCGGCCGCGCGCCCGACATTTCGGGAGGCGAGAGCCTCGACGGCGTTTACAATGCGGTCATGCGCGGCGAGCCTTACGGCGGCATGCCGTCCTTCGCGGCCTATTTCGATATGAAGGATATCCGCGACCTTCATGCCTATCTCAACAACTTCAACAACCCCAACCAACCCACCTGGACCGCCTGGTGGCAACCGCACCCCAAATTCTAGGAGAGACGTGACATGATGTGGAAGACACCCAAATTCGTGGAAATCGCGCTCGGTGCCGAAATCAATAGCTACGCATGCGCGCAAGCGCGGCCCACCTGACCCGATACGAGTCCAGGCCCGACCTGGACTCGTTCCTCCCGGACAAAAGTTTTTTGGTTCTTTTTTCAAAAAAGAACTGCTTCTTCTTTCGTAAGCAAGGTAAGGTTGGCAAACCGTCGTGCAAAGAGGGTTCAAAACGGATGGCACTCGAACTGTTCGTGTTCCCCCCTAGCCCGCGCGCCTTCAAGGTGATGGCAGTGGCCAATCACCTCGGCCTCGACTGGACCTTGCGCATGGTGGACCTGACCCGCGGCGAACAGCGTGCACCGGACTACGTCAGCCTCAATCCCAATATGCGCATGCCGACGCTGCGGCACGATGATTACGTCTTGTGGGAAGCCAATGCCATCGCCCAATACCTGGCCTTGCTGCGGCCCGAAAGCGGCCTGCTGCCGGCCGATGCGCGTGCGCGGCTGGATGTCAGCCGCTGGCAGTTCTGGGATCTGGCGCACCTGGAGCCCGCCTACACGCCGTTCATATTCGAGAACGTGGTCAAGAAGATCGTCGGCGCCGGTGAGCCCGACCCGGCGGCGCTCGCCCGCGCCGCGGAACCGTTTCATCGAACCCTCCATGTGCTGGAGACGCAGCTGCGGCGAAATCGCTACGTAACCGGCGATACCCTGACCCTGGCCGATTTCAGCCTTGGCGCCGCCTTCGTGCATGCCGCCGCGTCGCGCTTGCCGCTCGACAGGTACGGCGAAACACAACGCTGGTACGCCGGTCTGGCCGGCATGCCGGCGTGGCAGAAAACGCTTGCCATGACCAATGTGGCCAACAAGGAAGCGGCATAGCGGCATTCGGCGGCAGCCTCGGTTCGCGCCCGGCGGGATCGGATGAGGTCCCGACGCAGGCCGGTCGTGGCCGATTCAAAAAAGCTACGTTGGCCTGTTGCGCTCAGGCGAGTAAGGTGACGGTAATACACGCGTAGGTAGAAATCATCGGTCAGCAGTGAACAACGTCAGGCGATTCAGCTTCGGGGACTACGCGCTGAACGAATCCCGGCGCGAACTCACGCGCGACGGGGTGCCGGTGGAACTCGGCAGCCGCGCCATGGATGTCCTGCTGGCCCTGCTAAACCGCGCCGGCCGCATCGCCACCAAGGATGAAATCATGCGCGACGCCTGGTCCGGCATGATCGTGGCGCAAAACAATCTCACCACCCAGGTGGCCCATCTGCGGAGGGCGTTGAACGATCCGGCGGGGCGCCGGTATATCCAGACAGTGCCGGGGCGCGGGTATCGCTTCGTCGGCGACATCATGGAACAGGCGGTTCCCGGTGCTGTCATAAGTGCTGTCATAGGGGCGCAGCCGGCGCCGCACGAGCGTCATGGCATACCGGCGGACACCTCATCCTTCGTCGGCCGCGAGCAGGAACTTTCCGACATCGCCGCCCGCATTGCGGTGCGCGGCCTGGTGACGATTGTGGGCGCGGGCGGCGTCGGCAAGACGCGCATGGCGCTGCGCGTCGCCGCCGCGCAATTGGACAATTTCACCGATGGCATCGTGCTGCTGGAACTGGCGCCGCTCACCGAGCCGGGGCTCGTCGCCGAGGCGCTGTGCCGGAAACTGGGCCTGCCGATGCTGACCGACCGGTCCGCGACAGAGGCGGCGGTATCGGTATTGCGTGCCCGAAGAATGCTGCTGGTGCTGGACAACGCCGAACATCTGCTGGCCGCCACCGCGGCGCTGGCCGAGCCTATCCTGCGCCACTGCCCCGGCGTGCGCATGCTCGTCACCAGCCGCGAGGCGCTGAGTGTCGCGGGCGAGGTCACCTACCCGTTGCCATCCTTGTCGGTGCCGCGGGCCGGCCCGTTCATCACCGCCGCGGATGCGATGCGCAGCGAGGCGGTGCAATTGTTCGCCGACCGCGCCGCCGACGCGCTCGGCAGCTACACGCTCAGCGATCAGGACGCACCCGCGGTTGCCACCATCTGCCGCCGGCTGGACGGCATGCCGCTCGCGATGGAATTGGTGGCGGCGCGGCTGCGCATGCTCAATCCGATCGAAATCGCCGCCCGGCTGGAGAATGTATTCCGCCTTCTCAACGTCGGCAGCCGGACCGCCCTGCCCCGCCACCAGACCCTGTTCGCTACCATCGACTGGAGTTTTTCCCTGCTGTCAGAGGCGGAACAGATCACGCTACGGCGATTGTCCGTGTTCGTGGATGGCTGCACGCTCGACGGCGCAATGGCGGTGTGCACCTGCCCGATCATCGGCACCGACAATGTGTTCGACCTGCTGACCAAGCTGGTCGGCAAATCGCTGGTGATCGCGGAGACGGCGGGGCCGGCCACGCGCTACCGCATGTTGGAAACCACGCGGCAATATGCGGCCGAGAAACTCGCCGCCGCCGGCGAGACAGGGCGCCGCCAGCGCATGGCGGAATATCTGCTGGAGTTGTTCAGCCTGGCGGACATGGAATGGCCCACCACCGGCACCGACCGCTGGGTGGCCGCCTACGGCGTCGAGTCGGAGAATTTCCGCGCCGCGGTGGACTGGGCGTTCAGCACCGGCGAACTGGCGCTCGGTGCCGATCTGGTGGCGCGTGCCGGTGCGTTGGCGGACGAAATGTCGCTGCAGGTCGATCTGCGCCGCTGGACCGACGCCGCAATCCCCCATCTGTCGCCGGCCACCAATCTGCGGACGGCCGCATCCGTTCTGTATCTGCATACCGCGCTGGCGAAGCGCCAGGGTGCCCAGGCGGCGCCGCCGGAACGCGCCCGCGCGATTGCGCTGTTCCGTCAGGCGGGCGATCCGGTCGGCCTCAGCCGGGCCCTGCGCCAGACCGCGATGGCGCGCGCCATGCCCGGTGCGCCGGACGCGGATGCCGTGGCCATGGCGGAGGAGGCGGTCGCCTTGCTGCGCCACCTGGCGCCGCACAAGGATCTGGCGACGGCGATGGCGCATCTCGGCTCGGTGCATTTCTTCGCCGGCGACCACGATTCCGCGCGCCGGCTGAACGAGGCGGCGCTGGCGATGCGGCGTGCGCTGGGCGACAGCACCGGCATGCTGGCCAGCCGGGTGAACCTGGCGGAAATCCTGTTCCTCGATGGCGATGGGCCCGGCGCCCTGCGGCATGCCGCGGACGCGGAGGCGGAGGCCCGCAACCGCAATGCGCTTTCCACGCTGGCGCTGATCCTGAGCAACCTGGCCGGCTACCGGCTGCACGATGGTGACCGGGCCGGTGGCCTGCGCGCGGCCACCGAGGGGCTGCGGCTCAGCCGCGCCATCGGGCAGGATTATCTGGCCGTGATGTGCCTGGAGCATTGCGCCCTGGCGCTGGCTTTGGACGGCGCGCTGGACACCGCGGCCGGGTTGCTAGGTTTTACCGACGCGCATTATGCTGTGTCCGGTCAAACCCGTGAGCGGCTGGAGCAGGCCGGCTATGAGCGGCTTGAGGCAATCCTGCGTACCCGGCTGCCGCCACGGTACATGGACGCACTGCATGCCGGCGGTTGTGCCTGGAGTCAGCAGGCGGCCGATGCGGCCACACGGCACGATCTTCTGCCTGCGTAAACAACAACAGTCATTCGCCCACGCCAAAGTAAGCAAAGGTTTTTTGGTTCTTTTTTTCAAAAAAAGAAATACGTCCTCAGCCTTTACTTTTCCCGACCGCGAGCAGGATTCCAGCGGTTGAGTATCACGCTAGAGCGGCTTCAGCATGACTGGAAAATCGTCGGCGTCCTTCTGGCCGCTCCAGCTCTGTTGTATGCCGAGCATTTGTATCAGCCTCAGGCTGCCCGCCTAGATTGGGCGATTCCAGTCAGGCTGAAAATGCTCTAATGGTGCATATAGGTAGCCAGGAACACTGCGAATGCGACCACACCGACCAGCACACCGACCGCGAGAACCAATCGGCTGCGAACCATAAAGAACTTGCGCATTTCCCTGCGCCCGCAATCGGCGCAACATCCCTTGCTGGGATCGCGGGTCAATTGTCCCAAGGTGGGCGCACACAAATAGCCGCGGCGGCGCCATTCCACCTCCGGAATAGGTGGCCTCCGATTTGCTTGCTCCTGGGCTTCCTGCGTCCGCCGGTTCGGCACCTTTATCGCCGTGCCGCATACCCGGCACTGGTCTACGCCATACATGACCCAGGGACTCCCCGTGCAAACGCACCAAAAGATAAAAGTTTTTTGTTTCTTTTTTTCAAAAAAGAAATACTTCCTTGTTCTCCCACCCGGTGTGTCACCGTGCACGGCGTTGGTATAAGGACCGTGGGCCGCAGGAAATAGGAGCCATTGATGTCCGTTCAAGCGCGCGCGCGATCGGGTCATGCCAATGCGCCGTTCGCACCGTTGGGGCATGATGCCGCCGACCTGCCGCCCTATGCGCCCCGCATCCGTGGCCGCCTGCCCACCGGCCTGTCCGGCGTGCTCTACCGCAACGGCCCCGGCCGGTTCACCCGCGGCGGCCGCATCAAGCGCACGATTCTGGACGGCGACGGCATCATCCAGCGCCTGGCGCTGCACGACGGCGCCGCCACCTACAGCCGCCGCTTCGTCCAAACGCCCAAAATCCAGGCCGAAGCGGCAGCTGACCGCTTCCTGTGGCCAAGCTGGACCACCACCGCGCCGGGCCTGACCGCGAATTTCGGCCAGCACGTGCAAGCCCAGGCCGGCGTCACCGTCTATCGGGTGGGCGGCAAGCTGATGGCGCTCGACGAGGTGGCCCCCGGCTTTGAAATCGATCCTGAAACGCTCGCCACGGTGGGGCCGGTGTCGCTCGGGCTGCCGCAGGCCGATGAGGGCATGAAGGCGCATGGCCGCCGCCTCGCCGCCACCGGGGATTGGCTGTTCGCAGCGACCCGGCTCGGCCGCGCCGGCATGCAGATCGACGTCGTGCGGCACCACCGCGATGGCAGCCGCACCGCGACGCCGACCGTGCAGCTTCCGCGCATGACCTATCTGCACGATTTCGGCGCCACCGAGCGCCACGCGGTGTTCATCCTGCATGCGGTCCATTTCGCGCCGTTGAAATTCCTGCTCGGCCTGTCGAGCTTTTCGGAATGCCTGGCGTGGAGGCCGGCGCTCGGCAACGTGCTGCTGGTGATCGACCTGGCCAGCGGCGAAACCCGCACATTCGAGGCGCCGCCAAGCTGGTGCTGGCATGTCGCCAACTGCTTCGAGCAGGGCGGCGCCCTGGTGGTGGATTTCATCGGCTACGACGATGCCAGCCATTTTCTCGGCCCCAATGCGGAATTGGCGGCGGTGATGCGCGGCCATGTCGGCGTCCAGGGCGCGCCCGGATTACTGCGCCGCTACGTCGCCGACCTGGCGACCGGACGGCTGGAGGCGCCGATTCTGGCACATGACGCGGTGGAATTCTGTTCCGCGGACCCTCGGCACACCGGCGCTCCGCACCGGCGCATTTTCATGGCGCATGGCGGCAGCGGCGCCGCCGGCGTCGCGTGGCACACCGCCGTGGCCGCGTTCGACACCGCCGCCGGCACGCTCGATTATTTTGATTTCGGGCCCACCACGCATGCCGGCGAACCGGTGTTCGCGGCCAAGCCGGGGGGCCGACAGGATGAGGGGTATCTTATCGTGCAATTACTGGAAATGGATCGCGGCGCCTCGGCCTTTGCCGTGCTGGATGCACAGGCCTTGAGCGATGGGCCGCTCGCAGTGATTGAGTTGTTGCACAGCCATCCACTTAGTTTTCATGGGCAGTTTGTTCCCGAGAAGTAAGAAGGTAGTGCTGTTTTGAAAAAAAGGGCCAAGAAACTTTTGTCTGTTGGGGGCTACACATAGCCGGGGGCTTTCTGCTCCAGGCGGGTCAGGTCGGAAAAGCGAAATTGTTCTACATTGGAGAGCGGACCCGACTCCGCGGCGATTGGCGCGCGGCTGACAACGGCTGCATACGTCGCACGGGTTTGCACCCGCACGTCCGCCGCATGTTGCAGGTCGAGACTGTCGGCGGGTTCCTGCCGCGGGCCCACGCACAGCAGCAGCACCGAACGCCGATCCTTGCGCGCCAACAATTCGACCCGGCCACGCGGCGTGACCGAGGAAGCGTCGACATGCCAACCGCGCAGGCTCAGGAACATGGCGAGGCGGGCACGATACGCATCGGGCGTGGCGCGCCGGGACCAGCGCCAGGTCGCATGGGTGGCCGCAATCAGGCGGTGCTCGGCATACTCGCGCCGCAGGTCCCTAACCCAAACGACGAGCAATACAAGCGCAATCGCGGCGTAGGTGCCGGTAAGAAGCCTGTGCCAGCCCGGCGCCAGGATCCACAGAATGGCCGGCGCGACGATCTCAAGGCCCCAGAAAGGCAGCATGAGAAACAGCATGAACATGCGTTCGTGCCCCGCCGGTTGGACCGGATGTGTTTTACCGCAGCCATGCCTGGCAGCCATTCACGAAGTGTATCCCGCATGATTTCTG
>Ga0209611_10015208_pt1 | contig 10079 bp, 4 predicted proteins | sample S1TSphgellanicum_3_FD_187693 | JGI IMG/M metagenome (GOLD analysis project Ga0209611, IMG submission 187693) | Host-associated microbial communities from peat moss isolated from Minnesota, USA - S1T2_Fc - Sphagnum magellanicum MG (SPAdes) (version 2) | ecosystem: Host-associated > Plants > Peat... | reverse complement strand
AACGACTAAAGCATTAACCATCGTGAACTTCTCAATAATGGATGAAATTATCCCTTACATATCTCAAATTAATTGGTCTAGTGATCTCTTGGAGATCACTCCAAGATCTTTTCAAGACTAGGAATGTTGGAAGGAAGATGATCCTTAAAATAAGTTTAAAAATCTAAGGTAAGAACGAGGGAATGGTTTTGAATTTTTTTGGTTTGTCAAAAAACCATTCATTTGGCTTGTAGGAATTGGAGAAGTCATACTAGATGAAGAAGTTGTTATTCATGTATTGAATTCACAATCTTTATGAAATATTTTTTCTCATAATGATTTCACAAGATGATACTCCAACCTTTGAAAAGCTAATTTCAAAATTGTTCCAAGAAAAACAAAGACAAAAAGTTGAAATTTGGGAAGAAAGAGAAAACAAAATGTTTTTAATCAAGATCCAATGAAAATCAAACATATCAAAGGGCAACTACAATGGTGATAGGGACAAACATTTTAGAACCATCTCAACAACAATGATGATTATGATTATAACAAGGAAAACACAATTATTGCAGTATGCCAAACAACAAGAAAATTGTAATCCTTAAAATTCCAAATGAATAAATATAGTAATCAATAAGAATTGATTTGAACAAGTAAAATTTTGTGACAAGAAGTGAGGCAACCAATTTGTTTTTTTTAAGATTTCATTCCCATTCTTGGCTTTTAGGGTTTTAGGTTTTGATATTTGTTTTGTGCTACTTTTTTTTTCCATATTATTAGTTGTTGATGTTATTTGTCTTTTGTGAACTCTTCTCTTTGTCTTTTGTGCATTATTGGAATGTAATATTGCCTACCTTTTCTACACCATTATTTCAAGATTTTGTTTTCATACATATTAAAATGAAAGCAACCCAAACAATGCAAGTATTACTTTTGGAATTTCATTAAAAACATAACAATATATTTTGGAGGAACACGAAAGAAGTAGCACCAAGGACTATTTGCAACTATCCTAGGTTTGGATTTACCATTACTATTCAAAGTGTGCTTAAACCACACAATCTTTTGCCTTTTGTTTCAAACAAGTTTTACAACTTGTTTTTTTTCTAACTTAGTTCCAAGGACATGGTTGTTAATCATTGTTTTACATTTGAACTTAAGTGTTCTTTCTAGTTGGAACTAGTGTTAAAGGTAAGTAGGGTCCATTCATGAGTGGGGTTCTATAAAAAGGAAAAAAGGACTCCATGACTTTTTTAAACTATCTTTTGCAAATAATATTTACACCAAAAAAATTTAATGAAAAAATTCAAAAGATGGTGATAGTCCAATATAAGATAATTCATGTGATGGTGGTTTTTTTCACATGTGTACATAATTTTGCATTAATATCTTGGCTTACAAACACAAACACCAAAAAAAATCTAAAATGAGTTTCTATGAACATGTTTTTTGGCAAGATTATTTCCTACATGTGTGATTGCACTTGGAGCTAAATTTTTTTAGCCTAGTGAATATAAACAACTAGATAATGGTTAAAAAAGGGAATCCTTTCCCTTGCAACCCTTTCCTTCAAAAATTTAATTATGTGTAATTATAATATGATTTATTTTTCATCAACTTCACCCAATAAACATGTATTTGCATAGAGGGAAACATATTTTTGTTGAACAAAAAGTTTAAAATCAATTACATGATTTAATACATTCCCTCTTATTACTTTTTTAAAAAATTGCAAGTTGGACACCTAATATAATTAGTTTAAAGGATTCAAAATGACATTTACATAATATCCAAACTATTTTTTTATATTTTTATTAATTTAACATAACATCATTTTATTTAATGGCATACAACAATTCACTATAATTAAAATAATCTAAATTGAACAAAAATCCAAAGTTGGATTTTGGAATCTTTTAAAATTTGTTCATTCATTTTTGGTACCAAATCATAAATGGACCTAGTAGTTTTTTTCTCTTTTTTTTGGCTACTTGAGATTATTTTCTATTTTGGTTGTTATAAGGATATTTTGTTCCAATTTCTTGAAAATGACATTTAACAAGTTGATAACAATTAAAGGATTCACTTTGGCTTTTGAAATGTGTGTAAAAGTTTTTACACCTTTCAAGCATCAACCACGAAGGTACTTGTTACCTAAATTTGTAAAGTCTAAATTCAAGAATTTGTCATTTTGATGGATCTTAGGTCTTTGCATTTAATGATTCAGATTTTGGTTGCTACAAGGATTTATTGTTCCATTTTTTGGGAAAGGGATTCTTCCTAAGTTGATAACAATTGAATTGAATTAGTGTGAGGGAGATTTCAATTATGATGTGATTGTTGTGTTTCAAGGTTTTCAAGCTATTGAAATAGTTCCCCCTTCATGTTGTTTGAACAAAGTTTAGTGCAATTGAAGGAGAAAACAAAAAAATGATGGGAAGATCAACAAGTTATTAATTTTGAGTGTGTAGGCAATGAAGTGGTAGAAGATTATATTTCATGGGTGCATTATCCTCATGTTGCCAACATTGTAGGGAAATTGCAACTATAGTTATTGCATTTGGGTCTCTTGCTTTTTGCCATTCAATTCTATAGGCTAATCAAATTGGATGTGGACCTCATTCCTTAATTTAATTACAAGTTGCAACGTGTGATTTGGATTTGTAAATACGTGGCATTTACAAGTCAATGCTATATTGAAAAGTCAATGTCCATATTGTACCTACTTAATCATGTGTGACCCAAGTGATAAAGTTTTAATTTATGAGCATTGTCTTTTGACTTAGTCATTGAGTAGTGCACTCGTGGCACCTAACCATTGTAACATAAGAAGGGGTGAACAAAAGAACAAAAATCTTAAGTTGGTAGAGTGATGGGAAGTGTTAAACTTTTGGTATGTGCATAAGAGAAGGGATGATGCATGAAAAAGGGTGAGGAGGTATAGAACTAAGAAAACATCAACACTTATTACTACTCAAGTAGAATAGATTGTCACCTTTAATGGAACATGAAAAATGACCCAAAATAATCTTATCCATTTATAAAGGAGCTTCAAAGGACTATTGTTATGATTTAAAAAAGGATGGCCTTGTCTTTTGTGGAATAAACAAGGAGTTTAAACTATCATCTCCAACAAATAACATTTGAAAATTTTATAAAACACCATTTACTTAAAGACATGGTCATTGAATACTTTAGAGATCTAGATTTTGTCAGGTGCAATATGGAGATTGTAAAAAACTTCAAATCTGGTTTGACAACACATTTTCTAAGAGCCCACAAAACTGCAATGGTGGTTGCAAAAAAATTATATGTACCTTGGCATTTAACCAATTTTTCAATAATAATAAAGGTGTTGCCAAGACATTAAGGGTTGATAGATAAAACATCTGAAGAGAGATAATGAGAAGGATTTAGTTAGACATCACCAAAGATGTTTTTTGGGTGACAAAACATGAACCAACATTCAAACTAGCTACCACAAACATTGAAAGATTTGATTTTCAATTGGTGAACCATATAAACAACAGTATCTCCAAACAAAAAGGACGTTATGAAAAAAAATTAGTGTTAAAAGCTTTGAAGAACATCTAAAACATTATCTCCATGTTTCATAAATAAGAATTCCAATTTTTAAATTTGTGGACCAAGTTGTAGTTGCAATTTATAATTTTAACAATATGGTTTTCCTTTTCTTTCATTTCTTAAATTCCCTCCTTTTCCTTTCTTTTTCCTGAGTCTTGAAATTTTTATTAATCATAACCATCTGTAACTTGTGTTTTCTAAAACAAATATAGTGATTGGGGCTTGCTTAGTTAATTAATCAAGCAATCTCAAGTCATAACGACCTAACTTGTGTTTTCAAAAGTAGTTAGGATGTTTAGTTCATTGAACAACCAATCTCTAGTTCTAATTACTACTAAGCTTGTCCTTTTTAAAATAGTCAAAATGTTTGGGGCTTACTTGGTTTATTGGGCAAGCAATTTTTAATCCTAACAACCTAACTTGTGTTTTTTAAAATAATTAAAGTGTTTGTGGCTTGCTTCATTCATTGGGCAAACAAACTCTAGTCCTAACAACCTAACTTGTGTTTTGTAAAATAATCAGAATGTTTGTGATTTGCTTGGTTCATTAAACAAACAATTTTTAGTCCTAACAACCTATCTTGTGTTTTTAAAATAATTAGAATGTTTGGGGCTTGATTGGTCCATTGGATAAACAATCTCCAATCCTAACAACTTAACTTGTGTTTTACATAATTAAAGTGTTTGGGGTTTGTTTGCACTATTACAAAACATATAATAGTCCACTAAACATTTCCACCCAAATCAAGCCAAATGGAAAGGAGCTCACCCCAAAAGGATGGTTTGTGCATGAATGTGAAACCTAAGTTTAGAGCTTTGAGTTTGGAACTTAAAGTTTAATGTGATTTTAATCCACCTACATGGATGAATATGTCCATAGATGAATGATTTCATATGGATGAATTTTATTTATGATTTAAACAAATCATTGGATGAAATTCATCCATGATTGAAAGAAAAATAAATTCAAGATTATTTATATCCACCTTCATTTGTTGTCCAAATATTGGTATCTCAAACTTGAATGTCATTTAATAATGATGGATAGTGAAATTGTGATAATAAGGGAAAATATGATGATGACACCAAAATGATTTTTAAAATTTTGTTTAAGAAATCATTTCATGAAAAATGTTAAGCAATTCAAAAAATATTATCATGGAATGAATGTCAACCCTCCACCCACCCAATTGTTATTAACGACATTATATATTTATTTCGTGGAAAACTGGGGTGCTTTAAAAATAAATAATGATTTTAAAAACCCCATTGTCATCTATGATAGTAGGTTGTTTCAGGAAAGTTAATTAAGGTGCCTAAAACTGAATTTTAATTTATTTCAAAAGTTCATTATCACTAATGACATTATGTAGTTTAAAAATATCTAAAGCATTCAAAACCCATTGTTATCAACAACATTGGTTAAATTTGAAGAAAGTCATGGCATTTTGATGAAAAATGAAAAAAACCTCCATTGTTGCCAATGATAATTATAAATAGGTTTGAAAGAAGTTGTGGCACCTTTAGAGGAGGGGGAGGAAAAAAAACCCCACTGTCGTCAACGACATTTTGTTTGTTTGTTTGGAAATGTGTATATATATACATCATTTTTTTAAACAACAATGACCATGGGGTGGATGCTAGCATAATAATGGTAATATAGTTAATAAAATTTTAAAATAATAACATTTTAAACCATAGCCATGAAATACATCTATAATGAAATTTACATTTTATTATTCAACAAATGTTATATCATACATAATTAGATTGTGTGTTAAATTAAATTTTAGTTAATTAAAATTATGGGGGAAAATTTTATCCATAATAATTTAATGATAAAACAAAACATTAATCCATAATGAGGATGAATGCTTACATTCATCCCTATGTTTGTTTCTAAGTATATTGGTACAACATTCATTTTATGATTAAATTCTTGGGTTTTACTTGCATGTGTATAGGGGAAAAACATTTTATCATCCCAAGTTCCAATTTTAAGCTCTAGGCTCAAGCTCATGTAGTAGCTTGCGTCCTCACCCAAAAATCATGATAGTTCAATGGACCATTTCCACCCATTTCCATTCAAATGTGTGCAACCATAGGATGGTCCATCTTGTTGCAAATGAGGGGGAGTTCAACATGAACCCACCTTCAACATCCCCCCATGCATGTGACTTAAACTCCACTCTATCCACTTCATGGCGGGATTGTTCCTCTATGCACTCCCTACAAATGGTCAAAACAATCACAAATGTACAAACCATTCATCATATTCTACCTATTTATGTCATTATCATTATAGGAAAAAAGGCCAACACTTTGCACCTTGATTTGCATTTTTTTTAAAAAACTTATAAATGTTTCAATGGCCATTGAATTTTCTACTACATGTTCATATATCATTTGCATCTCCATACATGAAAAGTTCTTCAATTTCCCACTCCCTACTAAAACATGGACAATATCCATTTCCTCATTTGTGTCTCAAATCCAATACCTTGTTTGTGGATATAATGCAAGATATTCAATGGTGAACCCCAAGATTTTGTCATACATGCACCTTAATGCCATCCAACTTTTTGGCTTAACTTTGTTATTCACATACTACAACACATGCAAATACCACTCAAAAGGGTAGCACAACCCCCTTTCCATAGGCCCACATATTTTTAATTCATCTAAAAGGTGAATAATGAAGTGGGTTTGCAAGTGAAAAAATGTTGGTGGCCACCAAATCTCCAACATGTCATGGCATGTTAATAAAGAGTTGAGCCATTTTGGGGTCCAAAAGACTTATAGTTTATTCCAAACATAATATTAATGTTAAAGGATGTAATTATAGGTTCAAGAGTTCATTTATTGAAGTGTGGTGTATATCTACATGTAGACATCCTTCAATGCACATACACTTCATATATCACTATTGCCCATCACATGGTTTGATCATTAAACATTTATCCCTTTCTTGTAGAAAATTGCTATGTGTTGCAACTTGTAGAAGTTCTGCATATGGAGGCTTCACTTATTGGGCCTTTGTGTGCCTTTTGGAGATGTAATGTGTATACTTGCAATTGCTTTTTGAAGCTTCACTAAGGAGATGGCCAATCCTAAAACCTTCTGTAAAGTTTTTCCCCCACCAGGTACATGACCTATAGCAATCAACTTGGTTCCAATCTGGTGCACTCCAATCAACCAAAATTTGGGAGCCAGTGAGAAGCTTTTGGCTTTGTGGTTGTTGAATTGCTATAAGCAATGTTGTTCCAATTGCACCTCAAGAAACAAGCTATGTTTCAAGGTTTCCCTTTTGTTATTGAGTTGCTGTAAGCAACACTGCTCCAGTTGACCTAAAGACACAAGCTATATTTCAAGGTTCACAAGGGAAGTTATGGGCAAACTGCCTTGTCCTATTCAATTCTTCAATGTAGTACCACTTGTTTTTCAAACACTATTGTTAGAAATTACTTGATTTCAAAAAGGAAACAGTAACATCAAGTCACCTCTGGAAATATGAATTGAACGGAAAAAGCACTAACTCATTGTCTTTTGATTTAGTTAAACCCATGATGTCGAATGAGTCTGAATACCTTCATCCAATGTCCAAATTTGGAGATTGGAATGTTAATTAGATTTAGCGATTGGAAACAATGATATTGTGTTACAAGATGCATGGTTGTTTCAATGGGATGTGTCTTCCCCCTATCGAACATGAAACTTTTTGCTTATACTTTCTAATGTGGGTGTTGTTAAAGATCAATTGATTTCTATTTGTTGAGAATTGTAACTTTTGTTTATCAATTATTGTTGGGCAAGGACAAAAGTAAATTATTTCATTTCTTTGTTGCAAGCCATGCAAGGTGTATTTTAGTTATATTTCATTCCATGCTTTAATCATGATACTGGATTTTACACATTTTTAAGCTAGTTCTCTTGAAGCCTTGATCATTGTCAAGAGACATCCTGCAAATCTTGTTGAGCCATGCATCATTGTAATAAAATGTAACTCTTTTTTCCTTCTTTTAAAAAGTTTGAGAGAAAAGAAAACAATAGGGTTGCCAAGGGATATGGAAACTTGGCTTCCAAAAAAGGGAAAAAAAAGAAGAAACAAAAAAAACAAAAAAATACAAGGGTTAGGTTAAACCCTAAACCCTACCATACTTACCATTCAAGTGCAAGTCATTATTTCAATAGCTTGGACATGTTAGCAATAAGACTTTGGTTATGTGGCAAAATCCAGAACTAGGCAACTTGCACTATTACAACGTGGATGCCAATGCATCTACCAGTTGTTAATTTTTTTTTGCATTGTTTGCCTCACCATGCTTGCTCGCTTGTTTGTTTGGTATGTTGTATACTACCCTCTCCTCCCTAGGTGCCATTTGTTGCGAAATTCTTGTTGTACTAGGGTTCTGCAATCTTAGCTTTAGAAGATTTTTTTTCTTGTTTGAATTTTTGCTGATCGTGTCTTTAGTTCTGTAGGAGCTATTTTGCTTCATCTTCACCTAATAATCTCCAAGGTCTTTTTTGGTGGAATTTGGATTTCGATGGCCCATTGAGTTTGATAGTGTGACAAATCAATATGTTTTGATTATGATCAAACACTTCTCAAAATGGCGAAAATTAATGCCATTGTTTGTCATAATAGTGAAAGAACTATTTGTGCATTTATACATAGGGTGTTTAGCATGTTTGGTGCCCCAACTAAAGTATTCATTAACCAAGGTGTGAAATTTTGTTGGGAATTTCAAAAGTTTTGTCAAAAAGCATTGATCAATCATTAGATGATTTCACAAGATTGTTTGAAAGCAAATCAATTAGTTAAATAAATGGTGTAGATGGTGAAGTGAGGTTTGCATATGTATGGGCTTCAAAATGGTCATATTATACATTGGAATTTGTAATTACTATGGTTAATTATGGGGTGTAAGTTCAATTGGCAAACTTCTCTTGTATTATTAACATTGTAATTTCTATTGTTTGATTTTGAGTTTAAGCTACCAACCTCAATTGCATGAATGCAATGGTAGTAATCAATTTGGATGATCCAAAGGTGTGGCTTTAAACATGTGAATAATGAATAATTTGGTTCCAACATGCAATGTCAATGTCTATGGAGAATTTAACATTGTTCAACACCAAGATATGTTACATTATGCCATCATGTGAGGAGGTGGTTATTGATCTCAAATTCATAAATTTGAGTTGAAAGATTATGTGTTCTTGTAACAAACATTACAAGCTATGTTGGATGTGACTATAGGATGTGTTATTTTGCATGTGTGAAAGTTGTTACCTTCCAAAGTGTTGTTGTTGGAAGGCTAAAATGGTTAGATTGGGAAAGGCTATGTGCATAACTGCACACATGTCATCTTCTTAATGTGAATGGCCAAATTGACTCATTTTTAGTTGTTGTTTTTGCTAGCCTATGGAGTATGTTATGTAGGTAATTTTAAGGGCAACCATTATATTTATTTGTGATTGGTGTTTGAAAGGATGGTATATGGGACGTCTTATGCCACCATTGGTGGAAATGTTGAATGGAAAATGGTTTTGTCCTCAATGCACAAAATAAACAAAAAAAATTATAGTTAGACATTGGGGAATATCCTAAGTTTTTTTTCATGATAATTCACAGTTGGTTAAGGATTTGGGGCATTACAATAGATAATTAACAATGGGGCTCACATATGCACTTGACTTATTAGTCCCTCACCTTAAAATGTTTGGATGTGATGCACCTTTTAAAATGTTTTGTGTCATTTGTTTTATGTATGTGTGGACAATTATAGTTGTAAGTGTTGACATGCTAGCACACAACATTGGCACTAGTCCCCTTTTAATTTGTTACAATGTTAAACATGTGTTGAACCTTGAATGAATAGTTAATTGACATGTTTTACAACGACATTTTTGGGGACTCACCAATAGGGGGGCACAAAACAAAACACAAATTTCTCTATGTAGCCCTATATCGTGCACACCATATTTTATATTCATTTGATCTAGCTACCTTTTTTTTGATGGAATGTCCTTTAAAAACTACCATTCATATTGGATGATTTATCATTAGACAAAACCATAGAACAAGACTTATCACAAGCTTCAATGGCTATTGAAAAAAACAATCTTTAGGTAACAATGGTTTAAGTATTTAAACCATTGATAAGAAGTGGCTACATTGTGAAAAGTCTAAATTTTACATGCCAATAAATGATCATGACAAGAGGATCAAAATTTAGGTTATTTTCAATTGTAATTTTGATTCAAATTTGTTTATGATAATTGCATTGTTGTCAATATTTGTGTATTTATGTATGTATGTGGGAGTGTGTGCATGCATGTGTGGTGGGTTGTAGTATTGTGGCTTATGATTTATTTGTAGGATCATGTTTTGTATGTGTGATATATTATGATTTCATAGTGTACTATTGTGGATTGGTTTTGAATTCATTTAAAAATGTGCATTTTTCATTTCTGTGAAAAGGTGGGTGCAAGTTCACAAAATTAAACTTC
>Ga0209611_10015207_pt1 | contig 10080 bp, 5 predicted proteins | sample S1TSphgellanicum_3_FD_187693 | JGI IMG/M metagenome (GOLD analysis project Ga0209611, IMG submission 187693) | Host-associated microbial communities from peat moss isolated from Minnesota, USA - S1T2_Fc - Sphagnum magellanicum MG (SPAdes) (version 2) | ecosystem: Host-associated > Plants > Peat... | reverse complement strand
TCATCGTCGTCGAACACGCCAGGGTGGAGAGTCGATGGCTGAGACTCTGGGTCAGCTACTTCAATTTGGAGCAAATCACGAGCAGTTGCGGTACTCGCCGCTGCAACTAGAAGAACAGCGAGGAACAAAATCATGTGCAGAACGCGACGTTCCATTGCCATCCTTGAAGTGCCTGCGTTTCACCATTTCAAATTAGCCTGCCATTCTTCCACAATCCATTTCTCACGAAAAGATTCAACTTGACTTCTACGCAAGCTTTGGTAATCCAATAACACTCTACTCTTGTGCAGAACTTGGCGTGAGAAAGCAGCGATTTCTGATTGTTAGAACCAGAGTACCGGGTATACATGCTACGCCAATGATCTAGAAGGCGGAAGCTGATGATGAGACACCACCGGACAATGAAGAAAATAACCAAAACTGTTAGAACCAGAGTATAGTGTAGACATGCAGCTACGTCAATCTAGAAGCCAGAAAGCCGATGAGCGAAGGGCGGTATCTCACCTGTAACAGTACGCAGCAATATATATTCCTCTAGCGTGATCAACAGACACAAGCTCAATTTCCAAACAGCTCACCTGCGCAACCACAGAAAAGCAGGCTCAAGGAATCAGACGTGTAACGCAGCGGTGCAGCTTAAAGGGTGACGGAGTGCAACTAATTAGTTTAAACTTTGGACTCAACACAAATAACAAACGTCAAGCTTCAACGCACTGAGATCATACTGTAGTAATATGAAAAAGGATCGGCAAAAATGAGAAATTCAAGCTGGAAAATGCTGCATGCTACTGAACGAAGTTGGGCAAAAAGCTCGCCAATAACATTGCAATGCACGTATACTATCTCTTGTTAAGTACGAAGGATCAGGGAGACAGAGAGGAAGAGAGAACGCACACGAAGGCTGATGACCTGCTGCTCGTTTGAAAATGAAATGGAAGAGGTTCTTTAATTATGCACATCGGAACGAAGGTAACACCGTCCCGTCTCGACGCCACCCCGAGCCCATCGTCTCCACCCCCCCCGGTTAAGGTGACGCACAATTCCCAATCAACAGAACACGTAACGCCTACTGACAATTATTGTAAAAAACTTCTGTCATCTCCTCTTTATCATACTAGACCCATAGGACATGCACAGATAGCTTTGCCGCCAGCTTCTTCCCCATGCTTGTTGGCAGATTGCCCCCAGAAAAGGACCCAGGAGAGTGAACCAGCTGTGCCCACCAGTGCACCATGAAGGATGAATGTTTAGTGGTCATAAAACAGTTTTCTGTTGGGTTCCAGTTCCCTATCTAACCATGGTGATTAGCTCAGTTGTTTTTTTTTTTCCCCTACCTACCTACTAACTAACAACCTACTTGCAGGTTGTTAGTTAGTAGGTAGAACATGGGGCTTTACCTATGTATAATAGTTAAATAGTTATCTATTTTCCTACGTAACTACCTATATATGAGACTTATTTCCTTACAGAATTGGTTACTAAGGTGAAACCAAATGTTAACTCAGTTGAAGTTCATCCACAACTGAGTAATAACAGGCATCCAGTGGATGGTGTGCTGGTGGGTGCTAGTTCACTGTGGCTGATACCATGATGGATGACCAATAAAGTGGTCAGGAAACAGCTTTTTTTGTTGGTTTCTTGCTCCCAGCTAGCTTGACTGTTGGCTGTAAGCTCAGTTAATTTTTTTCTTTTTGTTGCTATGCCCATAGGGTGAGAGAGACAATGCGTTGGTGTTAAGAGTTGGGCATAAAATTTTGGCTCAAACTTGAGCAAATGTGTGAATGACATCTAAAGACGATGAAACCCTGGGAAACTTCATCAAAAGAAAGTACCCAAGAAAGGGAGAGAAAAAGAAACAAGGGGCAAGGACTGAAGTCCAGGCCAGCAAACAGCCCACAAGAGGTGGGCCACAAGGAGGCAAAGGAAACCACTTAGTACCGAAACCAAACATACACCATCTAAAGTATTATTATGTGTAAAGTGAGGCACTGCCCATCCAAAGGGCAGAACCTGAGTGAAAAAGCCTGTTATCATGTGAAGCACAGATGGAGGTTTCTTACAATGCATTAAGTATTTTGAAAACAACACAAGACGTTAATCCACTCTCTCAGCTTGGAGAATTGGTTACGCTCAGGGAACCTAAGCAAAAGTACATGGGATTTAGCCCACTCCAAATGTAAAGAATTCATTTTTCAACAAAGAAATTGGGAAAATTTTGGAAAGATTTAGTTTGTCTAGTTTAAATTTGACTAATTTTTCTAATGTTTTTTTAATATATAAGAAAAGAATAAATTCCAGCAAGGGAGGTTATTAGTTTGAACCTGCCATAAAGCTAGGCAGAGTTATTACTGAATAAGCTTCCTGTTCGACTTTGTGGTTTGTTAGTAGGTAGTAAAAACAGCCTTTTCCTATGCAAAAACTAAAAAACCACTTACTTATCTACTTAGTAATCACCTATTTTTTGACCTATCTACCTATAATATGACCGACTTCTTAGAGCATTGCAAATTGACCCCCTCACATTGGGATCATGGTAAAAACCCCAAAGCCCGTTTAAATTTTTACAAATATATCTCTATGCACTAAGCCAGGGCCCCTGAATCCAAATCTATTATTTTAGGGGCCTAATATGGCCATGTACATGGGTTTTGGGGTTTTTACCGTGATCTCAATGTGGGGGTCATTAGTTTGCCCTGGCCATTGGGTACCAAGGTGATATAAACTCAGTTGAGGTTCATCCACTCGCACAGCTAAGTCATAATGGACATCCAGTGTGGATCGTGTGTTGTTGGGTGCTGGTTAGCCCCAACAAAAGTATCCTATGTGAAAATAAACGTTAATAAGTCGATTTTCCCAGAGAGGTGAGAGGAAGAAATTCACTGTTAATGAACACTAAACTCTCTGATTAGTTTAGCATAGTCTTAGTTTAACATGACAAGCATAGTTTAGCATAGTTATTAGTTTAACATGACAAGCCAAGGCAGTTCTGAGATTATTTTTCCTTACAAGATCTGATCCCACAGCAAATCTACCTTACCCAGTTCTCTCATGAGTCTAAGCAAAGTTCATTAGGACGCTGCAGGCTAAGTACTATTCAAAAATCGAACTGCACCTTTCCAGACCCTTTTCAACCATGGAAGCAGTCGAGTGCAGCAGCTCTTGGAGACATTTCCACAATTGGAAGTAGTTGCCAGCAGCTGCTTACAAAACGCTGTTACTGTAGCTAATCTAGTACCCTCCACAGGGCAGCAGTAAAATCGACCTGCGAAGTGTACTTTGGCATGAAGTACAGCCATTAAATAGTGTACAACTGAGTTTTAGCCCTCTAAATTTTGAAATATTCCACAAGTCAAAAGACTTACAGTGTACTATGAATGAAGTACAGTCATTAACTAGTGTGAAAAAATGAGTTTTGAAGCTCTAAAGTCCCACCAGATACAATGAATCTGAAAGACTTGTGTTTTTAATCAAAGTCTGCTTTTCATTGGCGTGCCATAATAGTTGGCCTAGTTCCTGACCTTTAAATACTCTCTCACCTTCTAATGGGTGAGCATGGGGAAATAAATATTGATAGATGGCCAAATAGGTGTTGTGAGTGAAGCATTTACACAAGAAATGGAGATTGTAAAAGAGGGCCAATTCCAAAAAAATGACTGCTTTTAATTGGTTTGCCATAAGGGTTAGCCTTGGTTGCCTTTAAAGAGTCTCTCACTTTATGTTTTTCAATTTCTCATGTGTATGGTGGGCATGAGGAAATAAATAAGACTCTATGTTGGATATGGTAAGCATCCGTAGACACCCAAATAGGTGGTGTGGGTGGAGCATTTGCACAAGATATTAGGATAGTAAAATGGTGAATATTCAAAAAATGATTGCTTTTAATTGGTTTGCCATGAGGGCTGGTGTAGATGGTGGCCTTTAAATAGGTAGTCTCTCACTTTATATTGTTCAATTTTTCATGTTTGTGGGTTGTCATGGGGAAATAAATAAGACTCTATGTTGCTTGTTGATGGCAAGAGTACATGCTCGAATAGGAAGTGGGGCGGTGGAGCTCCTGTAACTCGGATCTCCTTGATCTCCCAACAGCGGTTCCAGTTGTCCATGCAGGCCAAGAGGCTTGTTATTTATAATGACGACAATCAGCAGGGCATGGGTCCAGTGTAGTCTGGTCCTACTATTCTGTGCAGTAGATCCTTTATGTGGCGGACTGATGGTGAATTTGGGAAGCTCTTCATGAGCACATGTAGCAGCGAAAAGTTATGGGACCTGAAAAGTTGTAGATGACAGTTTTTTCTGTTTGGTGGGTGCAATATTTAGAGGTTATCTTTAAATTCACCCTTTCTTTGGGCCCTAGTTCGACCTTGTAATCCTGGTTTCATCCCCAAACTGAGTGTAACGGTTAAGTGAGCTGAAACTGGGTATGGGTTGGGTTCAAAGGTTTGCATGATTTTCTTCTTGCAAGACTTGCTTTTAAATGACAAAATAGTTTAGTCCCCTCTTTTGTCCAGTGTCCTGTTATCATCTTAATAAGATGTGCTCTCCATCAGGGCAAAATTTGCAGCAGCAGATCTACAGATTACAGTTTCAAGCAAGGAGATGGGAGAGGCACCTGATTTTAGAGCTTATTTATCACTTCCAAGATAGGGGGCTCATCTAGATTGCAAGTTTGTTCCATATGCCCACATTTCCATCCCCCCTTTCACAAAAGAAAAAAAATTAGTACTTTCCGTATCCCAACAATTCCTTATTCCTCTCCCCTTCCAAAAAAAGAAAGAAAAAAGGCCGTCTTGAATGCCCCTCTCCCAAAGAAAAAAAATGGTACTACCACATATATTCCCCATAGCTCCTCCCTCAACCTAAAGAAAAACATGGGCCTTTTGGATGCATGTTGTATGAGTGAAATTTATATTTTCAATTAATATTTTATTTTCAAAGAGCCTACTTGAATGTGAAACCATGTGTCTTCTCAACAGTCAAACCATCAAATCTGAAATTGTCAATCAAGAAAAAATGACTCCATTCCCAAACCCAATGTAACCAAAAATAGATATTGCTAAAACTGAAAATTATTAGCCACACATGTCCTGAGTATATGATAAGTATGCATCCAAAGTAGAAACACATTACACCAACTCATAATCAATATGATGTCAAAGCCTACCCTATATTTCTATGATTCCTATCTGCTAACTAACTCTACATTACTTAAAAATTAAACCAAAACCTAAAAGCATGAAGTGGATTAGATTACTCTCAATATCCTTTTATAAGCTATCTTGATTTTTCCTATGGCATCAAGGTTACTCCTAGTCTATCAACCTTTCGCTAAAGGTTTAAAATTCTCCCATAGGAATGCCTGGCAATTATGGTTTGAACAATCAAACCTTTCCTTTTAACAATTGACAACAACCAACTTCAAATTCTCCTTTAGAGATTTCAACATAGGAAAGTATTGACAAACATAACTTCAACTTCCTAAAAACTATCTTTTTACACAAATAGACTAAGAATCAAACCCAATGACAATAAATAATTTTTCAAAAGCAATGAAGTTATATTTGGAGCTCCACATAAACATGTATTCATTTTCCTTATCCAAGTACATAATCTCCAATCCCTTGCACAAAATCAGTATATAGAACTTGAACTTGTAATGCCATGAATAAATTAACCTTTATAATCCCCTAGAACCTACCATCAACTCCACCCATGCCAATATTAACACCAACTTTCCAATTATAGAATCTTTTATGGTAGTTGATAGTTTGAAAATCCATAGTTAAGCAATTTAAAACTTTGCATCTTGGGTCATTCTTCTTTCAATGCAACCTTAATTGAAAACTATCATGGTTTTAAAACCAAGAAAATAACACATAATGCAAAAATAGTTAGCTTCTCAATGTTATTGTTTTTATCTTTGTCTTCCATAGTTTCACTCTATCATTAATGTCAATAACATCCATGCACCATGAAAGAATATTAAGAAAAACAAAACAACAACAAAACACATCTCAAAAATGTTGCACCACCATGAACTTAGACTAATTTCATCGTTCTTTCACAAATTAATCACCTTCCATTGAATGATAAAAGATGAACAAGTGATGGTTTTTTACATTTAGACACAAACATGGTGTTCCTTTTTCACATTATAAACCCTAATAGTGATAGATTGTTCATCTAAAAAATAAATCATGATTACATCATAACCAACAAGTCATCCATTTAATAAAAAATAATTAATCCACCCCCAAATTCCTTGAAAAAATTCAAATGTGAGTTCAAAGTGAAAACACTGAAAAAGGAGTTGGGGTATGATCCTTAACTTATAACATTTCAAAAGTAAGAAAGGCGTGTTAGAGCTTCAAAATGGGGAATATGATGAGTGACAAGTGGATCAATTATTCATATGGATCTACACAAACCAAACAACAAGTTGTTTAGTGCATAATTGAAACATTTTTAGTGCATGGACGAGTCACAAACATACACAGATTTTCAAAATTCACCATGGTTTGGATTTGGGGAAAAGATCACCATCTTCCCCCTTATAATATTCTTTGTGACTAGCCACAAGGTTGCACCCAAATGTCACTTTTCCTAGGACTCCCAAATTGGGAATCCCAAAATTCCCGAAATTGAAACCTTTGACATTTTGGAAGCCCATAATTTCTTGTGCAGACCTTCCATTTAAACAAGGTTTAAAGCAAAGTTATAGTCTTTGTTGAGATCTTTCCAAAGATATGTGGCACATCACTTGCACGCACGTAATTTAAGGCGATGTTAAACTTTTACTGGTTAAGAATCAAATTGACACTTTAACTCCCGACCCTTCTTTTAACCATAACGTGTTTTACAAGTATTCAAATGGGTCATGTGAACCCATTTTAGACATTACGTCTTAAGAATTTTCCAATGGTATAAAGAAGTTTTCAATCCAATGAATTTTGATATTTCAAATTACTCTATGAAAATTCAAGATTCCATAGAGACTCCAATTCCCAAAGTGGGAGTTCATTTGGGAATGTATGGGTTCATTCTCTCACATTCTCTTGCACTCTTAAGAATGTGAATGTGACTCATGGGTTGCACTTTTAGCCCATACCTTTCCATGCCCTTGCCTTGGTCACGAGCCCAAAGTTAGAGTCAAAACAAATAAACCTAAACCTAAGGGTTTTTTTTTAAAATCCAAAAATTGGCCAACATTGGTTGAAATACAAAAATTATGTTATTAATAGGTGAAGTGGTTTTCTATGTTTAATGGGTGCCAACTTTCTTGATTTAATTTTATTATGTGTGTTGGATTGATGCGCTCCCAAGTTCCTAATTAGACCCAAGGTGGGTCTAACTTACTCAAATAGTGGAATTGTGAGGAATTCGAGGCACGTTCCCAGCTCTCAGCACTAGAAGGGGTAGAAGGCCATGTTGAAACTCCGAGATGGGATTAGGAAGAGTGACAAGCTTTAGTTACTCATTTGAACCTGCATCAAACTAACCAACAAGTTGGTTAGTTCACTTTCTAAAGCCTCTTTAGTGTTAGGACAAACCATGGGCAACTCTGGACTCACAAGACTCACCACGACCCAGATTCGGGGGAAGTCACCACCTTCCCCCATATAGTATTTTCTACGTCTCTCCGCAGCACCTACATCCGAATGGCTTTTTGTCCCGGGACTCCCAAGGAGAAGTCCCGAAATTGTCCCAGTTTGGACTCCCGAGACTTTGCAAGGTCATAACTTTTTGCTCAGACCTCCGATTGGGATGAGTTCTAAATCAAACTTGTAGTTCTTCTTGAGATTTTTCCAATGGTGTATTGCATTCCACTTGCACGCACCAGGGTTAGGTCGATTTTCGACTTTTAATGGTTGGGAGTCAAATTGCCAGCTTGACTCTCGACCCTTCTTTTTGCTATAACATGTGCTGCAGATGTCCAAATGGCCCATGCGAATTCATTTGCGACATCTACATTTTGATAACTTTCCAATGATATAAAGAACACCCCAATGCGAAGTGTTTTGACCCCTGTAATTGAACTTTGAAATTTCGGGAGTCCTTAAAGATTCCCAAGTCCCAAAGTTGAAAATGTGGGTTGCAACAAAGTAAGGTTGCGACATGGACATTGTTTAGTTCAACAATAGGAAAACACAATATTATTTTGAAATGTTATTAATTATTTTCATGTGCATTAAAATTTAGGGTGGCAATTTATGTCATTTTCTTGACCACATTATTCGACATAATCTTTTGGTGATGATCATATGCTTTTAATAATGATCAAAATATCTATTGAACATGATTTTTTTCAAAAGTCGTTGAAGTTACCACTTTGAAATTTAGTACATTGGAATGGTTTCACCCTTGCCCATTATGTTGGGTTCATTTGGTAGCAATGAGTAGGGGCTTGACCATTCCATAGTACATTTTGAGCTTGTTGGTATATTGAGTATTGAATATAATTTTAGTTGTGATAAAAGGTTTTTTTTTCAAAAATTTCCCAAGATTTCCCCAATTTATTTGTTGAAAATGTGACGAAATTTGTAGGAAAAAAAAATACTAATCATGATGTTTCTACAATGTGGGAAATAATACATAGTTGATCCAAGAGGCTACATTTTTTGAAAACATTCTTGTTTTAAATCTCTTTTTACAACAAAATCAAAGTGAATTGTTGTTTTTTTGGGGTTTCAAAGCAATTTGCTTTAACTCCCAATTTTCATGGTCTACTTACATTTTTGTGTGTTTTTCCAAGCCTAAGCCTTACTCTAGTTTTGAATTTATAGATACAATATTTGCATGTCACCTTTTTTGTGAATGTTAATATTGCACAAGTAGGGTTAAAACCAAGGTTATACATTTGGTATCACCATTTAGACATATTAAGCTAACACAAGTATTACAAGGTCTAGAAATTTGAAAGACCAAAATGGTATGAATAATCATATTTTAGAATTATGAATAGAAAAAAATGTTTTATATATGAAAGGAAACACCAAATGCCAATATTCATATGAATATGTATTATTTCAAATGGTATATTAATTGTCATATAATAATTAACATGTATAAATATCTAGTAGATTTTTTTCATTAATACATGATTAATCTATTTAGAATAAACATTCAATATCCAAGAAAATAATATGTAGCATGTTACAAGTTGCACACCATGTTACCTTACACTACTATGTTTTTTTTTGAAATTAACATCATTGTTACGCATAAGTCCTCATAAAAGCCATTCTTTTAAAGCTTGTCTTTGTGCTCCATTAAGGTTGCATATTTAACTATGAGAAAATCCTCAACACCCTTGTTTATAATAGGACAATCACATCAAACATCATTTGGGCAAATCTTTTGTATCATGATTAATTTGTCAAGGTTCTCTACACTAACCTAACATTTCAAACAAAGTTGTTATCACACCACAAATGTTAAAGATATGTTTTGGTTTCAATTTCTAAATTAAGAATGCAAAAATTTTGTTGGGCCAAGAATTCAACATTTGGAAATTTCTTTTCATGTTCTTTCCACCACAATAAAAGAAACATTACAACCTCAACATATGCATCAATGTGATAATACAAAAATGACTTTGATAATATCAAACCTTCATTTGCTTTTTTTTCATGTGAAGCAAGAGCCCCAAACAATGAATCATTGGGCATAATTGGATTTAATATAGGTTTGTTAAGATCAAAGTTATGTAACAACTATCAACCCTAACACATGTTAATGGCATCAACATATTTTGAAGTCTATTATAAGAATATTACTTTTGACAAAAATGAGTCATGAATATGGATTTCAATTTTTTTGTAAACCATTTTCAACACATGCAAGGTCCCATTCATGCCTACCTTTCTTGAACTTCTTAGTCCAAGTGTTAGTCTTTTGCAAAAATATTATGCTTCTTTTAAAGATGCTTCATGCTGAATTTCATTTTGATCATTATTCTTTTAAGGACTCTCATTTTCCAAATACTAGGTTATGGTAGAAGGGTGTACCACTTAATGTTTTTTCCTATTATGACATCTAGGATTTGCCACTTGATTAGTTGTTGGAACCTCCTTAGATTTGTAT
>Ga0209611_10015205_pt1 | contig 10080 bp, 10 predicted proteins | sample S1TSphgellanicum_3_FD_187693 | JGI IMG/M metagenome (GOLD analysis project Ga0209611, IMG submission 187693) | Host-associated microbial communities from peat moss isolated from Minnesota, USA - S1T2_Fc - Sphagnum magellanicum MG (SPAdes) (version 2) | ecosystem: Host-associated > Plants > Peat... | reverse complement strand
AAACCGACACCGTCGGCGACGTAATCGAAGCGGCGAACGTCCCGGCCGTCCTCGTCGCGGCGACCTATCTGGGTTCGCTCTCGCACACGCTCACCGCATGCGAGAGCCTCGCCGCGCGCGACATCGACGTGCGCGCCATTGCGGTGAGCGAGAGTCTCGATGCGCCGGTTGCATTAGATGAGGCGTGCGCGGTTATCGAACGCTATATCCGCGTTCCGGTGCTGCCATTTCACCGGACCGCGCGAGCCGAGAATGAGACGACGGCGGATCACTTGCTCTCGCTCGCTTTAGGGATCGAACGACCCGCGCGCTGATGCGATCCGGCGGTTACTTTTTGGCGTGATGGAGAACGATCTTGTTCCCGTCGGGATCCTGCATTACCGAGATGAAGCACACGGGCGTCTCGAACGGCTCGGTCGAGGCAACGCCCTTCGCTGCGAGCGCCGCGCGCGTGGCGGCGAGGTCGTCGACCTCGATCGCCAGCGCTTGCGCCGTGCCGGGCGTGCCGACTTGCGGAAACGTGCCGATCCCGAAGGTGGCATCGCCGAGCGCGTATTCGATCCAAAAATCCGCTGCCACGCCCGAGCGCTCGAAGCCGAGCGCGTCTTCGTAAAATTTCGCGGAAGCAGCGATGTCTGAGACGGGATACATGATGAAGGCGAGGGTGGCAGCCATGCGAGCGTATCCGCGGTCCCCGTTCACCGTCCCTGGGAGGGCGCCCCGGCCGTGCCGAACGATGTGCGCGAGGGCGCTGAATGAAAGCCGACCGGCTCGTTTCGATCTTGTTGCTGTTGCAATCGGCGCCGCGCCGCACGGCGCTCGAGCTCGCGCGGGCGACGGAAGTCTCGGCGCGCACGATTTACCGCGACATCGACGCGTTGTGTGCGGCCGGCATTCCGATCCACGCCGAGCGCGGCTACGCCGGCGGCATCGTGCTCGCCGAAGGCTATCGCAGCGCGCTCGTGCACTTGGGCGAAGACGAGATCCGGGCGTTGTTCGTCTCGGGCGGCTCGATCCTCGCCGATCTCGGACTGGGCGCGAATCTCACCCGCGCGCTCGAGAAACTGCGCGGCGGGCTCACCGACGGTCAGCAGCGCGTCGCGCGCCACACCGGCGAGCGTATCCACATCGATCAGCGGCGTTGGAATCAAGAAGATCCGCCGGTCGAAAAATTGGCGCTCTTACGGCGCGTGATCTGGGACGATCGCCGCATCGATCTCGGCTACGAAGACCGTTCGGGCTCCGCGACCGAGCGCGTCGTCGACCCGCTGGGTCTCGTTTCGAAGGCCGGCGTGTGGTACGTCGTGGCGATGACGGCCGAGGGCTATCGCAGTTTCCGCGTCGACCGCATTCGCGAACTCCACGAACGCGGCGAACGCTTCACCCGGCCGGTCGATTTCGATCTGGACGCCTACTGGCGAGAGTCGTCGACCTATCGCGGAAGGTGGAGCGATTCGTTCGCTTTCGAGATGCGCGTCGCGCGCCACGCGCTGGCCGACGTGACGAACTATTGGCGCTTCGAACTCCTTGACGATGCCGAGATGCCGCTCGTGCGGCTGCACGTGCCGTCGCTCGAGATCGCCGCGCATCAGGTCTTCTCGTGGGGAACGGCCGTCGAAGTGCTTGAGCCGGCCGCCCTGCGGGCCGCGATCGCCGAACGTGCCCGAGCGCTCCTCGAACGCTACGAAGCGGTCGTTGCAATCTGACACTACTTGTCATATTTGTGGTGCTAGGGTTACTTCATCACACGATACATCTGTGGAGGAGCCCCCAATGGCAGCACCTGAGACCGCCTCGCCGGCGACGACGATCACCGGCCTGGACATCACCTATCACGTGGTCACGGACATTCCGCGCGCGAAGGCGTTCTATCGCGATATCCTTGGCCTGACGCCGGCGTTCGACTATCCCGGCGAACGGGGCGTCGAGTTCGAACTCGCCGACGGCCAGACGTTCGGCATCTGGAGCCCGGGCGGCGACGACGTGAAGCCCCATGCCGGCACGATGTTCGCCGTCCCCGACGCGCATGCCGCGGTGGCGGCGATCCGCGCGCGCGGCGGCACGATCAGCGACGTCGACGAAACGCCGGTCTGTTACATGGCCTTCGGCAACGATCCGGACGGGATCGGTTTCGTGATCCACCAGCGCAAAGCGGGCACCGGCTAAGCCGCGGTCAACCGGACGAGCGGCTTTGGATCGGCGAGCGCCGTGCGCTCCGATCCAAAGTCGAACGTTGCGACGATACCGTGCAGCCCCGTGGCCTCGGTGCGAACCACCTCGGTCAGCTCCGAGATCTGCTCGAGTTGGGCCGCCAGCTCGGCGGCCGATGCCGCGACCTCTTCGGCCGCCGTGGACTGCTCGCCGGCTGCCTCGGCGATTCCCTCGATCGCCGCCAACACGGTATCTGCGCGCGAACGCATTTGCGCGGCCGCCGCCGCGTTTTCTTCTACGATCGCCGAGATGTCGGCGGTGCGCGCGCGCAGTGCGTCGCTCATCGCGCGCATCTGCTCGCCGTTGATCTTCGCTTCGTCGGCGAGGTTCTGTGTCGTCGCAACCGCGGCTTGCATCTCGCCGAGTGCTTCGGCAGCGTTCTTGCCGAGGTTGCGGCCGCGCTCGAGGCTCGTCGCCGATGATTGCAACGCCGCCGTGACGCGAATCGTGTCGCGCCGGATCTCCTCGACAATCGTGCTGCTCTCGCGCGTTGCCGCTGCCGCGCGCTCGGCGAGTTTCCCGACCTCGTCGGCGACGACCGCAAAACCGCGCCCGTGCTCGCCGGCGCGGGCCGCCTCGATCGCCGCGTTGAGCGCGAGCAGATTCGTCTGGTCGGCGATTTCATCGATTGCTTCGAGCACGCTCGAGACCGCGGCCGTGCGCTCGGCAAGGATCTTCATCGCCGTCGCGGTTTCGACCGAACGTTCGTATGAGGCGTCGATCGCGGTTGCGGTTTCCGAGAGGGCGGCAGCGGCGCGGACGGCCCCGCCGGACGTGATGCGCGCCGAGTCATTGAGGCTCGCGGTACGCTCGAAGAGGCGCGAGATGCGCTGATCCAGATCGGCCACGTTCCCGCTGACCGCGGCGACGGCGCGCGCTTGTTCTTGGGCACCGCCCGCGATTTGCTCGGTGGCGACATTGAGTTCGAGCGCTGCGCTGCGTAAGACCGACGCGGCGTCGGCCTGTTGGCGCGCGCTCAACGCCACGCTTTCGGTTGCGATCGCCACATGCGAAATCGCCTGCCGTGAGTTGTGCGAGGAGCCCCAGACGACATCGCCGATCGACTGCAGCGCAGCCGAGGAGCGGGCGACGGCTCCGATCGATGCGGCGAGCTGGTCGGTCGTTTCGCCGAGCGCATGCGCGCTCTCGGAGAACCCGTCGGCAAGCGTGTTGAAGCTGCGCGCGAGCGCGCCGAGTTCGTCCCGTCCGTTCACCGGGATGCGCTCGACATCGGGGACCGTATGGCGCCGCAAGCGGCGCGCCGCAAGGTCCGCATAGGCCGCGCGCAATCCCGCAAACGAGGTTTCAACGATGCCGACAAGACCGGCGGTGACCAGCTTCAGGCGCCGCACGGTCGACCGGCCGATCAGCGTCGCAACCGTGAACGCGGTTGCGCTTCCGGCGAGGCCGAACGCGAGCATCCAGAACGTCGCGGCGCGCGAGGCACCAGCTGCGGCCACGGCGGCTGCATCACCGCTCGCCTCAACGAACGCGCTCAGCCCGGCGATTTGTCCGAACGCCAGATCGAGTCGAAACTGTTCGATGGCCGCATGGGCGCGAGGATCGTGCGTCCAGACAAGCTGCTCCTGGCGTGCGATCGCCTTCGCGAACGCATCGAGTTTGGGGGTTGCGACCGCAAGGCGCTCGGAAAAACCCTCGATCGAGCGGCCCTGATCGCTCAGCGCGTCGAGATCTGCCGCCGCGTGGCGCGCATTTTTGTCGATGACCGAGCGCGTCCGTGCCGGATGGTCGCTACTGATATCCAAGAATCGGACGGACGCCGTCTCCCAGGTGTACGTGAAGAGGAGATCGTTCAGCGTCGTGCGCACGCGGGCGGCCGCTTTCGCGCGGTCGCCCTGCACGTTGATTTGCCGGATCTGCGCGAGACCCGCGGCGGTGATGGCGACGTTACTGAGTAAGCCGACCAGGGCGAGAATCAGAAGACGTGACGAAATAGACGTCATGAGCGATGCGTCGATCCTTTCGCGCGGCCGTCGGGACGCGCACGTGCGGGCGCCATTCGGCCCGCAGGTCATTCACGTCCGATAAGACGCTCTGCCCACCAACTTTATGACAGCGTACTGTATATTTTTTGTTTACGTTGCTTGAGATTCGGCTGAGGGGCTGGGAGGCCGCGGCGAGCGCGTCGGCGGCGGCTAACGCGGAGGTTGGAACGAGTCGCCGACCAAGCGTGCCGAGAGTTGCAGCGGGCGATGCGTGCCGGTCTGCGCCTCGACGTATTCGCCGCGGATCGAGACCGTGCGCGGGACGACGGCCGAAGCATCGTAGTTCACGGTGCCGTGCCACGCGCCGCGCGCGCCGTCGGGGAATTCGATCGTCCGGCTCACCGCGAGATCGACCATGCTGCCTTGCGTGTTGCGAACGAGGAAGTGCGTGACGTGGGTGCCCTCGTGCAGATCGCCGCTGCGATCCCAATGGTCGCCGGGATCGACGCCGGTCATGTTCTCGAACTGCAGCGCAAGCAGATCGAGCAGCGTTTCTTCTTCGAACGTGAGCGATTCGTCGGCGCCCGAAACCGTGCCGTCGCGATCGATCGCGACGCTTTGGCGCGCGAACTCTTCATCGTCGCGGCGTTCCGCGATGACGACGCGCGCGACGTTCTCATGCTGCGTCGCACCGATCTGCAGATCGATCGTCACCGGGGCAAGATGGCCATGAACGCGCGCCATCGCTACGTAGCGCAGATGGCGCCCGGCGTCCGCGTCACCGTCCGCGTCCGCCGATGCGGCGAGCGGAGACAACGCAAGGGCGGCGACCATCAGGAGTGGCCAGCGTTTCATCAAAACCCAATCCTTTGGAACGGCGACGAGCTGCCGTGGGATAACTCTATCGAGCGCGCGCGGCGGCTGCATTAATTCGCGCTGAGGAATCGGGCACGATCGGTGCGGTCGCCGATGACCCGGAGAACCGCCGGCGCTTCGCGAACATGAGCTCGACTACTGTGAAGATTCCACTCGACCCCGACGACCTCGCGGATGCGCTTGGCGCGGGCGATCCGCCCGACGATGAGCGCGCCGAGCGGAAGGCCGAGCGCGCCCGCCTGCGCAAAGCGGCCGACCGGCTGGGCTGGAAACTCATCGGACGCGACACGGTCGAGATCAAGGTCGAACGCACCGTGACCGCCGGCCCGCGCACGATCGTGGTGCGCGGACGCGTCGCGGTCCCGCTGCCGAACGAGCTGACCGCCGAGGCCGGAGCGGCCGCGGTCGAACCGCTCGTCGCGCCGGCGCTCGGCGGGTTCACCCACGCGCTCGCGCGCGCGGCGGCGAAGATCCTCTCCGCGCCCGATGACGTGGCGCAAAAACACGTCTTCGATCGCGGCTCGTTCTTCACCGCACTCGAAGATGCGCGGCGCGGCGTCATCAGCGCGTACGAACAACTCGAAAACCGTCGCGTCGACGAACGCGTGGAAGCCGATCTGGGCCTGCGGTTCTATATCGAAGGGTTCACCCGCGAAGCGCGCACGTTCGAGTATTTCGCCGGCCCGACCAATTCCGGCAAGACGCACGCCGCGCTCGAACAGCTCCGCGCCGCGGAGAGCGGTGCGTATCTCGCGCCGCTACGTCTGCTCGCGCTGGAGATCCACGAGCGGCTCAGCGATCTCGGCGTCCCGGCGTCGCTCGTGACCGGCGAAGAACGCGTGATCGCCGCCGCGGCACGGCACGTGAGCGCGACGGTGGAGATGGTCGATCTCGCGCGCGCGATCGACGTTGCCGTGATCGACGAGGCGCAGATGCTCGACGATCCGGCGCGCGGTTGGGCGTGGACGCTCGCGATCGCCGCGGTGCGCGCGAAACACGTGATCTTATGCGGCTCCGAAGACGGACTCGTCGCTGCGCGACGGCTGACCGAACGGCTCGGCGTGCCGCTCGCGGTCCGGCGCTTCGAGCGCAAGAATCCGCTGCACATCGTCGACGCGGTCGCGCTGACGAATTTGCGGCGCGGCGATGCCATCGTCGCCTTCTCGCGCAACGCGGTCGTCGAGATGCAGGGCCGCGTGGCACGCACCGGCTTTTCGTCGGCGGCGATCTACGGTTCGCTCTCGCCCGCGGTGCGGCGCCGGGAAGCGGAACGGTTTCGCAGCGGCGTCGCCGACGTCTTGATCGCGACTGACGCGATTGGTCTTGGGCTCAACTTACCGATCCGGCGGCTGATCTTCGCCTCGGTCGAGAAATTCGACGGCATCGCGACGCGGCTGCTCACCCCGCCGGAGATCCGCCAGATCGCGGGGCGCGCGGGCCGCTACGGGATCCACGACGAAGGCGCGGTGACGGCGTTCGATGCGCGCGACGTGCGCTATCTGCGCGCCAACCTCGATCGGTTCGCGGAACCCGATGACGAACGCCCGATCTGGATCTCGCCGACCGACGATCACCTCAAACGGCTCGCCGCGATCATCGGCACGACGCGCGTGAGCCGGCTCTTGCAGTTCTTCCAAACGCGCGTGCTGCGCGACGACGATGCGGGCGTGCGCATCGCGAACCTGGCGGATACGATCGACGTTGCCTCGGCGCTCGAGATGTCGGACAAGTTTCTCGACCTGCCGCTCGAGGTGCGCAGCACGTACAGCCGTGCGCCGGTTTCGACGCGCGGCCCCGGCTTGGGCGTGCTCGCGCGCTGGGGCGAACAGCATGCCGTCGACGGCGTCGTTTCGGGCGCCGAGCTCACGACGCCGGGCAGTTCGCGCGACCGGTTGCTGCTTTACGAAGACCGCTCGCGCATGGCGACGCTCTATCTCTGGCTAGCGCAGCGCTTCCCAAAGGTCTACGTAAACGGCTTCGAGGTGATGCGCGTGCGCGAAGCGCTCGACGACGATATCCACGACGCGCTGCTCGAAGCGGGTTCGCGCCCGCGCCGCGAACGGCCGCCGGCACAACCGAAGCGCCGGCATGCCGGCCCGCCGAAATTCAACAAACGCCGCTTGCCGAAGTAAGATCTAGTCCGCCGCGCGCGCGACGGCCTTGGCGGCTTCGACTTCCTCGTGATCGTGGTGCAAGACGCGACCGACTTCGTCGAGCAGCGCGCTCAAACTCGCGTGCGCGATGCGGCCTCCGACGGCGTCGTCGAAGAGGTCGCCCACGAAGCCGCCCGGCGGTTTGTAGCTGCCGTTCATCTCGAGCCTGGTTTCGTGATAGCTTTCGCCGGCGCTCAGGGTGAGCGTGCCCGAGAAGCCCGGCGTCGGGACGCCGTCGACGCTCCCGCTGCCCCACGTGATCGCGTAGCGCGTCGTATAGTTCGCCTCCGCCGCAAGCCGCTGCGTCGCCGCGGTCGCGACGCGCGCGACGTCGTGCCCGGCGAGGGTCGGCAGGACGAGGGTCAGCGCGCAGATCCCGGCGTCGGCGCCCACAGCGATTCCTAAACGGCGCTCGAAGGCGACGACCGCTTGCGTGTACGGGGCCTCGATGTAAATGCGTTCGTGGACGGTGGCCATCTCGCAGCTCGTTTCCGGCCGCTGGAACGGCCACGCCCTCTAGCCTAACGCGGCGGCGCGGCGAAGCCGTGAACGGCTCGTTCACACATCGTTCACAAGGTCCGGCGGAACGTACGGTTACGCTGGCGGCGATGAAATCTCAGCGCGACGAGCCGCTTCCGGCGACGCTCACCTTCGTCTTCACGATCGGCATCCTCATCGTACTCGGCTGGTTTGCCATGTTCGCGCTGCTACGCGCGCGCTGGTAACGTGCACATCCATCGCGCCGAGCGCATCTGGCTCGTTTTCGGCGTCTCGATGCTGGCGGTGTTCCTCGCCGTGATCACGACCGCGGCGGTCGTCGATGGATTCGTGCCGCCCAGTCACGTGCAAAGCATCGATCCGACCCGGGTGTCGCAGACTCCGCCGTTCGATCATCCGGGGCTGCGAAAGGTCGGCCCGAATGCCTACGAAGCCTATTACATCGCACGCATCTTCGCGTTCACCCCGTCAACGATCGTCGTTCCGCGCAACGCGCACGTGACGTTTTTCGTGACGAGCGCCGATGTCGAACATGGGTTCAGTATCCCCGAGACCGGGGTGAATGCCATGGTCACGCCGGGCTGGGTCAGCGAGGTGTCGCACACGTTCTCGACGCCGGGGACGTTGCTCTTGATTTGCAACGAATATTGCGGTAGCGGCCATCAGCTGATGGCGGCGAAGGTGATCGTCCGGTGAGGACGACGAAATCGTTGCCGCTTTCGATTGCCGGCGGCAATCTGCTCGCGCTCACGCACATTTACACGGCGACGCTGGTGCTCGGGATCGGCGCGCTCTTCGGGATGCTCCAAGGCCTCTCGCGGGCGAACTTCATCGTCATGCCGCCGGCGTTCGATTACTACCGGATGCTGACGGTGCACGGCGTGCTCATGGCGCTCGTCTTCACCACGTTCTTTATCACCGGTCTCTTCACGTACAGCGTGTACACGACGCTGCCGCGCATCCGGTCGACGAAGCTCGGCTGGGCGGGCTACCTCGTCATGCTGCTCGGAACGGTGATGACCGCGGTCGCGATCCTCGACGGCAGCGCCAGCGTTCTCTATACGTTCTACGCGCCCCTCAAAGCGAGCCCACTGTTCTATTTCGGTGCGACGTTGCTCATCGCCGGCACCTGGTTCGTCGCGCTCGATCTATTCTTGAACGTATCGATCTGGAAGCGCGCGAACCGGGGCGAACGGGTTCCGCTGCCGGCGTTCCTTGCGACGTGCACGCTGATCATGTGGATCATCGCGACGCTGGGCGTCGTCGCCGAGATGGCGCTGCTCATCCCGTGGTCGCTCGGCTGGACCTCGGGGATCGACGTCGGCCTCACGCGCATGCTGTTCTGGTACTTCGGACATCCACTCGTGTACTTCTGGATCATGGGCGCCTACACGATTTGGTATACCGTCGTTCCGTCCACGTACGGCGGCAAGATCTTCAGCGATTCGCTCACGCGCCTTGCCTTCATCATGCTCTTGCTGCTCTCGACCCCGGTCGGCTTGCACCACCAGTTTCTGGACCCCGGCATCGGAGCGGGTTGGAAGTGGATGCATACGGTGCTTACCTACGGCGTCGTCGTTCCGTCGTTCATGACGGCATTTGCGATCTTCGCGAGTTTCGAGCAAGCCGCGCGCAAGGCGGGTGTGCGCGGGTTCGTCAACATCCTGCGCTGGCTGCCCTGGAAGAACCCCGTCTTTGCGGGGCCCGCGCTCGGGATGATCCTGTTCATCTTCGGCGGCTTCGGCGGGATCGTGAACAGCTCGTATTCGATGGACGTGCTCGTCCACAACACGATGTGGATCGTCGGTCACTTCCACATCACGGTCGGCGGCCCGGTTGCGCTTACGTTCATCGGCGCCACCTACGGCCTGGTGCCGATGCTGACGGGGCGGAAGCTCTTCGCGCCCAAACTCGCCCTGATCCAAGTGTATCTCTGGTTCATCGGGATGGCGATCATGTCGACGGCGATGCACTGGGCGGGGCTGCTCGGCTCGCCGCGCCGGACATCCGACGTGTCGTATTTCGGCGCGCAGGGTGCCGCGACGTGGCACGCGGAGATGGTCTGGGCGGCCGTCGGCGGGGTGATCATCGCGCTCTCCGTGCTGTTGTTCGTCATCGTCGCGACGGGAACGTTTCTCGCGGACGAGCGCGAGCACGACGCGCCGTCGTCGTTTGCGTTCGCATCGACGCGCGAGGACGCGCTGGCCACGCCGCCGGCCTTCGACCGGCTGACGCGCTGGGGGCTCATGGCGATCGCGCTCGCCCTGCTCGCGTACGCGGGGCCACTCGCGGCACAGCTGAGCGCGCACGCCTATCTCGCGCCGGGGATGCGCACCTGGTGATCGCCGCGGCGCCGCCGATGCCGGCCGGAATGGTGATGCCGGCGCCGCACCCTC
>Ga0209611_10015200_pt1 | contig 10084 bp, 6 predicted proteins | sample S1TSphgellanicum_3_FD_187693 | JGI IMG/M metagenome (GOLD analysis project Ga0209611, IMG submission 187693) | Host-associated microbial communities from peat moss isolated from Minnesota, USA - S1T2_Fc - Sphagnum magellanicum MG (SPAdes) (version 2) | ecosystem: Host-associated > Plants > Peat... | reverse complement strand
GCAACAACATCTATCAACAAACAATTTTACAAAATGACTTGACTTAGAGCTGCAGAGCAGGATGTTAGGGTAGTGTGGCTGCTGGCTGAACATTTAGTGTATCAGGCACCTCCCTCTCACTCAGTCCGCCTTTCTTTATGGGGTCTGAAGATAAAGTGTACAGGATTAAAAGGTGCCCCCAAAGCCCTTTAAATTGCTCAAAATTAGTGAAAAATGAGAAAAATTGCCTCTCTAAAGTTTGGGTAATCAAAAGTGAGAAAAAAAACCCTTCATACACATGGCAGCCCATAAGAATTTACTTTGCCATCTAAAACCAAAGAGTCTTTTTGACTAATGGGCTCTACCTCCCCTCATTACCAAGATGCATGAAGAAAATAATGACAAATGTTCCCAAACTAAACGTTCACTTTTAAATATATAGCTAAGATCTACTCTAATTTTAAAGGGCTTGAAAATCAATAATAATAAGTGTGAAATCATCATGTTAGCCCATGCTTGTTATCAAGCTTGTCACTAAAACCATGTTATGCATTCAAGATTCACACCTTTGCACTTACATGGATTTGTTTGCAAGCCTACTTGAAAAATCTAGTGAAATCTATCACCCACCTCTTTTAATAGGTGCTAGAATCCATGCTACAACAAATGGTGCTCTAACACAATTTTCAACAACTCTTTGAGTTAATTGATTTGTTGTTATTTTTATTCATTTGTCCTATCTTTCTTTCCATCTTTTTTTGTTTCTTTTAAAAAAAAAATTTCCATGGTTTTTTTCTTTAGGATATCTAAATTTAGTAAATGTCAGAACATGTGACTAGGAATAATCAACTAATGGTTATTTTCCTTTTGTCTATTTTGTAAGTAAACAAGATAATGAAAGCAAATTGTGTAAACACATGGATTATTGGGTTAGATTTGAAGGAGATTGAATTTCTTATAGGACATATAAATTATGTTCATCTAGGTTTACAACACCAACTTTTTATGGTTACTCTTCAATCATTATGGGGCTTTCAAACATATCTACTTAATAACAATGGTCATTTTATGACCTATTGGTAGGCAAATCTTCAATTGTTCTAGCTATATGCAAAAGTTTTAAAATAGTATATTTTTTCCCCCAATATTGATTGCGATAAGCTTCCTCATTTGTTGTGTAATCATTTTCATTTCTTTGGTTGTTTATGTTTGTTGTAGTGTATATTTATGAAGGTCAAGTCTTATTGTCCATTGCCTTAGGGTTGAAAGCCCATAATATAATTGTAGCCTTGAATCCAAACTTTTTTTTCTTTGTGAATGACTTGTTAGGTGTTTTTTGAAGGACATTAGTTCCTTGTAGTTTGCAATTTGTGATTGAAACCTAATTCAATGTAAATGGGGTTTTGGTTTTTTTGTGTTTGAAGGGGCTTATTCCCATCGCGTGGTTCCAAGGTTTCATTTTTCATATTTTAAAATTCCAAAGGACACAAAAGAAACAAGCTTGTGTTTTGTGTGTTTTTGACTTTGGATTCTTACAATTTACAAATGAACTTTTTTGAATTTGTGCACATGTTCATGTGTATGTTTCAATAATGGTGCAGGACAATCTTGTAACACATGATATCACTAATATAAATTGACCAAACTGTAACCATTCTATTTGCGACTACATGCGACTATTAGTTATTTGCACCTACATTTGAAAATTTTTACAACTATTTCTTGTGTTGGTCATGTTTGCAACTACATTGCAACTAATTTGCAATTATTTTGGTTTCATCCATCCATGTGAACAACATTTAGTTTGGTTTTTCTCCAAGAAAAAACAATTTATGTCCCATTAGTTGCAAATGTGACCAATTTAATTGCAACCATATAAGCATACAAAAGTGTATTTTGTAAATTCAAAAAAATATAATTCGGTGTATTAAAATTTATAAATGTACATTTTGAGTATATTAAAATTTTATGTAAAATATTTATTAAATATATTGTGCCCATATTACAAATTTATCCAAGCCATCTTATTATACTTATTAAAATATTACAAATGACATTTATTATTATTATTATTTATATTATCTACATGTAATAAAAAACTAAATTTCAATAGTAATATTTTATTACATAATGATGATGATGATGATGATGATGGTATTAAAATGATAGGAGAAATAATTATATAATTACTAAAATAATTACTAAAAATCTAATATATTATTGAATTTTTTTTAAAATGATTAATGTACTTATTAATTTTTTATTTTTTATTTATTAGAAACTAAAAATTAACTATAATAAATCATAAAACATCTAACAAATGACATAATAATATATAATAAAAAATAGCTAACCTAGGCTAGCTACAAATTACATTCTTATTATTATTATTATAAATAATCAATTATGAAGTATTACTATAGTATAATAATTAATAAGAAATATTAATATATAGTTTAAGTTTCTATATTTCAAAATTAATAATTAATATTAGTTAATTAATAATTTTTCAATGATTATAATCAATTACTGATATATTTTATTATTTTCAGTTTATTATTTTATTATTCTATAATAATTACTGCAGTAGTTAAAATGGAAATTTAATAAATTAATATACAAATGCAGAAATTATTTTCAAACGAAAACTATACTTATTAAAAATATAAAATATGTATGGTAATAGTTCATAAATAATTATAATGAGTGAAGTAATAATATGAATAATAAAAATAAAATAGTTAACCTTGGCTACCAACTAGCTACAATAATAATTGAATTAATGTTATTTTTACTATTAAATAATTATATATATATATATATATTATGAACTCTAAAAATGAAAAGAATAATGGGAATAATTATAATAAAATAGTTAGCCATAGGCTAGGTTTTAATTATATCATTAGAATTAAAATTTTAATATTCCATTTTTATAATTATTAATTGTTAATTACTGAATATCTCAGTTTTTATATTAATTTACTTGGTTAAGAAAGAATCATTAATTAGTTATTAATAATTAGGTAATTATTTCAATATTATCCAATTATTAATTAATGAAATTGGTTGATAGATCATTACAGTTCACATATAATTAAAATTATATATTATTACTGTTTATTTAGCTAATAAATTAAGTAATATTCAATAATAAGTAATAATAATACTTAATTTAGTAATCATAATATATTGATAATTATTATTATAAATTATTAGTTAGTTAATTAGTTAACTAATTAGTTGTCATTTACTTACTTGTTTATACATTTTTCAAGATGAGAATGAAAGTCAAAACATATGGGATAATTTTCTTAGTTCCAAGTGTGGTTCATGTTTAGTCACAAATGATTTGCAACTAACAAGTTTATCCCATATGTTTTGGCTTTCATTCTCATCTTGAAAGTGTATAAACAAGATGTTTTGTCTTCACATTTTCATATTTAAAAACATGGACATATGGGATGAGTCAATAAAAATGATTTAACCCAAAATAAAATATAAATATTCATGTACTTACACCTAAGTACCTATTTCCTTAACTTACCTAACTACTTTTCTAACTACCTACCTACTTAAGTAGGTATTTGGCTTAGGTAGGTAAATAGGTCCTATCTAGATAGGTGTTTAACCTAGATGGGTAGGTAGGTATATAGGTAAGTAGGTACCTAGTTCAACCTACATATTTAAATATTGACTTAAATTGAATTTGGACAAATTCAATTAATATGCCACATGGAAAAAATTTATTGCACCATGTGTCACAATCTAAACCATCCAATCATAAAAATTAAACGTCTTAGATTATTTCAAAAGAATAAAAATATTTATTTATTTAATAAGAATTGGGACACGTGGTAACACATAATTTGTTCCCATTGTTCATCAAAAAGGTCACATCCTAGTTACAACCAATAATACATATATGACAAGTCAAAAGTTGAAGACGTATTTCATTGACTTTTTCTTTCATTCAAAATTTGTTGTCATTTGCGATTAGTCTCAATGCGACTTCTCCAGTGTGATTATTAAGATTTTAGGTGCAAATGTCATTTGCAACTAAAAATGAGTCGTAGGGACCAATTGCAAAATGGCCATTTTCTACTAATGTAAATTGTTCTAAAGCTTGATCTACCCATTTAACCAAGTTTTTCTTATTTAGTTCCATGAGATTGTTTTTAGACATAATTATATTTTCAACATTTCTAGATGTTATTTTAAATGAATTGAAACAAGATACATTTAATGGTTGTAAAACATGTGATGTGTGGGATGATAAGGTGATCAAGTTTAACCCAAATTCTTATGCATATTTTCATTATGAGAAGAAGGGGTGTTTTGTAACTAGCCTTGAATTTAATTTTTTAATTGCAATGACCATTTGCAACTCACCACATATACAATGCAACTTATTACAATTCAATTGCAACCATAACATCATGTTAATGTTACTAATTTTCATCCACTCATTAAAATTTGACACTTGGCACTATGAGGATTTTTGGCTTTAAATTATTATTCTTTTCCAATACTAATTTCCATTGTCTATTATGATTGTTAATGATGGTTCTAAATTATGACATGTGGCAAAATTAAAAATTGTCACATGGCATATTAATTGAATTTTGAAATATATATATATGTATAATTTTTATTTATTTATTTATTTATTTTAATAACTAGGTAATTTGGTACATAACCATAGGTAGGTAGGTTAGTAGGTCCTAGGACCTATCTATTTATGTAGGTAAGAAAGTAGGTAGGAAAATATAAGACTAGATGAATTAAAGAATACTCATGTAAATATTTTTATTATATTTTATGTTTTGTTTTTAAGGTTAAGCTCCTTTGAGTTCATCCAAAAATGGCACATGTATTTTAATGTGAGAACATAAAAGAAGACACCTTTTTTATATAATTTGTGACATGAGATTCAAAAACAAAGCATATGGATTATATTTTATTTTATTTTTGGTTGCGAATTGAATTGTAACTACAAAAAAAAATTCCAACATGTTTTGTGTTTTTTTTTCATTATGTTACTCATATAATTAAATTAGTAATTATCTGATAGTTATATATATGAATTAATTATTTGGATGGATTATTTGAATTAATTAACTAGTGAATTACTTATATAAATTAATTAGTCTAATTCAAATAACTAGTTAGTTAATCAATTTAGATAATTAGTATGACACAATTTATTATTTTATTTCAGATAATTTATTATCAATTGATTAATTATGTAAATTTCATATTAGTCATTTATTATCTGAAATTCTAAACATTTTTATTTTTATTTGAATTAACTAGCAAACTAATTATTTGAATCAAAATAATTTATAATTCAATATTAATAGTTAATTATTCATTTTAAATAATTATTTCTTCATAATTTAGTAGATTACATGTTATTTAGTATTAAATATTAAATAAATTATTGAAAAATAATTCATTACTTTTGACACATTGCTTTTAATTTCACATTTAAATTGAATATATGTATTTAGATAATTATTTTGTTAGTGAATTTAGATAATTAATGATTTGGTAATTTTTGACAAAATAAAAATTATCTTAATTAATCGGTTTAATTCATTATTAAGTATCCCCAAATTAAATAAATGTTTTTTTAAAAATTATTTGATGAGTACTAATTGTTCTTATATATCCATATTATTTAGTCTAATTAGCATAATTGGGTAGTTAGTTAATTTAAAACTAATTATATGAATTACGCTTCTTCATTTAGATTAATAATCAATTATTTCATATAATTAATAAGTTTATAATAATTAAATTTATTAAGCGGAATTAATATTTATTCATTAAATTATTGAAACAATAATTCTTTATAAAATATTACATATGAATTTGTGTCATTATTAAATTATAAGTTGTTGCGCAATAGTCACAACATAATTGAACACGAGTAGTTCAATAGTGGTGCATTAATGGCCCTACTAATTGTATAAATGTGAATCATAGTAAAAAACTAGTTGTAAATGTATTCTATAATGGGCAATGAATATGTGGACATGTGGCATGATGTCATTTATGTACATCATACATTAGTTGTAACATAGTTGTTGCATCAATGGCACATACAATAATTCTAAAATAATTGTCAAATGCAATTACAATGCAATTATTTAAAAATCCAAACATGGTCAATTACTGATGTATGTACTGTGTGTACAAATTATCATATAGAAGACCCATTTTCAATTCACTTGCAATTATGATACAATTATGATTTTTTGAAGTGGTAATTTATTTATTAATTCCCCATATTAATAGGGGGATAATTGCATAGTAGTTATAATACCCAAAGAATAGTTACACAATAATTGTACACAAGTTTTTTGAACTCTATGTGCAAAGCAATGTGATTTTGGTAGACACAATTTCTCATGATGTCTATTGTTTCTAGGGTAACATGAATACCATGCCCACCAAAACTAACAAATGTTTATTGGTGAGCGACATTTCATCTATAACATATTTCTTGAAAAAAAATAAAATTCTTTTGACAATAAAAAGGTCAATGAATTTTTTTTTGCATTGCCATGCAAAACCTTAGTTTGTAGAATGTGATGTAATAATTGAAAAGTCTCTTTCTTTTGAAAATGTAAAACCCTAGTGGAATACCTTCTACAACATTTATTTCATAGTTTATAATTACCCATTCCCGAAACTTGGGGATTGTGCTATAAACTACATTTAATCTTCTCCTAGCCAAAACCCTTATCCTTGCTTGAATGCCAATTTCATCTGAATTCCTTACATGATAATAACATAATTGTGTTAAATGTATAATGATTGCAAGAATTGGGTGTCAATCCCTATGCTTTACAAACTTCTAATCCATTTGTTTATCGAATGTTCATTTCCAAATGTCTATGTTTGAACCAATACCACCAACTCTTACTTGGTATCCTAGGTTTGAATGGTGTAACCCTTGTTTGTGTGAGCTTTGTAAATTTCATCTTTAATTGTTATAGAGGCTTATGAAGATTTGCATTTTTGCATAACTAAGGTTCACATAATCATTACAACATTTTTTTTTCCTATAAGCATACCTTTTGGCCCGATATTCCTAGATCTTGTTTTGTCATTTAAGTGATTTGAAAGAGAGCTTAAGAAAATGTTCCATGACCCATTAACCTTCTTTAAAAGATATGTCTTTTTTCAACATCCATTTATATTTCTAATGCTTCATCTGTCCACATGTTTGTCATGCTTACTATAGGGATTTTATTCAACTATGATGTTAATTTTCTAGTCTTTGATTCAATAACAATCAGCACATTTTCCTTGTTTGCTACTTGTTGATCTAGCATGTTATTTCATTACCTTTGAGACACAATCAAGTTCATGGTTGTTTGATTCATTAGGAAAACCAGTCTTTGTATATTTTAGGAAGCTCTTGAAATTTAAAAATATTTTTTAATTCAATGTTATGAAATAATAACATATTTAAATATATTTTAAGTATATTTAAAATATTCTAAATGCATTCTAAGAACATTCTCATAATGAATTATTGACACCCTATTTACATTGAGAAATATTATATATATAATATTTCAAGAAGTTGCACCTCTTTTTTTTTTTGCACATTATTTGGAATAAAATGTAAGTAACCTCCCCAAGCTTGGTTCTTCCTAACCATCCACATGCATAGACCTACCTAGCAGCCATCAACTGCCTCACCTAATTACCAACCCAAGTAGCAAACACTTACATTCCCTACATACCTACTTGCCTATAACACATTTACTCACTTACATTGGTAGTTCGGTAGGTAGAGTGAGGGGGAAGTAAGAGGATTTACAAGATTAGGTTACCAAGTAGGACATGAAAACCTTGGTAAGTTAGTTGTGGTTCATTGACAACTGAGTCATAACAAGTTTGCAATGGATGTTGTATTGGTGGGTGCTGGGTCACATATACCCAAAGAGGACATGAAAGCACTTGCTAGTACATCTTTATACTTGCAGCACATATACCCAAAGATTACATGAAAGCACTTGCTAGTACATCTTTATACTTGCAGAACATATTTCCAATACTAGAACAACCATGTAGTATCATTATGCACTGACCTCTTTTGGAATTTCAGACAGTCCAACAAAGGATCCCTGCTCTCTTACCATGAATCCCTACATGGCATTCATGGTGCAACATTCAAGATTCATGAGAACCTAAGCCTCCACTATCTTCTCATGTGGATTATCTAGGTTTCAAGAGCATTGCCAAGGCATGTGTGAGGTGAAAAAGTATAAGCCTTATATGGTGTGAAGTAGTTGTGCTATCCCCAGTATGTTGCAATGCATAAGGAAGAAGAGTTTTATTCTACATCACATTTTCCAATCGATTCCTCCATTGTTTTAGTTTGTCACCTGCTGCAAAGCAGAAAAGTTTGTAAGCTCCAGCTTTGTGAACACTGGCAACATTGCTTCTGGCACTAGAAGCTTGAATAGTTGCTCTAATTAGAAGTAACCTATTAAAGAGAATCGGTCTCACTCACCTACTATAAAAGAGATTCAGGCACCAGCTGAAGACAGCTTTTCCCATTGAGCTTGACAACTGTTCTTTTTTTTCCTACTGAAGACCATCTGTCTTCAGTAGAGCAACTGTTTGCATCCCTCCTTCTCCACCCACCTTCCAACCTTTCTTGCACTGTGTCACTCCAGTTCTCGTAAATCAGACCAGAACCCTAGAAATAATGCAAAGCCAGGGAACACTACGAGAAATCCAAGGACTGCATGATGTCATAAAAATATGTCTTCAGAATCTTCAATCCCCACGGCTGAACTGGACAAGATTGTCCTTAATAATACCCAGTTTTGCTCTCTCTGCAGGTGTTTGATCCCTATTACAGGAAAGCATGCACAAACCTATAGTCTCATGGCTAATGTCTACTCTAAATCAGTACCTCAAAACTAAGTCAAAGCCTGAAATCACATTGGGCCTAATGTATGGAAGAACCCAACAGAAGAGAAAAAAATCACCAGTAAGAGATAATTGTGGGTTGATCCACAAGGCTTTCACAGATACCAAGAAATGACCAGTGCAATGTAAGGATCTAAGTGCACCAATAAACCTTGAAGTTGTTTCCAGGCCTCCAGCTATCTGTAACATAGTATTCAGGGAAAGACTAATACCAAGTCCATATGGGTTATTGCCATCTGTTCTTGTTGAATAGGACCAGCTTGTCTCACATATTCAATGCTAACTCAATGTTAGGAGAATCATTAGACCAGTGACCAAGATGAAACACCTGCAGCAGACTGCAATATACCATCTTCAGAATGCCTAGAACCCCAGACAATAGTGAGTCCGGATTTGATGGGCCACTCAATTTGTTGCTCTGAATGACTCTCCAGGCCTGGATCATGTACACATGCTGAACTTCCACAAAGACCTATCAGACAAATGATAGAACTTTGCAAATACAGCAGCAATTGTGCTGATTACAGGTCAAGATATGAAATCTAAGCATTATTCTATCAAGAATACACCACATAGGAGATACAAAAGCAAGACACATCTGTGTTCATGCTTCACGCGTCTGAATGCAAAGTCAACCTTTGGGTGGGCCTCCAATGTCCAATCAAGTGTGAGAGCAGTTGAGTTCTGCCCCTACCAAGAAGAGCCTTCAATCCTCACAGGGTATGGTATGCTGCATTATGCTCAAAGCCCATTATCAAGCTATATCTGACTCAGAATATTATCCCTCAGCCTTAAACCTATATCTAACAGCACCATAGGCTCTTCCTTGAGCTTTTCAATCTTCAGAGAAGTATCAAAAATCATGAGAATTATATATGGTCCACAGACATGAGCATGCACTGCAAGTACTCTACACTAACATCATTGTGACCCACAAGGTATTTTGGTTGCAGAGCTGAGTACAAGATCAGCATCCAAGGTCAATGCCAGCTGGGTTACAGGGGTTGCAAATGTCTCATCTATGCAAGCCAGCACTCCATGAGCTTCAAAACCAATTCAACATCAATACACCACAAGTAGGGATTGGAAGTGACTCAGAGAAGAATAATAATGATCATAGCTGGATCAGAAATAAAGCATAGAT
>Ga0209611_10015198_pt1 | contig 10085 bp, 6 predicted proteins | sample S1TSphgellanicum_3_FD_187693 | JGI IMG/M metagenome (GOLD analysis project Ga0209611, IMG submission 187693) | Host-associated microbial communities from peat moss isolated from Minnesota, USA - S1T2_Fc - Sphagnum magellanicum MG (SPAdes) (version 2) | ecosystem: Host-associated > Plants > Peat... | reverse complement strand
ATGGAGCATATTCATCAAATAACATGATAAGTGTGACAAAGGATAAACATGTTATTGTACCACTTGAATGGCCAACAAATGTACATCTATTGTAAAGTGGAAGCAAATTGATGTCATGTCCATTTGTAGACAAGAGTAATTAACACAATCATGCCTAGGTGAATGCCCCTTTAACCTTAAGGTGTATTAGCTTTTCATTTGGTGGATTCAAAAACCTCTTTACACTTCAAGTGCAATATCCTCAATGTATAGGAAAAGCCTAAGGCATATCTTGTAATTGCAACAACCATTTAGAAAAAGGTCATGAAATTGGTTGGTTCTATGTAAATGCAATTCATTACTATTTAAACCTTGATTGGATTGAGCACCCTTCAATGTACTCATAGTAATACGTGAAAGTTCACATATAGTCATCAAAGGTCATAGCATATAGGCATGCACCCTTTTTTAAAGATTTTTGGAACCAAATGTTGTGGACCATCTTTGAAAGGTTAGAAGTTGGCATCTTTGTCAACTCTTCCAAGGTGAACTTTTGCATTGATTTTAAAGAAATGAAATAAAAACACAACTTGCATGACATGGAGATTTAGCCCAATGAATAAAATACATTAGGAATAAATCTTTTATGTAACATGAATCTTCCCCATTGTCTAACACATAAGTGCCAAAAGTTCAATTAGTTGTTGAGCTTGTGAATTGCAGTCTCTCAAATAATTTTAAAATAGTACCACCAAGACTAAATTACAACATATTGAAGATTGGTACCTTCTGTAGATGTTGCATTTTTATATTTGTAACACAACCTTGTGTTTACCTTGTAGTTCAAATGTTATCAACTACTTATAATGTGTTTGCCAAGGTATTGAATCAAATGGAGAAAACAAGTTCACTCCTTGTCAACCATCTTCACAATAGGATCTCTATATCTATAAATGATTTGCATGGCATTCCAATTTGCTTGTGTAGAATTCTTCCACAATATATAACATATTGTTTGATGTACATTGGTTAAATGATGTTTAATAAATCGATTTTTTAAAATTCAAAGATTTATGAGGATTGTCGACATTAATCCTTAACGTCCATATGTATAATCATAATTAGGACCAAAAGGAATATAAAAACAAATGCCAATAGATGGTTATTACTAGGAACACAACATTTTGTCGTTTGATGAAGGATCACATGTATTATTTAAAACATTTGAGTCCACATATTCTAGTTGGCCCAACACAACGCACAAGATATGATTTTGGTAGTAATCTCATGGTGTGGAATAAAGCTCATTACATATTTAGATATGATAATTTGGGCTACTAGATTTTGGCTTTAGGAATGACAAGATGATGACCAAAGAGGATAGTTAATTATGTCAGAGCCAATCATGCAATGTAAACAAAATCCAATGACATATTTGGTTAAAAGTAATCATATTGTTTTCAATAGTCCAAAAGGACATCTATAAATTTGTTAGCCCAAATTTGAAAAAATGTATAAATCTTAAAGACATCGGATTTTTTTTGGGTCAAATTTTACATCCAAATTGCATTCAATATGGGATAATTACATTTGTATGTTTACATGGGCATAAGTTACCTATTGTTAAATGGAGGTTAAATAAATGAAAAATATATATTTTGAAGAAAAAATAACAAAATTTTATTAATTGCATCACCCAAAGGCTATATGCTTGAGAAATGAAAGAATGATTTGATGACAAAATTTGTCAAGATATCTTTCATGAATTTAAAGCTGCAATTGGAGGACACCAAGATGCCATTTTGAAAAAACATATTGGATACTAAAACACATGGTGGAAAAAAAAAACTAAAAATAACCTAGTAAAATAGAAGGATGTTTAATGTATACTAATTTTTTTTCTTGTGAATTGAGTTGTTATGTAGACACATGACATCAAGAAGGCAACGACACCTCCAAAGAAGAGGAAAGGGAAAAGTTTTAAGTGGACAAATCCCAAGCAAAGATGAAAGAAAAACAATATAATGATGAAAGATAAGTTTAAAAGACTAAAAAAAATGGTAGAGATGAACATAGAAAATGAAAAAACAATGGACATTGAAAAAAAGACCTCATTGGCTAATGAAAATGAATAATACATACATGAGGAGGCCAATTTGAAAAAGTAGAAAGAGAAGATGATGACAACTATGATGAAACAAAAATTCAAGTAGGTAAAGAAGAAATTAATGTATGTTTAACAACATCATTTCCATAAACTATACCAAATGTGTTAAGTGAAGAGACAATAGTAGTGCAATAGGTTCAAAAGAGTTTTTTAAGTCAAATAAATATGTTTCTCTATCGAGAGACTTTTAAATTAACATGTTTAGGTTTTGTTCTTTTTTAGTAATTTTTGGGGAATTGGGTTTGTGCACCCAAAAATAATTTACAAGAAGAAATCTTGTACTTTTGCACCCTCACACATTGCAACTATTGTCCAATTTTATTACATTTCAATCACACTTGTCCATATTAAGTTTCCAAATGGTTTGTTGCACTAATTAATGGTTAATATTGTTTATGATTATAACATTCATTGTGTTGTTCACTTATAAATGTAATCTAAGTCTTATTTTATTTTTAAAATATTTTTGAATTGTTGACATGGAAATTGAAGTAGCTTTTAACTTGATTTACACAATGTAGTATAATGGGTTGGTGGTTTTTGACATCTTTTCAACTATCAATGTGATACATGAGTTAAACCATTCATTTTTAAAACATTGAACCCTTGCCATAATTTATTAAAACACATGTAACAACTTAAAACCTCACGTATATATATATTAAAATGAATTAATGATTTTTTCACATTTCTTTAAATGTCAACATGTGTACATACGTTAAATTATTCATTTTTAACATGTTAAAATTATTACTCATATGTTGCATTTTTCATTTATTAAAATATATTGAAACACATGCAGTTTGGTGTTTTTAAATTATACTTGAATGGTTTAATGAGTTTTTTTACATATTTAAAATTATCAATATTTATAAATGACTTGAATCATCCATTTTGAACCTATTGAAACCATTATTCAAATGTTTCATATTGCATTTATTAGTATATATTGAAACACACACAACAACTTAACATCTCACATTTATACTTGAACATGTTAATGATTTCACATCTCTTGAATTATTAACATTTGCACATGAGTTGAATGAATCGTTTTGAATGTGTTCAATCCATTATTCACAAGTTGCATTTTGCACTCATCATAATTTTTTGAAATGGATGTATAAAAACTTGGGCAATTTCACATTTATATTTGAATGGGTTAGTGATTAGGTCAAAATTTTCATGCATGTAAAATCTAAGGTGCATGTATATTTCTAAATTATATATTTTTAATATATTGAATTTTTATACCTTTATATAAGTTAGAATGTATATTTTTCCCCTAGACTTTTTTAGACACCATGGACAAGTTTTTAATTATGAGATTTCATGATGCCACACCAAAAGCCCCAAAAATAGTCCTTAGATGTTTTCCCATTTTTTCTTTTTTGTGTATGAGAAAAAAATTCACTTTATTTTTTTACTAATATAAAAACTGGTCATTTATACTTTATACTTTATTTTTTAATTTTTTAAAAATACCAGTATTTTAAACTTATTATTTAAAAAACCTTAACCATGATTTAACATTTTTAAAGCTTTTTTTCTTACAAATTTATGTTTAAATATTCAATTATTATTATTTAAAAATATTTTAAAAAATGAATGAATTAAAAATGGTGATCATGGCGATGACATCAATGATTTTTAAAAAAAATTGTGATATTATTCAAAGGGTAATCATCTACAAGAAGATTTAACCATGTTTTAGTTATAAAAATTATATGTAGGTATAAAATTGTTAAAATATTTTTATATTTTGGCTATAGGTCCTAAAATATATTGTAGAATTTTAACCTTCAAACAAATTAAAAATAGTCAATTTTGATTTTTTAATTAAAAAAACCCATTGTTGATGTTGATGGTACCTTTTTAAAAAATGGTGGAAATTCATCACAAAAGACCATTGAGCTACTTCATTAATGCTTATTTTTAAAATTTCAAAAAAATTGGATAAGGTTTATAATAATTTCAAATATTGCTTAAAATTTTAAAAACAAGTTTGATGTTGGAATGTTTATGGGTATAAGGTTGGATTTATTATAATTACTTCTATAAAAAAATTCATTTAGAGTATTTTTTAAAAAAAATTGTGATTTCAAAATTTGACAAATTTTTTGTTGTTTGCATTTTTCTTTCAATTTGCACTGTTTTTTTTAATTTTTTGCAAAAATAATCATCACCAAAAATAAAGTAAATAAATAATACTCATTAATTAGTTATTAGTACAAGTATCAATTATTGTAACTAACTCCTATTATTGATCAATATATAACTAATTAATTATGCATTGGTTTATATAGATTACCTATCTACTTAGCTTAGATAACCTAAGAATGGTATGTTGGTGGTTTAGGTAGCCTAGGTATGTAAGTTAAGGTAAACTATCTACATACCAAAGTTAAATTATTAGTTGGTCATCTAATTACCTATCTAAAATACATTAATTAATGTGTGATTAAGCAATTAGGTACTAATTATTGTAATTGACTCATACATTAACCTAATTATTTTACTTATTCACTTACTTCTTTAATTATCTACCTACTTACTTAATTGATGTATTTAATTAATTACCAGTGGATAATGTTGTATGGGATATGGGAATGTTTCCCTTTTGCAAAAGTTTAATTCATATGTTTGTCATCCTTTTAAACTTGTAAACAATATAAGTGGGTGCACTACATTTTCTCATGGTTCAATGATGTGTGTTGAACCAAAGGCAAAGTTATTGACTATTTTTTCATGCCCTTGCTTTGGCAATCTCACTAGTATGCCAAATGTAGGTGGATTGTTGCACATCTAATTTTGGTGAGATTCAAGATTTTGATGGTGAAAATCTTTTGATGGTAAATTTTTTTGGTGGGATTCAAGCTTTTGATTCAAAATGTTGATTTACATGTGATAGCAATTTTGGAACCCTTCCTTTCATTCATGCTTTCTTTTCAACCTAGCAAAGTTCATAACATGTTGGCATTCATGTTAGATCCCCAATACAAGGGGTTGGGGTTGGTCATTTGATATGTTGGCAAGCAAATGGTTCTTCATATTGTAGGTGAAGATGACAAAAAGGTATTATTCCCACTCCTTTGTGCATACAAGATCCTAAACCTAATTAATGCAAATGAAAGAGGCATAGGTAATTTTACATCCCATAATTCTCAAATTACAAGTTTGTATGATGTCATGGAAAATGACAATGATATGACATTATCAATGATGAAAGAACAATTCAACCACTTCAAGACCAAGGAAGTCAAATTTTGAAGAATATAGAGATCCATTGGCATGGTGGAGAACCACAAAGGTGCCTTTTTCCTATGTTGGGTTTGTTGATTGACAAATCTTGGGGATTGTGGGATCTCAAATTAAGGTAGAAAAGTTTTCAATATTGCAAATATTTGCACAAACCCACAACGTTTTCACTTGAGGCATGGATAATTTTGAGATGCTTATAAGCTTTTACAAGAATTGGCTTGATCATGCCCATGTTGATGGCTTTCCATCATCCATGGAAAAATTCATGAAAATGGAAGAAGCCCTAATAGATGAAAATGAAGATGTAATTGCATCATTCAAGCTTTTGGATATGAATGAAAGCAACAATAGAATTTAGGTAAATATTATTTCTTGTTCCTTGCATCTTTCAAGTCTATTTTTCTTCCCATGTTTGATGTTCATATTCATCAAAGTTGACATAATCAACTTGTTGTTTTTTTGGTTGTCATAGGTCTTTCGAGCAATGCGTGGAGCAAGGGTGTTGCATTAGGGCTCCTCATACCCCAAGGTTATATGTGATGAAACCAACAAAATTGCTAGGTTTCAAGTTTTAAAATTTTCTTCCTTGGTATGCCACTTTGCATGAGTTTTCTTGGTATCTTGAATTTGGCAAAATTATGGTATAATTTGGGAGTGTTTTGGGGTCAATATCTTTGGTTTTGGAGCAAGATGTTAAAGGGCACAAATAAGGCAAATTCTAGGTATGTATTATGGGGTGTTTAGGATACATTTTTAGGGCTGAACTAGGGCAGATTTGAGGACTATTTTTGGAGCAAGAGGGTGTCCATTGCAAGTTTTATTTGAGGTGGTAGGTTTGAAGGGGTAGATTTGGGGGCTGGTTGGGAGCTTAGTGGGAAGTGTTTGTGGGGCTGAATTCAAAAGTGCCAAAATGACCCATTTCAAAATTGGCATACAAGTAAGTGCATGAGATGAAAAAACATTAAACCAATTGGCATAAAAATTGATACTAATCCATTAGTATTATAGTTTAGATTAATTTAGGTTAGTAAAAGTAAGTTAGATTGTGGGGTTTCATTTGGCTTTTTATAGGCATTGTAACAATCTGACTTATTTTTGAAATAAAAAATTCTTTATTTGCATTCTTTCCAATGATGTTTTGAGTTGTGAAACCTAACCAAGGGGTTAACCAAAACCTACCTTAGAACTGATAATTGCCGTATTTTGAAATAGCTCTATATCATAGTACACAAACAATTTGGCATAAATTGAATTATTTCTAATTTGGTCGAATTTTTGAATTATTATTATTTATTTATGCCAAAATCTTAATAATTTGTATAAAAATAAATTTTAAAATGTTCAAATGTCAGGACTAAGCTTCAAACCTGCCACTCCTTGAATTTAAGAATGTGACAATCTAGACAGACTTAGATGGACCCACAAAGACAACAAAGGAATGTTTATAAGTTTTTGTAAACATTATGTGCTGAAAATTTCAGAATTAAAAAACCAACTGCCAAAGTTAAGATTTGAGATTTAATTAATTATTTAGCAATTTACTGCTGAATCTGTTCAGGTACTAAGGTAACCAAAACTGGAATTGACCATCACATTGAATAACCATAACCGAAACCAGATCCTTTTTTAAAAACCTACCCCAAACCAGAACCGACCCTATAAAATGTTCTGAAACTGCAACGACTGGAGGTTCCTTCTAGAACCCAAGAAGAACCGCTCAACACTGGAAATCGCCACTCTACAAATGGCACAAGTTGGAACCTTGAAAGTTTGCAAATGGGTTGTTGCATTAATAGTAATGAATCAAGGTGTAACCTTGTCTGACTGACACGTTTAAGGAAGAAATAATGACACCATCTAAGGGGAAAAAGTACACGCCAAAAGGCTCCCAGACAACAATGAAATGTCAGTACCATAAATACACTCATTCATTATTGTGCTGCATTCTACAAGGAGTACTTGAGAGAGAGAGAGAGAGAGAGAGCCTAACTTAGTTGGTAAGAGAAGTGGGTGTTTCCACTCTGTAAGTTTTGGCCCACCAAAGTGAAAAGTGAACCAGCAACTACCCACCATACTGGATGGATGTTATGTGAATAGGACACTATTTTTCATCGGTTTTCTTCTCCCCAAGAGGTAACCAGGGTGGTTGGTTAGCTATCTACTAACCATCCACATGCCTCTAACTATTTACTAGCCACCAAGTGTGCTACCTATTTAAAAACATACATAGTAATCAATTATATTATATTATATTAGATTACATTTGTACTTATCTATGATATTTACCCCATTAGGAAGGTAGTGTGAGGTTTACACTTTACTCGATAGGTTACCAAATTGAAACCCCGGTAAGTAAGTCGGTTGTAGTTCATCCACAACGGAGTCATCATGGAATGGATTCCCTATGGATGGTGCATTGGTGGGTGCTGGTTCACTCTGGCAGACTCGTAGCTCACATGTTGCACCATTCAACAACCTCATTGAATTTTCAGAAACCCAACTTTGAGTGCAAAAATATTAAAACTATTAATTAAAGTTATTAGAACTTAGACTTGTGCCACAAAATTAAAAATCGCCAACTCACATTATAATTTCTCTCATAATCCAAAGTAATAAGAGTATCTCCACCCTTACCCACTATTTGGACCTCTACCTTTGTCTATCCCATCCAACATACACGGTTATTTATTCCCTCCCCCCCCCCAACCCCCCCAACATGAAAAAGTAGACACTATAAAGTGAGAGATTATATAAATATCATTACCTAGACTAATAATAATTATTTTTGGCCAAATTTTTGTCACTTGGGTACACAAAAAAAAAGTTGGGACTCATCAAGGGGATTTTTTCTTTGTAAAAAAAAGGCCCAAAGTCACCATATTTCAAGGAGGGAGGGAGGGAGGGAGGGGAGAGAAGAGAAGAGAAGAGAAGAGAAGGGGTGAAATCGCCAGATTTAGATTACAGGTTCTAGCATGTCGCCAAAAGAAAATAACAGATTCTAAAAAATAATATCTCAGACCTGTAGCCAAATTTGGCTAAGTCGTCTTGTGGATGATGATGGCCAGCCAGTTCATCTCCCTCACAAAATTGAAAGAAAAAATCCCTTGGAGGTTCCACCTTACAATGCAAGCTGTGTGTCAGGAGAGATGAGTGATGAGCATATAAAACTCAACAATTGCCAATAGGCTAGGCTAGTAGTGTGCAGGAATGAACTCCATGAGAGTTCATGCTTTGCATTTAAATTTTGGAAGACACACTTTCAGGGACTATTGATTTCACACTCTACAAAAATAATAGAGAAATTGCAAATGGGTTTAGAGTTTAAGCAACAATTCACCTTAAACCCTCCCCCCCTTAGGATCACTCTAAATAGATACAACAATTCACCTTATCCCCCTTAGTGTGACTCCAAGCAGATGCAACAAGCTGAATGTGGCATTGGGCTCAATGTAGGTAGTCCTAGTCCAAAAAAAGACATGTGCCAAAAAAAAGTTTTCTTCAACTTCATTTGAATTTTTGAAATCTTAGCATAATATTCTTTTTTATTACAATTATTTGAAATTCATTGCAATGAAGGACATGTGATGTACTTTGTATTTTCTTTGAGGGCAAGGAATAAGGGTTAGAATCTTCTAAAGGAGAGCATTTTTTTACTTTGACTCATGTTCCTCAACAATCAACTTCCTTGGATATCATTCCCAATTGATCAATATTGTGTGAAATACTTTGGATTTTTTAATAAAAAAATTGGGTTTCTTTAGGTTCCATCTCAAAAGCTTATGTCCAATGTATCACATGCGAGTTAGAAATGTTCATAAAGAACTGGATAACGGATGAAAATGGAATAAAGTTCAGAGTGACAGAAGTTAGAGAAGTTGATTTAGAGGAAGAAATTGAGGGGTAAAAAAGCTGGTATTAGAGCATCTCCCTCGGTGCTCAGTATGTGATCCTTCACAGTAAAAATGAATGAAGAAAATCTAACATATGCCGGTTTGACTCAGGAAAATAGTTTTGGCCACCAGGTGGTTGTTGTGGCTGGTAGCGCTGTGCCTGCTGGGTTTAGGATTTGAAAAAGAGTGTAATAAATATGATCTAACTGCTGCTCAGTGTTTCTGATTGGCCCATCATAATGATTGGTCCAGGTGGTTTGTTATTAGTAATTCCCCACCTATTTGCTGTCCCCGTTTCAGTTTTATTGGTGGGGTTGCAAAAGAGTACATAACTAAACTTGGATGTAAAAAATATATAAGAGCATCGCCAGGGGTGCTCAGTATGCGACCTTGCAAAAATATTTTTCCCATCCAAGTTTAGTTATTTATTATTTTGCAACCCCACTCATGAAAAAAGATTGTTAGTTTTATCTTCCTTCTCTAATCCAGATGATGTAAAATCCAAAGAAGTTGAACCCAAGACATATGGATTAGTGAAGGAAGATAAAACTGAAACGGGGGCCAAGAAGGATGCAAACTCCAAGAAGCACATGCCAGTATTGTCTATGGGTAGTGAACAATGGAGGTAGGCTGTTGTTGTTTTTAAAAAAAGGTTGCCCTAAAATCATTGCACTCACCTATGCACAACACCAAAGCTTGAACAAATCCTACTACCTACCATATTCCAACCCACCAACATGCGCCAACCATACTACACATTTTCCACCCGATATAGTATATACCAAAAT
>Ga0209611_10015193_pt1 | contig 10088 bp, 9 predicted proteins | sample S1TSphgellanicum_3_FD_187693 | JGI IMG/M metagenome (GOLD analysis project Ga0209611, IMG submission 187693) | Host-associated microbial communities from peat moss isolated from Minnesota, USA - S1T2_Fc - Sphagnum magellanicum MG (SPAdes) (version 2) | ecosystem: Host-associated > Plants > Peat... | reverse complement strand
AATACAGTCATAAACTATATCTATGTATTTCATTATTTCAAAACATGACATCAAGATAATCCAAGTTTTTTTAGCACACCTTTGAAAACCATAATAGGTGAAATATGGTTGATGGAAAATGGATGAAGTATGTCGATTTTATAAGTTTAAATCATCCATCACTTATATAAATGATTCAATAATTTATTATTCATACTTAATTCCATGTAGATAATGATGTTGATGCACTCCTAAGCTTTTTGATAAATTCAAATGTGAGTTTAAAGTGAAAACATCGAAAGGATCAAAAGTTGGGGCACGCTCCTTGGCTCGTAGCATTTTGGGGGTGGAGGGGTGTGCTGGAGCTTCGAGATGGGGACTAGGAAAAAGCAATCAATTACTCACACAAACCTGCAGAAACCAAACAACAAGTTGGTTAATGCATAATTGGAGCACTTTTGGTGCACAGACCAGCCACGGGCAAACACGGATTCATAAGACTCACCACGGCCCAGACTTGGGGGGAAGCCACCACCTTCCCCCTTATAATATACTATGTGCCTAGCCACGGGACCAACACCCAAATGTCATTTTGTCCCGAGACTCCAAAGTGGGAATCCCGAAATTCCCAAAATTGGAACTCCCGTGATTTTGGAGGCCCATAACTTTTTGTTCAAACCTTTGATTGAGGTGACGTCAAAATCAAAGTTATAGCCCTTGTAAAGAGCTTTCCAACGGTATATGGCACGACACCTGCACGCAAAGAAATCGAGGCGATTCCCAACTTTTAGTGGTCGGGAATCAAATTGACAATTAGGGTCAAACCTTTCTTTTGGTCATAAGTTGTGTTTTAATTACTCAAATGGGTCATGTGAGTTCATTTTAGACATTTACGTTCCAAAAGATTTCCAATGATATAAGGAACTCTTTAATCCAATGGGTTTTGACCCCTGTAATTGTTTTTTAAAGATTCGGGAATCCATTGAAGCTCTAACTCCCAAAGTGGGAGCTCATTTGGGAGTGTGGGGGTTCATTCCCTCACACTCATCTACACTCTTGGGAGTATGAATGTGACTTTTGGGCTTCTTGTAGTAATTAAGTCGACGCATGGTAAAGTAGATCGTAAAAGTTCTTTGTACCATAAATGAAAAGTAGCCATCAAATAATAGGCTTTTATATGTTGAACTTAAAAATATTATTTAATTCAATGATTAATGTGAACATTTTTTCAACTTTGTTAATAATTTAAATAAAGATTACATATTTAAAATAGGTTTAAATATATTCATGGAAATTCAAGCAAGCTTAAATAATAGGTTGTAAATAAATGAAATATTATGATTTTTTTTGGAATTAATAGGGTCTTAAAATGTATTTGTGTCTTTTCATCCTTTTCACATTTTAATCAAAATATATTTAATTTGTAAGGTAAGAAAAAGTATGTTTTTAAAAAACATTTGCTAATCGATTTCAAACATACTTGTCATCTACTTTTATTATACAAAAGGTTTTCAAATTTTATACTCAATTTACTATAAACCCAATGGAGGGATAAATGTTTTCAAAATGAAACATAAAATGTTTTTGAATCTCTTTTTTATGTTTATGTAGAAAATTGTCATTTTTTAAATAGGATTTTAGGTGGATGTACTTTTTGGCCATAACTTATGTTTTAAGTACTTAAATGGGTCATGTAAACCCATTTTTGGACATTTAAATTCTAAGAGCTTTCCAATGGTATAAGGAACTTTTCAATCCAATGCGATTTGACCCTTGTAATCGCCTTCTAAAGATTTGGGAGTCTATCGATACTCCAATTCCCAAAGTGGGAGGCCACTTAGGAGTGTGTGGGTTCATTCTTCACATTTTCTTACACTCCCGGGAGCATGAAATGTGACTCCTGGGCTTCACTCTTGACCCACACCTTTGCAAACCCATGCCTTGGTTGTGAACCCAAGGCTCGAGTTGCAACACTCTCCCCCACTAGAAGGAGAAGTCAATGTCTTCATTGACATTTTAAAATTATTTCCTTAATGCAATTGTTTTCATTTGGATCCTTCACCATTGATTGGTGACTTTAATGGTAGGACCCTACGTTAAGCTAACTTAAGCGTCCCCAAGTTTCCAACACTTTATTGGCAAGTCCAAAGGGGTCTCATGAAAAACCTTTAATTTGTTTCGTCAAAAGACTTAAACTAACCTAATTGACAAAACCCTCATTTGGGAGGCAATTATTCAACCTTTCCCCTCATGAGGAACTCAAGCCAAATCTAATCTTGACTTAAGTTACCTGACATGACTCCTTTCCCAACCTTGCACTTCAATCACAACAATCAAGCCTAACTAAAAGTATGCCTATCAAAGTACAAAAGCAACGTTTAGGCTTTGGGAAAACCTAAGTCCCAAATTATGCGATAATAGATGCAAATGGGGTCATGACTTCCAGTGTTGGCTGCCATCACCAACCAACCTTTTGGGATGCACTTTAAGCATGTGCACATCCCTACAAGCTCACCTTGCTTGTTTTTTTTTTTGGGGCCAAGGTTTCTCTTAGCCCCAAAATGGGAGTTCGATTTTGATTTGGGCTTATGCAAGAAAGTTCCATTTCTCCATGCCATTTGTTGACTCTTTTAATAATATTTATTATGTTCATGATGCAATCTCTTGAAAGTCTTTAACCTTTATTTCACTTATAACTTGATGTGGTACATTTGTGTAATTTCCTAGCCCATTAAAAGAAAGGTGATGCCCTCATCACATTTTATGTTTCCTTTGTTTCTTTGTCGATTTATAGTGGAATTCTTCTATGGCTTCTTAGGCATGTTTTATATCCGATTCATTCACCCGAGATGCTTCTATTAGATGGTATCCTTTCCACTTGACCAAGTATTCTCGCTTTCGCCCCTTTAATTGTTTTGACTTTAGCACGACCTCCACTTTAAATTTTAGTTCATTATCAATGATGTTGGGTGGGGGCTTTGAGTTGTGTTGTTGATCAGGCCTTGAAGCATCACGGGCGATCGGCTTCAAAAAACATGAAATATGGGATGAACTTTAAGATTTTTCGATAGTTTTAATTTGTAAGTGTCGAGAAATTTCTTTCCCAACACTTTGAATGGACCCGCATATGGGCCCAAAAACTTATGGCTCAAACCTTCTGGCAACCGGAAATTTTTTATGTTTAACCACATTTCATTTCCTTCTTCAAAATTCACCTCTTGTTAGGACTTGTCCACAAAATCCTTGTACCATTTATGCGCCTTTTCAAGATTGGCCTTACCTATCTCCCACAAGCATCACCTCTCTTCATCAAGTTGCATGACCATTGGCACTTCCTCACTTGCATCACTTGGGGGTTGCCCATGTGTAGCCTAAGTTGTAGGCACAATTGGTGACTTACCTATCACCATTTGAAAGGGGGTGGCCCCTATTGTTGATTCCTCCAAATTGTTGTAGCAAAACTCGGCCAACTCCAAATGGTCCACCTGATTTTGTTGATCCATTGCCACATAATTCTTTAGGAATTGTTGGATAACCAAGTTCATTTTCTCGGTTTGTCCATCCGTTTAAGGTTAGTATGAAGTGCTCATCTTGAGCTTCGACCCCATGCACCTCCATAAGGCTCACCAAAACTTGCTTGTGAACTTTGGGTTTCAATCCGACACAATGTCCTTGGGGAGGCCATGATGTTTGAACTACCTAAAGAACAACCTTCTCATCTTTTGGGCCATGGCACTTCCCTTGGTGGGAATGAAATGTGCCATTTTGTTAAATCCATTCACCACCACCATGATCGCATCAAATCCCCTTGGTGGTGGCAAACTCACCATGAAATCCATGGACACACTTTCCCATGGCCTTTCAGGAATTAGTAATGGTCTCAACAATCTTATTTATTTTTTATTAAGTGTTCGATTTTGTTGGCAAGTTAAACAAGTCTTCACGTATTCTTCTACATTGTCTTTTAAAGTAGGCCAATAGTAGGACTTCTTGAGGAATGTTGTGGTGTGTTTTGCACCACCATGGCCTACAAGCGGCCCATCATGAGATTCCTTCAAGAGCACATCCCTAAACCTCCCTTTCGAAACATAAAGCCAATTTTTCTTATACCACAATAATCCATTTTGCAAGTGGAAGTGTGATTTGATTCCTTTTTGAATGTTTTGCTTCGTTTCTTTGGCAAATTCATCACAATAGTTTGTTAATCAAACTTCATTTTGAAGCTTCGTTTCCCCCACATACACCACCTTAAGTTGGTGTTTGTGACTTAACACATTGGGCATCACGTTTTCCTTCTCGGGCTTGTGTCAAATGTCCACATTGAATAAGGCCAATGTGTCTTGCCATTTCACTTGTTTTGATGACAACTTTGGTTTAGTGGCGAAGTATTTCAAGGTGACATTATCGGTCCACACCACCACATCTTTGGAGCCTATGTAATGGCCCCAAGTTTTAAGACAATCACGACCCACATTTCCTTTTCATGTGTTCGCCACCTTCACTCCGTTTCGCTCAATTTTTTATTTCAAATGCCACTAGCATTCCATCTTGCACTAGGACTCTTCTAATTGCAAAGTTAAAGGTATCAGAGTGGATTTCAAAATCTTTATCAAAGTCGGGCAACTTCAACACAAGTGCTTTCACCAAAATGCTTTTCAAGGTTTCAAAGGCCTCATTGCATGCTTCATCCCATTCATAAGTTCCAGATGACTTTCTCAAAAGGTTTGTCAATGGCACGGTTATCTTCGCAAAGTTTTTCATGAACTTGTGAAGAAGCCAATCCTAAAAATGATCTTAAAGCCGAAATCGACCTAGGTGACTCCCAATCCAAAATTGCCTTCAGCTTGTGGTCATCCATCTTCAAGCCTTTCTGGGTGATCCTATGTTCAAGGAATCCACTTCTATCACCCCAAATTCGCATTTTTCAAACTTAATGTATAATTTGTTTTCTTTCAACCTTTGGAACACCTTTTGAAGATGTTCCACATGTTGTTCCATAAAGTCGTTATAGACCAAAATGTCGTCTATGTATATGACCACAAAATCATCAAGCCACTCTTGGAAAATGTTGTTCATGAGTGTGCAAAATGTGGCGGGTGCATTGGTGAGTCCAAAAGGCATCACTAAAAATTCATATGAGCCATACCTTATGCGACAAAGGGCCTTTTCATCGTTCTTTTCTTATAATTCAAATTTGGTAATACTTTGAACATAGGTTAATCCTATTAAACACTTTAGCTCCTGAAAGTCGATCAAACAAATCATCAATTCGAGGTAATGAGTATTGATTCTTCATTGTCACCTTGTTGAGGGCTTTATAATCCACACACATCCTTAATGTCCCATTTTTTTTGTGAATAAAGAAAATGTGTGCCCCATATGACAACTTGTTAGGTTTGATGTATCCCTTTGCAAGGAGTTCTTCAAGTTGAACCTTAAGTTCTTTCAACTCCTCATGACTCATTTGATATGGGGCCTTGACAGGAGGTGCCACTCCTGGCATCACTTCGATTGCATGGTTGACTCATCTTCTTAGGGGCAATTCGTCAAGTAATTCTTTAGGCATCACATTTGGGAATTCATTTAACATTCATTTAACGCCCTTGGGAAGATTCATCAAGTTGGTAGCTTCCTTTGGCTCAAACTCGTCTAACACACGCATCACACACAACATGCCATAACCTCCCATGCATTCCTTTTCTAAAGTTTTTCCTAACATCAAGTGGATGGTTGATCCACCCACACTAAGCACTTCATGTGCCTTCACTCGAACAATCCCATTTTTGAATGAGATTTTAACTAGCCTATTGTGCCTTTCTATGAGCACATTGTTATGGGTGATAGATTCCATTCCCAAATTGCATTCCATTCCCCCTAAGGTGGAAACCAACAAATCCACCTGTCCTCTCCAATTCCCTAGTTGAAGAGGCATGTCTTTTGCTTGCAATGTGGTGGGATGGGGAACCCCATCCGTAAAGTGCACCTTGATGGGTGCCTTGAGTTCCTCCAATTGGAGCTCCATTTTTTTGGCACTTTATCGAGTTATGAAGTTGTGGGAAGCCTTTATGTCCAAAAGACATAACACCTTTTGTTTAGAAACCTTCCTTTTTAAGAAAATAAGGTGATTATGTTCACCTTGGGTTCAGTTGGTGGTAAGGGCAATTACCTTAAAACCCCCATTCCCCGGTTTGGGTTTGGAGTAATTTTTAGAGTAATGTCCCACTTCGTTGCAATTGAAACATGCTCTTTTGGGCTTCCTACTAGCATCCCCCTTGGGTTGATTCCCTTTTAAAGGAGCCCCCTTCTTGATGAAATTTCCTTTGGGTTTGAAACTTGAGCCTTGAAATTGTTTGGGCTTTTCTCCTTTTGATGTATTTTGCCCTTGGTTCCATTCCACTTCATGGCATGTTTTCTTGTGAAGGAATTTGTTTTCCTTTTTGAACCCAGACTTTTCACCTCATCCCACATCCGAAAAACTTTCCACTTTCATGATGGCCTCAGATAATGAAGCGGGTTAATTTTCTTCAAGCTTACACTTAGCCCAATTCAAAAGCCCCATCATAAAATGGCACACACAGTTTAACTCATGCATATGCCAAATTTCAAACATGAGTTCAGATACACCCTAATATATTACCGCAAGTTGTCATTTGTCGCATTCACAAGGTCACGAAATTTACATCTTGAGATGTAGTTGAAATTCTTTGGAATGAATTCCAATTCAATGCATTTCTTAAAAAATTCCCATGTGTAGTTATGGGTCTTCCCTTCCTTTTATTTCACTGTCTTCCACCATGTGGAAGCATAGCCTTTTAAATAAGATTGGGCAAGTTCCACGACTAAGTGTCACCCAACTTTGGCACCATGAGGGTAGTCCTCCATTTTTGCAAGCCAAGCATCTACCACCTTCCAATCTTAGACCCCGTCAAAATTCACAGGCTTAGCGGGTTTGAATCTTACACCTTTCAATGATCCTCCTTTGAAGGTTGTAATTAACTTGGTGAAATTGGGCCTATTAATTTTAAGTAAAACCTCCAATTGTTTTGGAGTGAAAAGGACTATGGTTGGTTGTTCTTTTTCATTTTCATGATCACCAAAGTTTTCACAGTTTTCTTATTCTTCAAAATCTTCTTATTCCTCCTCCTTAATGGCCTTGAATGGAATATCTAAGTCTTGGGTGGATTCTTCCACCATGGTCTCCTATACTAGCTTATGGGTCCTCTTTGGTGCCATCAAACGTCCCAACAGGTGGATTGAGTTCTATCAGAGCTTTGATACCATGTGACGCACCCCTAAACTCCTTGATAGATTCAATTTCGAGCCCAAAGGTGAAAACAACGAAAGGATAAGGAGTTGGGGTATGCTCCTTGGCTTGTAACACTTCGGAGGTAGAAGGGCATGCTAGAGCTTTGGGATGGGGACTATGACGAATGATAAGCAGGTCAATTATTTACATGGACCTGCACAAACTAAACAATAAGTTGGTTAATGCGTAGTTGGAACACTTTTGGTGCATGGATAACCACGGGCAAACATGAACTCACAAGATTCACCACGGCCCAAACTTGGGGGAGACCACCTTCCCCCTTATAGTATTTTTTGTGCTTAACCACGGGGCCTACACCCGCGACTTTGGAGGCTCATAATTTTTTGTGCAGACCTTCGATTGAGGTGAGGTCTGAAGCAAAGTTGTAACCCTTGTCGAGAGCTTCCAACAATATGTGGCATGCCACCTGCACGTAACTAAATCAAAGCAATTCTCGACTTTTAGTGGTTGGGAGTCAAATTGGCAATTTGATTCTCGACTTTTAGTGGTTGGGAATCAAATTGGCAATTTGATTCCCGACCCTTCTTTTGGCCATAATTTATGTTTTAAATACCCAAATGGGTTATGCAAGCCCATTTTTGGACATCTACGTTCCAAGAACTTTCCAATGGTATAAGGAACTCTTTAATTCAATGTGATTTGACCCTTGGAATCGCCCTTTGAAGATTTAGGAGTCCATCAAGACTTCAATTCCCAAAGTGAGAGCCCACTTGGGAATGTGTGGGTTCATTCCTTCACATTTTCTTACACTCCTGGGAACACGAAATGTGACTCTTGGGCTTCACTTTCAACTTGCACCTTTGCAAGTCCATGCCTTGGTTGCGAGCCCAAGGCTAAGGTTGCAACAACTTTTTTATGTTTATGTAAAAAATTGTCATATTTTTAAATAGGATTTTAGGCAGATGTTCTTTTTGGTTTAATTTACCATGCTTGGACCCAACCATCATGTTGTGAACATCTCATCTTTTGTAATTGTTATACCAATATTTGGTTCCCATGTGTTATAGTCAATAGTACCTTGGGTTGAGGTGATGGAGTAACCCCATTGCCCAAAAATGAAATCGCAGCTTGTGGTTGCTATGTAGAATATTGGGAGGTATAATAGTCTTTGAGCCCCCATATCATCAACTTCTTTCCCCAAACCCATAAATCCCTCTTGGTGTATCTCATCCCACATATGCTAAAGATGTACACCTTGTGCTGCCACAAATTCCCCCCCTTACACCACCATGGGCATTTAAAATGAGGTGCAACACATGTATGTGGAAGGTGGGTGTGTGGGAAAGAATGTGCCAAATGGGTTTGTTTAGCCAAGGTTAAATTAAAAATCCATGTCATGCAATTCATGTCCATAATTTGCCTTAAAATCTACCTACAAGCTCCTTTAGAAGTATTAAGCATAGTTGTAATGTTAGTGCAAAAGCCAATAGTTTGTTCCCTTTCATTGACATTAAGCGAGTCATCCATATTAAATTTATTGGAATCCCAAACCATCCCTAAACCACCATCACAAAAAGCATGAAAATGTGGAAAATTCAAAAAAATAGGTAAGGTAGTTTGTGGAAGGCCGACCCTATTGACCACAACAATGGTGATCAGTCATCATGGTGAATTACACATGAGTGATGTCCCAAATCAAATATGTCATCCACCAAGCATGTGGGTGACCTAGGGATGAACTAATATGCTCATTGGATCACCTCTGGTGGTATTAGGTTAATCCACATCCACCAAAATTGATGGGCTTGTGAACCAAAAATAACAACATTCACCTACATTAATTCACTAGTCGAAGCCTTAATCTATTGTTGTGCTATCAAAACAATTAGTTGAGAGTCTCCCAAAGGTGGAACATTTTCCAATAAGAATGCACAAGGGTGCATCTATGATGTTTAAACATATTAAAAATCTCGATCATATCTAAGAATAATCTTAATTTGGGGTCTGAAAGCACTTGGCTAGAACCAACTTGTGAAAGACCTTTGCATTGCCATCCTAAAATGATCAAACGAATTGACCCAATCTTGGCCAAATCAGGTGCCTCCAACAATATGATGTTGTTTAATAGGGAACACAAATACCTTTGAACAATTGATGTGAGCAACAAAGTAGGATGTTATTGTTGCGACATCATAATATGATGCATGGAGGCTTGTTGAGCCTGTGGATCCCATTCCACATAGTGGTATCACCATACTTGGATTCAAAGCTATAACACTATGGTTCGATCGAAATTAATACCCCCAAACAACTCCAATAAAAATATGTCATCTTTGGGAATATCCTATTGAATAACTCTAGTACCTAATGGGCTCTATTTCGATGGCCCATTACCAACATCCATGAGTTAAACCTTAAACCCTAAACTATTAAATTCTTGGATGAAATCATTAAGCTCAATGGTGCCAATTGCCTTTGATATCAATGGGGCTCCTTGGTGGCTCCATAGATGTCATCCATGTCCCACAAGAATGGTGTGGTGACCACATTTAGTGGTGAATTTGCATTTGAATCAAAGGATTACATTTTAGATGATGATGGTGGTGTGGGTGGTTTGAACCACACCCATGCCTAATAAAACCATTGATGATAGTAACCTTATTTCATGTTTCTAAATCCTATGTCACTTCCATGATGAACCTTCAACCCTAACTTGTGTTGAAATTATTGTAACCAAGGATTGTATGTATAATGGATTACCCTAAACCTAAACGGATGTTGAACTTGTTGCAACTTAACCTACCTTTTAAACCATAATCCCCATAATATGGATCCAAAGATA
>Ga0209611_10015191_pt1 | contig 10089 bp, 5 predicted proteins | sample S1TSphgellanicum_3_FD_187693 | JGI IMG/M metagenome (GOLD analysis project Ga0209611, IMG submission 187693) | Host-associated microbial communities from peat moss isolated from Minnesota, USA - S1T2_Fc - Sphagnum magellanicum MG (SPAdes) (version 2) | ecosystem: Host-associated > Plants > Peat... | reverse complement strand
CCTTCTTATGTTTCCGATCCAAATATGCAATGTTTTGAAGTCGAATGAAATCATCTCATGTCATGTTTTGGCCTGCATTCACACATTCCCACCAAATTGCTTTATGTTTGTCATATATTTGTTTGGTCGTGTAACCTAAGCTTAGTTGGGCCCATATGTGCTCCTTCAATGCTTGTGACATGTGTGGAACATAACAAGATATATAAGAAGTGGATTTGGGTCATGTTCACCATGTGCAAATGATCCATTAACTTGTGTATGGGCCTTATGATAGATTGTGATCTTGGCCACATTAGGCCATGTGTATAGACATTTGATTGAAAATGATGTTAGGCAACCTCATTTAATAAATCAAATGTGGGTTGAATATTCCCAATATAGTCCTTTGGTCCATACCTACACTGATATCCAGACCAAAAAACATTCAATACATAAATGATTACATATTTGGTATATGAGTTAAAGAAATTAAAAAAGGTTAATGCCATAAATGTTTACCATATATGCCCAAGGTGGTTTTTGATATTTGGTTGCTTAACATCCATTTGGCTTGGAAAGTTTTTGTAAACATTCCATTCCATGGGGGTGTCCTATCCCTTCGTTCACCTTCCAAAAATTTCGAGATGCAAACATATGGAACATAAGCAAATTGAATGTTCACTTTATTTTGCCCTCCATGGCATATTACGAACATCCACACCAAGTCCTTGTTTGAAAAAAGGGACTTGGTGGGGTTTTGAACATGAATGGAATGGGAGTTTGGAACCCTTCCCGTGATTGAAAGGAAGTAGGACAAATTCCTACACCAAGATAATTCATAATTAAGAAAACATTCATCATTGAACAAAAACTCAAAATGCAATACCTACATGGTTCCCTTAAAATCAATGTTGTGACTTGGAATTCCCATGGCAATACTAACATCATGATATAAAATACTTATTGTTCCTATGTACATCACATACAATATTTGCATTATGAACCCATATGTTAAAACAAACTTTGGCAATACCCACATTGAGCTATTAAACCTTCCATCATTGAAGATGCTCACATACACTATACTTGCATTATACCTTAAACCCATAATGTTTAAAAACCCCATGCATCAATACCCACATAATGATCATTAATGCACATTGTTTGAGGGGTGCAAAATGCAATACTTGCTTTAAGTCGTAAAACCCACAATGGTTGTGGGGAGTAAATGCATTACTCGCATTTGGGTATGAAAAAATCAAACTGCAAAGATATATTAAATATGAAATACCCGACTAAAGGTATAAAACCTTTATTTATGGTTATATACTTAATGAAACTTAACGCCCATTCTATATCTAATAGCTAAGAAATGAAAAGAAGTTGAATTGTGAAAATATAAATACAAAAGAAAAGAAGTAACAATAGACAAATGCATACATTTAGGAATAAAAGATGATAACGCTCCACCAAAATTTGTAGTCCTAGTTGAAAACATAATTCCAAAAAATCATAACTCATACAAAAGTGGGTTAGAAAATATTGAATTCAAACAAATATGGAACATATGGAAACAAAGGAGATTCATAATTATGTTATAGACATAAACAATTGATAAGATCAAAAATCAATATAATGGGCAAAATTTAGAGTATCAACCTTAAGCCCTGAAATATACGAACCAAATTCCTAAACCCTAAATCATAAGTCCTGACACTAAAAATCCAAATATTATTTTTTCATAAGCCTTATTAAAACCCTAACTATACAAATCATATTTTAAAAAATCCTAATGATATATGCCCTAAACCCAAAAAAATTGTACAAATTATACAAATTATATAATGCAAAACAAAATTTCTTTTAAAGAATATATGAAAAAGTTTAAAAACCAAAATTTAAAACTTTTAGACTACAAATATTTACTGACCAAAAAAATTAACTTTAATTTTTTTTAAATCAAATAAATTTTGTAAAAAACCAAAAGAGAAGGTATGTTTCTTACCTTTGTGTGATCTCTCCAAGCTAATTTTTTCCACTTTCTTTGAAGAGGATATAAAATGAAATTGTATTGCTTCACATATGTTTAAACCCTAAAAACTTCCCCCCAAATTTAGCCTAATTTAGATTAATTATTATAAATTTGTGAAAAATTTGTTAACTAATTTATGGGTCACAAACCTTAAACCTAAACCATAATCCAATAATACATACTTATAATAATTACGTGAAAAGATGCATTGTAATGTCTATTCCATAAATAAATTAGGCAAATAAAATTTAATAAAATATGCATTAACTAAACCAAAATGACTGTAATTATGACATTGTTTTCCATGTTAAATTGTTTGTAATACCTACATATGGGGACCTATGTTCATCATCCATGAACTAGGGAGAACTTTAATAAATTGATAGGTAGGATTTGGGGGGGGGGGGAAGGAAAAGTGAGTAGGTAGTTAGTTAGATATTAAGATATGTAAAAAATGTACATAGGTAGGTAAGCATAGTGGTAGCTAAGAAGGTGGGTGCATAAGTAGGTAAGTAGGTATATAAGTAGGTAGTTGGGTAGGTAGACAGGTTAGTAAATAGAAAGGAAGTTCAAGGAACAAGGTAAATAGGTTACTAAAGTAGGTAGGCATGTAGGTAGGCAAATTACTAGGTAGGAACAAAGTTACATTAACAAGGTAGCTAGATAGATAGGCAAGTTAGTACGTAAAAATGAAGGTACCTTATCAAGGTGGTTAGGTTTGTAGGGCACTTATGTCAATAGGGTGATTGTGTGTGTAAGGTTGTTAGTTAATAAGGTAACTAGGTCAGTAGGATTGATAGTACATTGGTTAGGTTAGTAAGGAAGTTAAGTCGATAGGGTATATAATTAATAAGGTAGCTAGATTAGTAGGATAGGTAGTTAGTATAGTAACTAGGTTAATAGGATAACTAGTTATTACGATAGCTAAGTGAATAGGGTACTTATGTTAGTAAGAGGCAATTAATAAAATACTGAAGTTGGTACAATATTTAGGAGGACAGGAAGGTGAATAAAATAGCTATGTGCAACGATAAGTCGAGAAAAAAAAACAACCAAGATAAACAGAAAAGAAAAAAAGTACAGTGTTCAGCAGCTCAAAAAAATGGACTATGATGAACCCATCTGGCACCGAATGAAGAAACACAGCCCATCCAATAGACAAAACGAAGAACTGATGTACTGGTGACTCGCCAACTAAAGGGGTCCAAAGATGATGGAACCCTTGTAAACCCTGGTCCAAAGGAGTTTGTGCAGTTTGGAGTCTGAATATTGTTTTAGAGGTGGGCTCAGCAGATTACAATTAATGTTGATGCAATGAAGCACCAACAAACATCAGATGAACATGGTACTGTAGTACCAAGAGGTTCAGCACTATTTTTTTATTTTTTAAAATTGTCAAAAATAAAATAAAATTATTGCATGTAATACTAAATTTCAGAATTTGGTAATGGGAAGCAAGTTCAAGTTTCAATTGACCTTGAAACTAGGCCTGTAGTTCGACCCAAACTAAATGCACGAAACACTACTCATTTCCTGAGGTATTTTGACCTTGAGAATCACTGTTTCTTATTTGCTCTAGGGGGGTTGATCATTGTCTTTATTATCCCCTTTAATCACTGGCGTGAGAAACTTTCTGAAAATTCCCAATAGATAGGCAAGGTAACCTTGTTTCTGTTCTATTGCTGGAAGAGAAAAAAAACTGGATCATGGAAAAGAAATTATATTGCTCATAATGTGGAGAAGATTGGCATATTTGTTACTATTTGATAGTCATGGGAGCAGTTTAATCTCAATAGCAGATAAGAATCAAGAAATGCACCAAATAAATGGTGTGCATCAAAATGGATGAAAAATGATTCTTTGTTCCATTCATGTTTAAAATATAATTAATTTTATAACTTGTGCTGAAAACATTGAATTATTTTTTTAAAGAGCTGAAATGCATTTTTAAAAAGTAAAAATTATTCAAGCTTGGGTACCAAATTCACTTGGGTACTACTTGGGGAGCAGAGAATGGAGTGGTCACCCAAATAAATGCTTGAAGATAAGCCCAAAAATGATTTTTTTAAGGGGAATCTTGAATGGTGTGGGCCATCAAAATTTCTATATATATATATATATATATTCTCTTGGGGGGGGGGGGGGGGGGGGGTGGTTCATTATGGTTTCTATGAGTTTTCAGACAGTCTGCTGACCTAGCACATGTAAAAAATTTCATTTAAATTTTTTTTTCTTTTTCCAGTTCTGTGGGGTTTCTATTGTTTTTTTTACAATTTTCAAGTGGTCTGCTGACCCAGCAAACCAGGTGGGTCTGGGTTAGGCTGTTTTGATCAAGGAAGTGCATGCATTGGACCTCCCATTGTTGAATGCAGCTTTTGCACCAATGAGGGTGGAACAGATTGTAAGTGGGCAACAAGGGGTTAATATTGTAAATCGTTTATGAGTTGATAGGGTAAGGGGTTTCAGCAAGGGATCAGTCTTTATTCCTCACGTTGCTGCCTACTTTCAATGTTCCTCACATTCACAATTTAAAAATGCAAGACGTCATTCTTGGATCTTTGTGACTTTCTACACATCTTAGACTTATCCGTAAAGTAAGACAACACACAGCACCGGAGCCCTGAGTTTCGTCATACACAGGGTGAGATTAGAAAAAAAAACCTGCCAAAAAGTACATTAGTATTCAAGGGGCGGTGGGGGGATTGAAACTTAGAAAACCATCGATTTTGGTCGTAAACTGAGTTTCATCCTGTCTTTCCTTTTCCCTGAGCGCCTCCACTGCTGCTACAAATATTTTCACTGCTCTTACCTGTACAACTACTATAATTAGTCTCGAACCTTGTGCATTAAACGCTGAGTTTCAGCATTTCATACTGAGATTTAGTAAAATATCCTTACCTTGCGGATATCACTGAAAGAGGGAATAGGGGGTGAAAGGAGGCCCAGAGACAGGGTTACTTTATGGATAACTCTATCATATGCATAAATTCTTTAACTTGTCCCATGAAAATTATGATAGGTACTACATATATGAGGGATAAGTACACTTTAAAATAATAATGGAATAACTAAAAATAATAATGAATTGCTATTTATTACTAACTAACGCAGTGGAATGAAGTTAAAGTGATGACTAGAGATAATATTATCACTGGTTGTTCTTGAAAATTCATTTATACATGAATAATAATAGACATAATTAATGATTATTTCAAACAATAAAGCTATCAATAATGAATGTATTTGCTAATTACTTTGGAAGCAATTCAAATGTTTCTAAACTCTTTTGGTCATATTTTTAGGGCATGAAGCCCATATGAAGGTTTCATTTTTCTTACTTTTTTGGGATTTCTCTTTTTTCTTATTTCCTTCCATGGTTACAACTCCTTTGAGTTTGTTGTTTTTTCCTTGTCCTTAAATATTTCTTTCCCATGCTTATAACTCCTTTGAGCTTTTTGTTTAGAAACTTTTAGCAACCTAGTTATAAAATGTTTGAAAACTTCTTTCCCACACAACTATTCTAGCTTGATTCATTAATGCAAAGAATTAGTTCTTCTTCATCTTCAAAACAAGGGCAATGATGAGCAAGTGAGAATGTTAATTTTGAACAGTTTGCACAAGGTGAAAATGAATACTCCTCATTGAAATTCCTTAAACAATGTCTAGAGTTGAGCCAACATTGGGTAGCCATGCATCTCAAGATCAACAAACCTTTAGTCTCCATGCTTTTCAAAACCTTCACTTTTGATCACTTTTGATAAACATTATCAATGTATGTTCACAACCTAGCCTTTTCACCTCACTCTTCATCCTTTATTTCTAAACAACACCCAAGGGCATCAAACGTAAAAAGAAGAGGGCAACAACAAGGAAGGGCTCAATGGTGTGATGAAGCTTTTCATGCTACCATGAACTCCAACCATTTGGTTGCAAAGTCATATGACATTCTTCCTTCATTGAAAGAACATCTCAATGGCAAAGTGAGAAGTAGAAAGCTAGGAATAGTAAACATTCTTTCAAAATTTGCGGAAGACGAGATTGAGAATTAGGTTCTCAAAATGCAAGAAATGGGTCATGCCCTTAACATTCAACAACTAAAAGTTAAAGTTGTTGAAATAGTGTAATAGTTTACTCCCTTTCAATGGCATATTTAGTGTAGGTTGGTGGTGTTGGTTCAAGAAGTGACATCCAAATTTCTCATTGTGCATGGTCCAAGGACTTGAAGTTAGTTGTGCAAAAGCTTTGAACCATGACAATTGTGCTTCATTCTACAAAAATTTACAACAATTGTATGAAAAACACAATTATGCTCCAAATCACATATGGAATTGTAATGAACTTGGTGTCCAAGCTGGTCATAATGGTGGAGGAAGGGTTCTTGCAAAAAAAAGGTTCACATTATGTGTATGGGTTGATTCCAAAGGCACATGAATGGATGTTAGTCCTTGCATGTTTCAATGCAATTGGACCAAAACATACATTTTTAGTTTTTACATTTTCAAAAGCCATTGTTGCATGCATAATTACATAGAAAAATGTGAAACATAGGCGATTATGAATATGCAACACAACACACGGATGACCAAAAAACTTTTTCATGCTTGGATTTCACACTTTGCTCACTTTGTTAGCTCACACAAAGCATGCCCTCCAACCATTGAATGTTAATTGTTTTAAACCATTTAAACTAGCTTTCGAAAAATATCCAAGATGTTTGGGGGTTATTAAACAACCACAAATTTGTAAAGAAGGAGGACCTTGCCTAATGGGTTTCTTTAGCATGGAAACGAACTTTTAGTCATGACAATATAAAGGTTGGTTTTCTTGCAATGGGGATTTGGCCTTTCAATCTTCATGTAATGGATTTTAAGTTTAGGCCTTCATTATCATTTCATTTAGGTTCAAATGGCCTTAATGGTGAGAATAATGGCAATGATCATGAAGGCAACCATGGCAATCATGAAAAAGAAGATGAAAATTTTAGGGTTGAAAAAATGGACTTTGATGCAAATGCAAATGAATCCTTTTGCCACTACTATGTCAATGATATTGCTAGCACATTTGAAAACAATGTGGAGGATGCAACATTTGAAAATCTTACCAATTCAAGGATGAACAATATGGCAATTAGGGTGGACCAACAACAATCACTACAAGTTGATCATACCCACACCACTTCCAGATTTTTGTCATTACCTAAAATTTCAAGCACAAAAGTGAAAAAAGGTAATCATCCATACATTGATACATCAAATCTTTTATAATGACATCAACAAAATACATTTCAGCATTTGAAGAAAAAGGCAAGCAAAAATATGAAGTTAATGTTGAGCGAGAAAGGAGAAAACAAAAAAGGAAGTAAGAAATAAACAAGAGCATAACAAAAGGCTACACAACTTGTTAAAGCATCAAAGGTTGAAGAAAGAAAATGAATGAAAATGGTCAATGAACAATGGTCTTCTAAAATTGTAGATCAATTAGAGAAAAATTGCATGCGAGTATTAAAACTAACACACTTATTGATCTTGAAATTTACATTATTCCTTATTATGGTTTTGCACCTTAGTGGTGCAATACAAACCAAGCCATAACCATGAGACATTTGAGATCCAAATGGGTGAAAAAGGACACCAATTCGCTACCACCTCTTTTCAACCCAATATGGTTCACAACGTACCATCCTACACCATTCAAATCAAGTATTCATCATTGAATAGGTCAAATTTCAACATCCACAATTTTTTTCATGATCATGCAATAAAAATATATTGATATGCTCTTAAGTTCAAACTTGTCTTTACATATATTAACAAATTGGTAGTGTTAGGAACCATAATTTTCTTTAAGGATCTTTTTTAGTAAAAATTGTATTCATTCGGAATATTGAAACCTTGGATTTACTACTAATTCACAAATCTTTGTATTTGTTGGAACAAGAGTACAACATGCCAATCAATGAAAAATATTCAATATCTTTATTCCAACAAAAAACAATTTGATGGGGAAATAGACTTCTTTGCATGTTTGCATCTCAAGACAATGTTTGTGTAAACCATATTTAAAACAATGTAGTTTTGTTGAACCCATTGTTGTAAGCTATGTATTTAGATTTTGGCATCCATTTTGAATCATTTATCAACCTTTTGATTAAACCTTTCAACTAATATTTCTTTTGCAAAACATGAATGTCCTTGGTTGACATTAGGGAATAGGTTTTGTTATGTTTTTATAAATTTTGCAAACCCAACATCATGAACTTACTAGGTTTCATAAGTTCATACAAATATCATGTGAAATCCAATTTCCATTGGTTTGCACAAAAATCACATGAATTCCATGTTATGGCTAATATGAACTATGTTTGAATGTATTCAATATATTAAATATTCAAATGGATGAGACATTGTTTTTGAATGACATATGTGAATGTTCATGCTTAATACACAAAAATTGCACAAATTTAGTTAAAATGTAAATCATATGTAAGTCACATCAAGACATCATAAATAGAAAAGACACATCATTTATATGAAAGTAATATACATATAATTTTTGTGTCATTTTTACCTTTTGAAACCCATGGATTTTGCACAAACTATATTTTTTTACGATTTTTGCATGGATTCTATTGAAATTTTGTGACATTGGAAGTTTGTGATGAGTTCTACATGTAAGAAAAATACCTTGCTTGTTGTAATGACTTCAAGTTTATGAAATGAACACATTCTTGGATTATGATTTGCATTTCAACCTTTTAGTATGTTATTGTCCACTTGAACAAATTTAGCTTTGCAATATGTACTATTTTGATATCAAAATTTCCAAATACAACTTGGAAATTTCTCTTCTACTGCAACACAAACATTTCAACATAAAAATAATATGTGAAAACATGACAATGAGATTAGTAAATGTGAAACGAATATGAATCCTCTACAAGATTGAGCTAATCCATCTACATATACAATGCAAGAAAACCTTTCACATACTTTTCATGATCTATAAATACCAATTGATTTGAAGCTTTTAGGAAAACCTTTCAAATTGGAACCTTTTGAGATAATGCTTATATTGTTCAATTTGAAACATTTTAAAATAATGTAAAAAATGAAAAATTTACGGACCTATTGTATATCAAACAACACATTTTTATTTTCCAATCATCATTATTCAAGTTGAAAAGAAAAACCCAAATACCTAATATATATGCCATCCATAGGCATTTTAAAATTTTCCACAAAGCTCACTTGGAATAATTGCGTATGATAATTCCAATTATGCATGTATCTGGTCAATGTGCAAACACCCACCCATACATAGAATATGAAATTTAAGTATTATTATTAAAACATAAGTGTTGTAAATACAATATTTATTTTTTATTATTGGGAATTACCATTTTAATTAATGTGAAAATTTATGTTGTAATATTATTTATTCATTTTAAATAAAAAGTAATAAATAATAAGTTAAATGATTTAGTATAATTATTTTAAATTTCTAGTAAAATTAGTCTAAAATTTTATGACATAGTAACAATTATATATTGTAAGTACATAATTGAATATTTCAGTATATTGGAATGAAATCCTTACAATTATAAAAATTAAATTAATTCATTTATTTATAATGGAAATCTTTTAAATTAAAAAAAATTAAGCTGAATTATAAATTATTGGTCTCTTATAATTAATGTATAAGTAAAATTATTATTATGATCTTATATTATTTTACATTAATTAAAGAAAATTTATTTTTATTCAAAAATTATAAAAATATTTAGTGCAATATTTTATGTTGGAATAGATTTAGTTTATTTGAAATTAAAAGTAATTTAATGTAATGAAATTAGTATAATTACAATAATCATATCAATGATTTTAATTATAATAAAAATATTGTGAATATTTATTTAAATATAAATTAAAATTTATGAATATTAAATTTAATAATAAATCAATTAATTATTATTATTGATGTATATAGGCATATGTCAATTGCAACTAAACACTTATTTGTTTGCAAGTAATGGGACTTTAGATGGTTACTCTTGGATGATAAATCCAACCCATATATAG